>Ga0315320_10003096_pt1 | contig 13693 bp, 12 predicted proteins | sample M140m21515metaG_FD_203458 | JGI IMG/M metagenome (GOLD analysis project Ga0315320, IMG submission 203458) | Ammonia-oxidizing marine archaeal communities from Monterey Bay, California, United States - M1 40m 21515 | ecosystem: Environmental > Aquatic > Marine > Coastal | place: USA: California...
AGCCGCTGCTGACAGGAACTGTCGGCAGCGGCTTTTTGTGTTGACTCCAAGCCTAAACCCCCTTGGGAGTAACGAACAATATCCCGGCGTTCAGGAGGTGTGTGAAGTTTGGTGGAAGCTTACGGTTTCTCGTTCTTTTCAACCACATAAGCCTTTTTGATGTAGTCCATGTTGGGGAATTCTTTGGTCAGGTATTCATTACCCTGATCTTGAATCAGTCCCTGATTGGGTGTCTGGCCGTATTCCGCATTGATCGCTTCAATGTGTTTCAGGCCTTTATTAACCCGTCCAAAGGCTGCAAATCCAAGTCCATCAAGATTCTCATTGTCTTTCAGGTTGATGAAGAGTTGGCTGGTACGAGTGTTTTCCCCAGACGTCGCAAAGCAGATTGTTCCTTTGCGGTTGCTAAATAGGACCGGGTCATCTTTGATGGGAGCGTCTTTCCATTTCTTTTGAACTTCTGGATCCCCATTGATCCCAAATTGCACAACAAAATCGGGAACAACTCGGAAGAAACGGCACTCATTGTAGAAGCCGGACTTCACTAGTTTGTAGAACTGGTCGACACCGAGAGGAGCCAGTTTGCGAGCAACTTCGATTTCAACCTGACCATCATTCGATAGTTCGAAAATGACTTTGAAGCGGGCGGGGGCCTGTTCTGCTTCCTCAGCGAGTTTGACGTCTTCGTCCTGAGCAACCAAGGTGTTGGAAGCGAATATTACAGCTACAAACAATGACAGGAATGAGAAGGGGGCTTTCATATGGGATGTACCTCGGGTCGGAATTAAGCTGGCTTTTCAATTTGTTTCAACAGTTTCTCGCGGATCGCGTCGAACTGTTCTTTTGACTCTATCTTATTACCATTTCGATCGGTTACATAGAAGACGTCGACAACCTGATCGATATAAGTTCCGATTTTTGCGACGTGAACATCTAGCTCCAGATCGAAGAGGGCTTTTGTGATTTTATAGAGCAGGCCCAATCTGTCATACGCGAACACGGTAATGATAGTGTACTGCTGGGCTGATTTATTATCGATGCCGACACGTGATGGCAATGGATTGATCTCGCCGGCGGTGGTCTCTGATGAGGCTGACCAGACCTGACGAAAGGCTGGATTGATATCCTCTTTGAGTTGAATCGTTTGTCTAACCTTTTGCTGAATCAAACTTAGCCGGTCATTCGTTGGAACCTGTGCATAATCCAAGTCGGAAACAAAGAAACGGTCGAGGACCAACTCGTCCGCCAGGCTAAAGATTTCGGCTCCCAGAATGGAGTTGCGTTGGCTTGAAAGTACACCGGTGATGCGATGGAAGCACCCGTCGAGTGTTTTCTGGTGAGCTCCGATCGTGTACTCCGTAGCATTACGTTCGGGAACATAGCGAGCCCAGGTGACCACCTCGTTCGGTGATAGTTTGGCGAGGGATGTGAGATAGTCGCAAGATCGCGTGAGGTGTTCATCGTTTAGCAATGAGGGAGGTAGCTTGGCAAGATGTGATTCCCACTTTCTCGCATCTCCCGGTAGTAACTTCAGAATTTTTGTTTGCTGAGTTACCAGCCAGTCTTTGGCAAACTTTGCTTGGGATTCTCCGGACAGGTGAATGCGGGCTTTCAGATACAGTTCCGTGATGAGATCCTGTTTCCATTTGTTAAGCACTCCCGGACCGACGGCGGCAAGATCGGCGCAGGTCAGGACGAACAACATTTGTAACTGCTCGAGCGAGCGTGCCTCGGCAGCAAAACGTATCACTACATTTTCATCATGTAGGTCCTGTCGAAACGCCGTGTGAGCCATTAGCAGATGTTTGTGAACGAGATGTCTTAGGATATCAGTATTATGGTCCGTCAGTTCAAAGCGTTTGGCAACCTGCTCGGCAATTTCACGACCGACTTCACTGTGGTCTTCAGGAAACCCTTTCCCGAGATCGTGAATTAATAAAGCCAGATGGAGGATGGTTTTGTTACCAAGTTCTCGATACACACTACCTAAGACGGAATTATCACCGAAGAAGTCCGTCGCTTTTTTGACGGCACGCATGGAGTGTTCATCGACGGTATATTTGTGATAGTCATTGAACTGAAGCAAATTCCGCGCATGTTTGACAGCCGGCACTATTTTTTCAAGTACTCGCATTTGATGTAGTTTTCTCAGTTGTTCGCCGAGTCGTATCGGACGTGCGAGCAGTGACAGGAACTGCTGAATTACCGGGTCAGTCAATTCGACGGTCTCTTGCTCCATCATGGTTTCACGGATGGCTGTCCAGGTGCGGTGGTCGATGCGTCGGTTATATTCGCTGGCAAGTTCCATCAGTCTGATAACGTCACTAAGGCTGGAACGAATACGTTCGATCTGATTTGGCAAAGCTCCAATGCTATACGGTCCCATACGGAATTTACCATCCAGTTTTCTCACAAAACCAGGGAGTGATAACTTGGAACTCCAACGCTCCGGTCGGCTCGATTGGAAAAAATGAGTTACCGTATAGCGAACCTGGCTGATATGTTCGAAGTAATGTTGCATGAACTGTTCGACGGCCAGCGTTTCGGTGTTATTTTCATACCCTGACTTCTCAGCGATACGCACCTGTTCAAAGCGATTCAGTACATCCTGTGATTTGCCGGCTTGGAAATGTAATTCGTTTCGCAACTGGAGCAAAAAATCTCGGGCGTTTCGTAACGTGCGATAATCTTCCCGAGTCAGAACTCCTAGTCTTTGAAGTGTTACCGGCTCCGCTTCGCCGTGAACAATAAAACCGATCCACCTCACAAATTGGAGGTCGCGAAGGGTTCCGCGTGAGCGTTTAATATTTGGCTTGAGTAGGTGTACGGTATCACCATATTGCAAGCGTTCTTCGTGTCGAGCCGTGTAGACCATCTTGATAAGCTGCTTCCAGCGGTTTCGAGACCGTCGGCGGAAGCGAGTGAAGAATTCGGAGTAGAGCTCTTTACTGCCCGTTAGAAAGCGGGATTCCACCAGCGATGTGAAGATCTTTGCGTCTTTGAGTCCCAGACTTGAAGCTTCTTTTATATTGCGAGTGGCAAAGCCGAGCTGCAGGCCGACATCGTAGATGTTTTGACTTAGAGCTCGAGCTAATTCGGGCACCAGAAAGGCGTCGGATTTTTGACAAAGTAACATGAGGTCGATGTCAGAGTAGGAAGCTACGTCACGCCGGCCATAGCCGCCATGTGGCACAATCGCCGTGATTTGCTCCAGTCGAGCTCGTTGTTCTTCATTTTGTACAACCTGGGCAATCGCAAGTTCGTACATGCTGAGTACGATCTGGTCGAAGAGATCTGAAATTCCAGTACAAACCTGAATCCCCGGCGACCCACCTTCATGTTGCTGTTTTATTCGCTCGCGACCTTCATGCAGCTGTTGCCGCGCCCTTACAATGGAATCACTAAAACTTGGGTTGTCAGACATGAAGCGTATTTACATTGGAAGCGAAAGCGGGAGAGAAGTCGTAATTAAATCGCTTCTTCTCCGATTTCACCTGTTCGAATTCGAATAGCGTTGTGTAGCTCGGTGATAAAGATCTTACCATCTCCGATATCGCCGGTTTGGGCGTTTTGGAGGATGGTATCAATAACCTTTTGAAGCATTTCGTCGGTACAGACAATCTCTAATTTAACTTTGGGGACAAAGTCGATGGCATATTCTGTTCCTCGGTACATCTCCGTGTGACCTTTTTGCCGACCAAAACCACGCACTTCCGAGACGGTCATTCCGTGGATTTCCTGCTCGGCAAGTGAATTCTTTACATCTTCAAGTTTAAAGTGTCGAATGATGGCTTCTACTTTTTTCATGATCGAACCTGTGGTCAAATAACAGATATAGAACGAGTAGTTATGACACTTGACCCGTTCTGAACAAAATAAGATTGAAGAGGAGGCAGACCGATTTGGGACCGTCAATTACCTACCTCTATTTTATCGGAACCGGATTTGATGAGAAACCCAGATTTAATCGGTATTCGTAGAAGCACCTAAAATTAATTCCTTATCACGGAAATAAAGACATGGTAGATCAGCTTTCTTCACGCCTCGCCCCACTTTTGATCTTCACCGTTTCAGTGGTTCTTGCCGGGTGCACTAACGAACCGGCAAACGTCAACTGGCCCAAAGTCGAAGTGGAAAGCAGCCGTGACAAAGTGCTGCTAAAGGCTAACTACCTGGTCAAGATTAAAGGGTATACCGTCGGCTATGTGTTATTAGATGCCAAGCAGGACGAGAAGGCCGATGAAGTTTATGGTATTTGGTTTATGACGATGCAGCTCAACCGAGGGGCAGAGACGAATGCCTCCCTGATGGACGTTCATTTTGTGGAATCAATGGATGGCGTTTTAAAGAGTATGACGGTTGATTCGAATCAAGGTGGGGCCGCAGCAACGTTCGCTGTCGTAGCTGGGGATTCACTTGAAGTACGAGTTGAAAAGTCTGACGAAGTTGTGGATAAGCAGCTTCCGTGGCAACCCGGGACACTTGGGCCATTAGGAATCGACCTGTCTCTCGCCAGAGACATGATGAAGCCCGGGGAAACGAGATCCCTTTCTAATGTTGAACCCACGAACCTTGCTATTTACAAGCAAACTTTGAGAGCTCAGGACTATGAAGTGCTTGAGGATTTTCCCGAACAGTCATTTCTGAAGATTGACGTCTTGTCGGATGGGGAAGGGGTTTCTCTCGAGGGGAAGCTTTGGGTCAACAGCGAGGGTGTCACCATGAAGGCGACCTATCCTCAAATGGGTATGGAGTTTTTGTATGTCAAGGATCGAATGGAAGCAACAGGAACTTTTCTTGAATCTTCGACGACGATTGAGACAGTTGATTTCAACGAAGTGACTTCAGTCGAGATTGAAGGTATCTATGATCAGGAAGCTTCACGACAAGAATTGACACTGTCTTCTGCGCTGACGGATCTCAGTGATATGTTTCCCAATACGCTCTCTCAAATCGTAAAGAAGAAAAGTAAAAATGAAGTGGTGTTGGAGTTGTCGGATGACATTTCAAACCCCGACATTCTCGCGGAAAATCCGTCTAAAGAGTATCTGGCTAGTTCGATACTTATTGAAGTGGAACATGCTGGAATTCGGGCCAAGGTGGAAGAACTCACCAACGGATTGGAAAATGAGGTGGATAAGTTAAAGGTTATTCAGAAATTTGTCTATGAACATATGGAGGATAAAAATTACTCCAAAGCAATGGCATCGGCAGCCGATGCATTTGAAAGTGGTGAAGGTGATTGTACCGAACACGCTTGTTTATTAGCGGCAATGATGCGAGCTGCGGGATTGCCAACCCGGATGGTCAATGGCTTGGTTGCTGTACCAGACGGAGCACTGACCAATTGTTGGTTCCATATGTGGAATGAGGTCTATTTGGATGATCATTGGGTGAGTGTGGATGCGACCCGCGCATCAGACAGGGTGAAATGGTCTCGTTATATAAAAATTGCCGACTCTTCACTGTCGGATGAAAACGATCAGGGATTTCTACTTGCTGGAATGGTTTTGCTCGGGGATTTAAGTGTTTCCTGTAGGTAGTCGCCGATCCGAAGATGATTTTTCTTTGAATCTTACCGGCAATTTCATGCACGGTTCATAACGTAACCTACGTTTATGTAGTTACCAGAACAGTCCTCTGTTTTGGTGAAATGAACTCAATTTCACCGGCATGAATTAGCAAAGTAAGAATTTGATGAATCCCACTCCGTTCTTTGAATCCAATGAATCGAACTCACTGGCACAGGGAAGTGACTGGTATGCACAGACCGCTGAAAAGAGGGATTATTTCAATGCGAAGCTAGCTTCTTCCGAAGCACTTTTCGAACAGAATGCGATAGGTTCGTTTGAGTTCACAGATGCGGTTCGTCCGGGCAAAAAATCAACTTTGGCATTACGGCAGGGTTATCGCCGTGAGACTTTTCGTTCGCGCAGCCGCAATATGGAGTTGCCGATGATTCTGGCGGCCGCTACGCGGGACGTGTTATTTGATCTCTTTTTAGACCTCATGGATCCACTCGGTAAACTCGTCGATTGTGTTTTGGAGACAAGTCACTCGCATGGAGATGGCTCGCATGAAGATCTTTATCGAGAAAAGATCGACCTGCCGGTTCTGAAAAGTACTCTATGCGACTACGAGTCTCTGATCATGAATGATGGTTGTACAGGCGTGGCAGTGGTAAATCCTAAGAAACAACTTGAAGTTCAACTTGATGAACACAAGATGTTGATGATTTATGCAGAAGACCTGAAGCCATATGAACGAATTCTGTTTCGTTATGACGTATGGCCCATGGGAGAAATGCGATTTATCACAGAGGAAAATCATGTGCATTCTTCGCGTCCCGTCTATCGGAAGCAATTTGATCAGCTAAGCTTCCGGTTAGGGATGGATATCTAAGAAGCCGACTGGGGGTTGTTGCGATCAGCCCCGGTCCAAGTTGTCTCTGTTTCTGAATGTAATGCATTGACAGCTCTGGCAAGGACGAACAGATAGTCACTCAGCCTGTTCAGGTAGGTAATCGCATTGGCGAGAGGATTCTCTGATTGTTGTTGTAAATTGACAACAAGTCGTTCGGCCCGCCGGCATACGGTTCGAGCAAAGTGTGTTTGAGCCGCGGCAGGGTGTCCGCCGGGAAGAATGAACTGCCGCAGTTCGGGAAGGTTCTGATTTAGTTCGTCAATGTGTACTTCCAGCCATGTGGATTCTTCAGCAGAGATGGTAACGCCACAATCGTACCCTTCTTTGGAAGCCGCCAAGGCTCCGACATCAAACAGTCGGGATTGAATCTGTTGAAGTTGTTTCTGAATCTCGTCCGTGATTGCATAACTGCGAACAATTCCCAGTACGGCATTCAGTTCATCGATCGTCCCAACCGCTTCGATTGCCAGGCTGGTTTTAGAAACTCGGCTACCGCCAGCTAAACCTGTTTCGCCTGAATCACCTGTTCGTGTGTAGATCTTCATGGGCACATATATCTAATTGAATTCGTAGAGATTGAAACGCTTGAGCATCACGGTGTCTCATTGATTATGGTACACGGTTTGATACATTAAGACTGGTTGAAATTCGACAAAACCTAGAACTACTCTGGTGTTTTGCATAGCGGGTTGAATTCATATAAGGATTGGATGGATATGAGACATGTAGTTTCTACATTTGCAGCAATCTTACTAATGCTGGTAAGCGATACCGTATTACTCCACGCTCAGGACACTTCGGTAAGTGAACTGGAGTCGACATTTCTTAAAAATGTACGGCAAGTGACTTCATCTTTTGTCAAAGCAGGTGAAGGGTATTTTTCGCCGGATGGAAAGCGAATCGTCTACCAAGCTATTACTAAAGATTATCCGTTCTACCAAATTTACACTCAGTCACTGGAAGATGGGCGTCCGCGGTTAGTGAGTACAGGTCGGGGGCGTACAACTTGTAGCTTTTTTACATCCGACGGTAAAAATATCTTGTTTGCCTCGAGCCACCTAGACCCGGAAATGACAACCACCGAAGAGGCTGAGATCAAACAGCAGGAAGAGGATCGTAAGAATGGAGTGCGGCGTCGGTACTCATGGCCATTTGATCCGCATACGGAGATGTTCGTGGCCACACCCAAGGGTAAGATTGTTAAACGATTGACCAACACCGAAGGTTACGACGCAGAGGGTGCTTATTCGAGTAATGGTAAGGTTATCGCCTTCTGTAGTACTCGAGACGGAGACCCGGATATTTATGTGATGGACGCGGATGGTGGGAATGTGCGTCAGTTGACCAATGCCAAAGGATATGACGGAGGCCCCTTTATTTCTCCGAATGGCAAGTGGGTGATTTTCCGTAGCGATCGTAAAGAAGAGCACATGCTACAGATCTATGTGATTGGCATTGATGGAAAAAATGAAGTTGCTTTGACAGACACCACCGGAGTTAATTGGGGCCCATACTGGCATCCATCAGAACCGTATATTATTTGGTCCGGTGCAGATCACTCCACCGGCGGTCGTCCTAATTATGACTTGTGGCTGGCCAGATATTCGGTTACCAAAGAAAATCAATTTTCTATTGGTGAGCCAGTGCGAGTGACAGACAATATTGGCGCTGATGTTCTTCCAGTTTTTTCGCCAGATGGTAAACAGTTAATGTGGACAAGCACTCGAACAGATACTCACACTAGTCAGTTATTTATTGGTGACTTTGTTCTGCCAGCGAAATAGGCTGAACAAGTGATAACGGATTGATCATGATGACTTCAGCTTCTGAGAAACAACCCGTCTCCTGCGGCATTCTATTATTCAGGAAATACAAAGGGCGTAAACAATTCTTACTGATGAAACATGCACGCCGCTGGGATCTTCCTAAAGGACATGTCGATCCAGGTGAGACGACACTCGAGTGCGCGATGCGTGAATTCGAAGAGGAAACGGGGATCGACCGTAACGACATTAAGTTGCGGAAGGATTTTTTATTCGAAGAATACTACGAGGTCAAGAATTGGAAAGGTCGTGGTGTCAATGTCATTAAACGACTGGTTATTTTTCTGGCAAAGTTAAATAAGGGTGTTTCCGGAAAGATTATTCCGACAGAACATCTGGATTATCAATGGGTGGACTGGAATCCACCGCATGATATTCAGGAGAAGACAATTAATCCGTTGCTGAGTCAGGTCACTGACTTTGAACGTCGTAGAAAGACGAAGTTAAAGAAAACAGGTCAATAGTCTCATTGGTCTTGGCTGGCAATCTAAGCCACAGCTAAGCGTTCGTCGTCGCTTGCAACAGGCAACATGATGATAAACTGGGTTCCCACTCCGACGGTACTTTCTATTTTGAGGCGACCTTGATGCGAATCAATGATGTTCAGGCAGGAACTGAGCCCTAGTCCTGTACCACCTTTGCCACTTTCGTCGGGTCCAGCTTTTGTGCTGTAGAAAGGATCGAAGATTCTGGGGAGTTCTTCCTGTGGAATGCCGCAGCCTGAATCTCGGACGGTAAGCAGGTTCATATTCTCCTCAGCATCATGCTCGAGCTTGACCCATATTGTGCCGCCGATATCCATTGCTTGCCGTGCATTGGTCAACAAGTTCAAGAGGACTTGTTGAATTTGATTTCCATTGCATTGAGTTTCAGGTACGTCTAATAATTCCACTTCCATCGAGATGCGGTATTTGTTCATCTCACGTTCCAGCAGAACCAGAGCATCATCGATGACTTTCCCCAGATCGGTTGGTTCAATGACATCCGATCGATTTCGAGCCATTCCTAGGACGGCGTTAGTAATCTTAGTAGCACGTTGGCTGGCTGCCAAGATTTTGCCGAAAGCCTTATCCCTCGTTTCATCGTCGCGATGACGCATCCCCATTTGGGCATAGTTCAGAACTGTCATCAGGATGTTGTTGAATTCGTGAGTCGTGGTGCCGACGAGTTCACCCAAAGCAGTCAGTTTTTGCGCCTCAGCTAGCTGTTGTTTGAGCATTGCAACCTGAGTTTTTAGACAGGGAACTTCCTCAGGCGCAGTATTATCCTTCAGGACAAGCGGATTTTCCTCGCCCGTCTGATTTTCAGCCGACGCTGCTGACTCAATCTCTTCTTCAGGAAAGATGTTGTTATCCAAAAAGTCTGATTCGCTATATTCCGATTGGTCCATGTGACTACCCGTTATATTTTCTAATTCCCGCAGTGGTAATTTGAGATCACTCGACTTGTTGTTGGCGGTAAAGTTTACCTGCTTTGCCAAGTACATCTCTCTTTATCCCGCTTTTCTAATCCCTAACCTCAGTTGGTATCAACTCGGTTGGTAGGCGGAGCCTCCACACTTTATAAATCGACCTATTGGTCTGGGTGACAACAGCACAAGAACCTATAATTCTGCCTCCGATGAGGCTACGCGTGTTAAAGTTTGCGGTGTTGGAAAGACAGGCAAGCCTATCAGTCGTATGAAATAGAGGTAACCGATGGAAATTCGACAATTGTTGAACCTGGCTAAGCAGACAGCCAAGGATTTAGGATTCCATATTCGTCAGGATCTTCTCAACGGCCAACAGGGTGGAATGTGTGAATTTGGAGGAAAGAGGTGGATTATTCTGGATGTGAGCCAGAATTCAATTGAACAACTCCATGCCATTGGTAATGCGTTGAGATTTCTTGACAGTCTGGATTCGAACGAGGTTCCCGTCGCATTAAGAGATATTTGGGATCCCTATCTCTAGCTGACAGCCTGATTGAATTAGCGTTAGTTTCCCAGCGAAGGAAATCGGATAGGTCCCAGTGAGTCGGCATTTTTTTCGTCTTGTGGTGGACCACCGATCGGAGCAGAGGCTTCGGACATCCGTTGCTGTAAATCATTTAGGATGACTTGCTCTAAGGCCGTATCTCGGCCAGCGGGTATCCAGCCAAGTGTTTCGGTGGTGACGATTCCCCGATCTCTTGGGCGGGAGTGTGTTGCACTATGCCGTAGAGTCGCTCCGCCCACAGTGGCGTATTCGGGTTGAGCTAAATCTTCCTGGAGTTTGTGAACAACCACCTCAATTCTGAATCCCTCACGAGATGGTCTTACATAGACTTCGGCCTGTCGGCGAATGGTTTGAAGGGTAGCGTAAAGCTGATCAAAACCAGCCGCATTGTCTTTTCGCCAGGGTTCTAGCATCGTGGCGGCGTCGGCATGTGCTGTTTGTAAGTAACCCTCTGTTAACGTATTCCCAACGAGCTGAATTTGTTCTTCGTGGCGAATGACGAAGTAGTCCTCCATCGTATCGACCAGAATGTTCCAGAGCAGGTTGCGGTCGCGTAAGGGAACCACCATGGGGTTTTCGAGTTTAGGGAGTTCCGCTTCCTCGAGAATATAATTCTCTTCGATTTCCGGACCATCATCACCCCAGGTCCAAACACGCGAACTGATGCAACCGGGAAGTGCAATTCCGGCTAGAGCGGTTAATAGTAGTAGATAATGGCTGTTCTGATGTGTACGCACGTTTGTGGTTGCCTGAAGGGGGGGCTATTGAGTGCGAAGTTTGGCAAATTGTGACGAATATGGCAAGTCCGTATTCTTTTCGAAGAATGTTTCAGAAATCCTCAACAATGGGGAACTTCGGCAGTTCAAATGGTATCCAAAGCTAAGAAGGGAACGGCATAGGTGGAATGCGTGTAGGTGTTGAGTCCCAGAAACTTCAGTCAGGGAGAGAACGATGAGATCGTTACAGACGAATCAATCGCGCGTTGGCAGGCAATCGTTGGGTATGACGATGTCAGTATTTTTGATAGTTAGCTTCTTTGTTGGTGAGATGCCAGCTGTTTTTGGACAAGGGGCTCTGATTGATTTCCGAGACCGCCCGTCGAGACCGCACATTGTCAATGCCGGGCAGGCTTTGCATTCGTATCGAGTGAAGTCACTCTCGGTAGACGCCGTCCTGGAAGGGCAGGTTGCCCAAGTACAGATCTCTCAGGAATTCCAAAATACCTCTAATCGAACGATCGAGGCTAGCTTTGTGTTCCCGATTCCTCAAGATGGAGCAATTAATCGTCTCACGTTGATGATTGGTGACAAAGAGTACGAAGCGAATCTATTGCCCCGTGAAGAGGCGCGTCGTATTTACGAAGGATATATTCGTCGTAATCAGGATCCGGCCTTACTTGAATGGCTGGGCTCCGGGATGTTCCGGACCAGTGTATTCCCAATACCGCCGGGACAAAGACGCGTGGTGACGATCCGATATTCACAGCTCTGCCGTCAATACATGGGGCTCACAGAATGGAGCTTACCGTTGCGCAATGCTCAGTACACTTCCAATACGCTGCAAAGCTTGAAGGTAAATCTCGTGATCAAATCAGAGCAGGACATTAAGAGTGTCTATAGTCCCACGCATACGTTGGGAATCCAACGCCCGTCGGACAATCTGGCTCGAGTCAATCTGGAACTCCGCAATATTATTCCTTCTTCAGATTTGCAGGTTTTCTATGACGCTGAGAACCAGTCGTTAGGAGCGAGTGTCATTAGTTACCGGCCCGATGAAAAAGAAGATGGTTATTTTCTGATGTTGGTTTCACCTAGGGTAGAGCAAAAGAAGGAAGAAGCGATTCGCAAAAAAGTGGTTTTCGTCATCGACCGCAGCGGAAGTATGGTCGGCAAGTCGATGCAACAGGCGAAAGAAGCAACTAAGTTTGTTGTCAACCATCTCAATGACGGGGACCTGTTTAATATTGTGGCCTACGATGCTGAGATTGAGGCATTCGAGCCAGAACTTCAAACATTCAATCAGAGCTCCCGGACGAATGCGATGAATTTTATTGAAGGGTTATTTGCCGGGGGAAGTACGAATATTGACGGTGCTTTATCGACGGCTTTGGACCTCCTCAAAGAAGATCAACTTCCGGGCTACGTTGTGTTTCTGACCGATGGTAAGCCGACTCGGGGTGAGACGGCGATTACCAAGATTGTGCAGAACATGAGGCAAGCCAATGCCAGTCGAAACAGGATTTGTTGTTTTGGGGTTGGTTACAATGTGAATAGTTTGCTATTGGATAAACTCGCTCGGGAAGGGTTTGGGCAAAGTGTCTACGTCAGTCCGGAGGAAGATATCGAAGAGAAGGTTTCTCATTTTTACTCTCGTATCTCATCTCCTGTGATGACGAATATCTCAATCGATCTTGATGTGGATACAAGTAGAAATGTTCAATCTAAAGTACTGAATCGCGTATACCCTAAAAAAGTATATGACGTTTTTGCGGGAGATCAGATTGTTTTGGTTGGTCGTTATCGTCATGCCGGTCAGGCGAAAGTACTGGTTCGGGGAGAGGTGAATAGCGAGAAAGTAAAAATGGCTTTCCCGACCGAGCTTGTGAAAAAGTCTAAAGGATCTAAGTATGCCTTTGTAGAGAAATTGTGGGCTGTGCGTCGTGTGGGGGAAATTATCGATCAGATTGATCTGTATGGCCAAAACGGGGAACTGATGGATGAGATGATTGAACTTTCCAGAAAGCATGGCATCCTGACACCCTACACTTCTTACCTAGCGGACGAAAAGAGTGACGTGCGTGATCTGGACCAAGCTCGTCGACGAGTTAGTGACCAGTTGCAGGGGCTAGAGCAGCAGTCAGGGGAATCCGGATTCCGGCAACGAGTGATGAAGTCAGCCTTGCAGTCGGCCGGCAGCATAGATGGCCTGCCCGGCGGACGCCCCGCTGTTGCCAACGAAGCAGCTGACACTGCTTTGCCAGCCCTCAATATTCCCGGACAGTCAGCCAATGCTAACGGAACGGTTCACTTTAAACGTCCCAATATGGAAAAAGCTGAAGAGGTTCGTAACCTGCGACAGATAGGGAGCAAATCGTTTTATCGAGAAAACGAAGCCTGGGTAGATTCTCTTGCTACAAAGACGCAGGTTGATCAGGCGATGAAGGTAAAACGATTCAGCAAACAATACTTCGACTTGGTAGCCCGCTTTGATAAAGAGCTGGGGCCGGTCCTGCGACTGGAAGGTAAGACACTGGTTGTTCTAGAGGGTAAGTCCTACGTGTTCGATTAATTGATTCGCCTAAGTTTTTTTCAGATAAAGCTCTTGAGTCTTGATGTATTGCTCGACTCCGCGAGGGATTTGGAAGCGGATGGATTGTTGTAAGGCAACTCGTTGCCGAATCGCTGAACTACTTAAGTCCATCTCCGGCATCTTTACCTGAGCGTCAGCTACTTGCTTCAGATATTGGTTCTC
>Ga0315320_10003097_pt1 | contig 13692 bp, 10 predicted proteins | sample M140m21515metaG_FD_203458 | JGI IMG/M metagenome (GOLD analysis project Ga0315320, IMG submission 203458) | Ammonia-oxidizing marine archaeal communities from Monterey Bay, California, United States - M1 40m 21515 | ecosystem: Environmental > Aquatic > Marine > Coastal | place: USA: California...
CAATATTTTCAGATTGACTTCCATGTAATATAGTACCTTTTGGAGTTAAGATTGCCCCTGATGGGAAATTAATTACATCTTGCTCACTACTTAAAATGGAAAAGTTTTCTATTGAACCTACATTAGCGGTAACAACTAATGCTAGCTTTGCATTAGTTGAATCTCTAAGGACTATATTGTTCAAATGTTCTGTAATTCGAACTTTGTACTTAATTCCGTCTCCACTAATTGAATCTCCTTCTCTAATTAATGGTTCTAGGTGATTAATTTTTGCATTAATTGTTGAAGAACTAACAGATTGGTCTAGATAATAATCTATTAGAGGAGCATTTTCTTCAAAATTGTAAAGATAAATTCTGTCAGGTTCAGAACTAATAGTCTGACTTTGATCTACAAAAAACTCAATGTAAGCTTCATTTATTATTTTTTTAGCGATGTCATTTTCTTGATCAAAAAAAGAGTTTTTAAAATGTTGAAAAGCATCTACAATTTCACCATCATCATTTTCAACATCACCTCTAAATAAATCTATAGAAGACATATAACCTTCTCCACCCTTTAAATATAGTTTTTCATCACCAACTGTTGTATTCGAATTTGAAACATCAATTTGAAAGTTATTATCAAAAATATTTATTAAATTACCTGTAAAGTTGAAAACATATTCGTTTTGATTTACAATAATCTCATCTGAAGCCCCTGAACTTGAATCGTCAGTTATTGTAGTTTCGGATGTATAATGAAGAGTTAACTTGGTGTTAGATGAAGCAAAATTTAATAACATCATTGATCCTTCAGAATTTATACCCTCAGCTTTAATGTATATCCCCCTAAAAAATTCTTTAAAGCTACTTCCGTTAATTAGTACGGAGCTTCCCTCATTATCAAAAATTAAATTTTGCCAAAAATTCCCATTAGGATTATCCAATTTTAGCCTTATTGCAGGTGCTATACTACCTGAGACATAACTCTCTCCTAGAGAATCTAATTCAGTTAAATCAATTCTTTCAGAACTTGGGATAAAATCATCGCTACCATCACCTAAGATTCCACTTTCATATAACAATACCCCTTCAATTTCTGATTGATTTATATATTCAGAGTTTGTTATTGCTCCATTTGAGTAATAATTTTGAGAATCATTAAATTCGCCTGTTGGATTAAAATCTCTGAGATAAAAGTTGCTTTTGTATATATATAGTTTAGTTGCTGAATTTCCATAAACTGAATCTATTTCATATGAAATATCACCTTCATCACTAGTCTCAACTCCTCTGCTGTAATATGGAATTGTTAAGATTACAGAATCTAAAACTATATTTTGACCAAATGTAGGGCTAAACTCAGTTGGAATAATTTGGCCTAAAAAACTAGCCTTACTTTCACCAAAAAATAGATCATTTTTGTACCCCAACATGAAAGAGGGTAAATTATTAGTTTTAATAGGATTTACTTTTAAGTTTGACGCAACTATTGGATAATTGACCGATGAAGTGCTAAAATTAATAGCATTTTCAGAGTTAATAACATCTGAATCAATGCTAGAGAAATCTTTGTCACATGATGCTGTAAAGATAATGCAAAATACGGATAATACTTTTATATATTTCATTTATTGATTTAAAACATCGTTTTTATAAAATTCTGTGTATGCCTCCGAGAAAGTTTCTCTGGTTTGATAATCTAAAGTAGGCTTTTTGGAAGCGATAATATGATCTAAAATTTCTTTTGGAATTTTTTCAGATCCCAGAATTAATGCATCGGAAAAATCGATTGCATTTTTCATTAAATTATTGTAAGTAGGATTTTTTAGACCTTTAATTAAATCTTCGTTTATTTCGTCAAACAATATTTTATTCACTAATTTTTTGTTTAAACACTCGTCAAATGATTTATCATAGATTGAAGTGACTAACTTACTTTTTTCAAAAACGGGCTCATCTTTGTAAAAGGTTTTTAGATATAATGGGAAAAGCGAAGCCATCCATCCGTGAACGTGTATTATATCTGGGGCCCAGTTAAGTTTTTTTACAGTTTCAAGAACTCCTTTAGCAAAAAAGATTGCTCTTTCGTCATTATCATGATGAAGCTTGCCGTTTTCGTTAAAAAAGGTAGACTTTCTTTTAAAATATTCTTCATTATCAATAAAATAAACTTGAATTCTTTCCTTAGGAATGGATGCAACTTTAATAATAAGCGGCATATCCAAATCGTCAATTACTAAATTTATTCCAGACAATCTAATGACTTCATGAAGTTGATGCCTTCTTTCATTAATGTTGCCATACTTAGGCATAAATATCCTAATTTGACCACCTTGTTTATTTATCATCTTAGGAATTTCAAAAGACATTGAAGAAATTTCATTTTCAGGTAAGTAAGGGACTACTTCAGACGATACATATAATATTCTTTTCTCTTTCATATTATCCTAATTAAAATATTTATTGACTACAAGAAGTTGCAAAATTACAAAAATTATGCATATTAATAGTAATATATTAAATTTGCATGCTGTTAAAGTTTTATTAATTTGAAGATATTTAATAAAAAATCTGATTTAATCACATGTCTAAGCCAACATGGGGTGTCTGACTCTAGGATTGGTTTTGTTCCTACAATGGGGTCACTGCATGAAGGGCATATCACATTAATAAAAAAATCCTTACGTGAAAACACAACAACTGTTGTGAGTATTTTTATAAATCCAACTCAATTTAATAGCTCTAAAGATTTAGAAACATATCCAAAGAATTTAAATAATGATTGTAGTTTGTTAAAAACTATTTCAGAGAACATTTTAGTTTTTGTCCCAAGCGTAAAGGAGATTTACGGAAACAATATGTTTACAAATTCTTATGACTTTAATGGACTTGATAAGTATATGGAGGGTAAGTTTAGAAATAATCATTTTGATGGTGTTGCTACAGTAGTTGAATTGTTATTTAATATTGTAAAACCAACATCAGCGTATTTTGGAGAAAAAGATTTTCAACAATTAAAAATAATTAGTACCTTAAATAGTAATGTAAAAATTATTTCATGTAAAACCCATCGGGATAAAGCTGGTTTGGCATTTAGTTCAAGAAATAAAAAACTAAATAGTGAGACAACACAAATAGCTTCAAATATTTTTAAAAATTTATGTTACATTAAATCAAATTTTAAAAATCAAAGTATAAAAAGCTTAAAAAAAACTGTTGTTGATGATATTAACTCTTTTGACCAAATGGATTTAGAATATTTAATTATTGCCGATGATGATAAGTTAGTTCCAACTAATGCTATAAATTTTAAAAAAAAATATAGAGCTTTTATCTCCGTTTTTGTTGATGGCATCAGATTAATTGATAATATTGCATTAAATTAATTTTTTAAGATGAAGATTCAGGTTTTAAAGTCAAAAATTCACAGAGTTAAAGTAACAGGTGCTGATTTAAATTATATTGGAAGTATTACCATTGATGAAGATTTGATGGATGCTGCAAAAATAATTGAAGGAGAAAAAATTCAAATAGTTAATAATAATAATGGTGAACGATTTGACACATATGTCATTCCAGGTAAAAGGAGTTCCGGAGAAATAACTGTAAACGGTGCTGCAGCAAGAAAGGTTCAAGTGGATGACATTCTTATTTTAATTACTTATGGCTTTGTATCATTAAAAAAATCAAAATCTTATAACCCTACTATTATATTTCCAAATGAAAAAACTAACTTACTAAAATAACTTTTGAACAAAAAGACAATCAATTATATAAAATTTTTTTTACCAATATTAATTGGGCTTTTATTTGTTTATTATTCATTTTCAAAGATATCTATTAATCAAATTGTTTTTTATTTACAAAAGTGTAACCCTTATTGGATTTTACTTGGCATATTTTTTGGAGTTCTAAGTCATATTTCAAGATCTTATAGGTGGAATTTTTTGTTGAACCCTATAGGCTACAAAATAACTTTCTTAAACAGTTTTTTTGCGGTATTTTCTTCATATTTAATTAATTTATCAATTCCCAGAGCAGGAGATGTAGCAAGAGCAACTATAATTTCTAAATATGAAAATATTCCTTTTGATAAGACTTTAGGCACTGTTATTGCTGAAAGAATTGCAGATTTGATTTGCGCCTTAACAATTGTATGTTTAGCGATCTTTTTAAAAAAAGATTTTATAACAAATTTAATTTTAGTAAAATTTAATTCTTTGAGTATATCTAGATTAACAATTGGTTTAATTCTAGTTAGTTTACTAATTTTTGGATTAAATAATATTTTCCCAACCTTACTAATTAAGATTAAAGTTTTTTTAAAAGGGATTTCTGAAGGAGTTTTTACAATTATTAAAATGAAACATAGATTTCAATTCATTTTGCATACGATTTTTATTTGGGCTATGTATGTATTGATGTTTTATGCTACATTACTTTCAATGCAGGAATTTAATGATATATCTTTTGGACCAGTTTTAATTGGTTTTATTCTGGGAATGTTTTCAATTGGATTAACTAATGGGGGAATTGGAACTTATCCAGAAGCTATTGTAATAGCCTTTTCACTCTTTAGTATTGCAGAAGAACCAAGTCGTGCTTTTGGTTGGATTATGTGGTCTTCTCAAACATTAATGATTATTATTTTTGGTGGAGTCTGTCTTTTATTACTTCCAATTTATAACAACAACAAAAATCAACATAAATAGCTCTCAATTTTTGCTTATTTTATTATCTTCACACATAATAACGTAAATTAACTATGCAAAATAATATCTCCATAATTTTTATTTTATTGATTAAATTTTCATTTTCACAAATCCTTTATGAGAATTTTGAATCTAATTTTATGAATGAAAGTAGAGAATTAAAAATTCAACTACCCAGAGATTATGATTTAAATATTGAAAAAAAATACCCTCTTATTATTGTTTTTGATGCAGATTATATGTTTGAGCCAGTGATGGGAAGTGCTAAGTATTTATCTTATTGGGGTAATATTCCTGAATCTATTATCGTTGGAGTAAATCAAACTAATAGCAGATATGAAGATTGTAGTGTTTTAGATAATATAGATTTTGTTCCAATCTCATCAAGTGCAAATTTTTATAAATTTATTTCTCAAGAATTAATTCCGCATTTTGATAAAAATTATCGAACAACAAAATTTAAAGTTGCAATTGGACAGGAATCAACAGCAAATTATATTAATTATTTTTTAATAAATAAGCAAACACTTTTTACAGGCTTTATTTCAGTAAGTCCAAAATTTTCGTTTGATATGGAAAAGTATTTAATCAAAAGATTTGAAAAAATCAAAACCAATATAATTTATTTTTTAGCTAGCTCAAACAGAGATTTTAAATCTATTAAACAAAGGGCTTATTCACTATCAGAAAATCTTAACTCTTTAGATAATGAATTTGTTTCATTTAAATTTAAACAGTACGAGGATTTAACACATTTTAATTTACCAATTTATTCATTATCTGAGGGGATAGAATATATATTTTCAAATTATTCTCCGATAAATGCGGTTGAATATGATAATGTAATTAGTGAATTAGAAACATCTCCCGTAAAATATTTGGAAAAAAAATATGAAAAGATTTTTGAAATATATGGCCTTGAAAAAGATATTCTAGTTAGTGATTTTAGAGCTATTGAGAAATTTATTGAAAAGAGTGAAAATTTTAATTATTACAAAGATCTTTCAAGATTAGCGGATAAAAATCATCCTAACACTATTTTAGCAAGTTACTATATGGGGTTGTTTTATGAAAATAATGGGGATATGAAAAAAGCAGTGAATGCCTACAGGTCAGCATACACTCTTCTTGATATTGATGGTATTACAAAGGATGAACTATTGGATAGAGCTGATTTAATTAGTGATGAAATAAATTACTAATGAGTAAAATTAAAACTACATTTATTTGTAATGTTTGTGGATCTAATTACTCAAAATGGCAAGGGCAGTGCAATTCATGTAAAAGTTGGAATTCGATTTCTGAAGAAGCTATTAAGAAGTCTAATAGAAATTCTTGGGAGAATGAAATTGTTAATAACATAATACCATCAACACCACAAAAAATATCTGATATTGTCTATAAAGAAGAAGATAGATTATATACATCAGATTTTGAGTTTAATAGAGTTTTAGGTGGAGGTATAATTCCTGGTTCATTAATTTTATTAGGGGGTGAGCCTGGCATTGGGAAAAGCACATTGCTATTGCAAATTTCTGTCAGACTTCCATATTCAACTCTTTATGTTTCTGGTGAAGAAAGTCAAAGTCAAATAAAAATGAGGGCAAATAGAATGAATCATGAAAGTGATGATTGCTATATTTTAACTGAGACTAACTTAGAAAGTATATTTAAACAAGTTCAAAAAATCAAACCCCAAATTTTAATCTTAGATTCTATTCAAACTCTAAAAACTGATATTTTGGATGCAGCTCCTGGAAGTATTTCACAAATAAAAACTTGTACTTCAGAGCTAATAAATTTTGCAAAAAAAACATCAACTCCTGTTATTATTATTGGACATATAACAAAAGACGGAAATATTGCTGGCCCAAAAATATTAGAGCATATGGTAGATACCGTTCTTCAATTTGAAGGAGACAGAAATCATATTTACAGAATTTTAAGAGTAAATAAAAATAGATTTGGATCTACAAATGAGATTGGAGTTTATGAAATGAATGTTGAAGGATTAAAAGAAATCACTAATCCATCAGAAATATTAATCTCAAAAAAAAACCAAGAGTTAAGTGGAAATGCAATTTCTGCTACTATTGAAGGAATGAGGCCTTTTATGATAGAGGTTCAGGCTTTGGTTGGTACAGCTGTTTACGGAACCCCCCAAAGAAGTTCAACTGGATATAACTCAAAAAGATTAAATATGCTTTTGGCGGTGTTAGAAAAAAGAGTTGGGTTTAGATTGGCTTTAAAAGATGTGTTTTTAAATATAACTGGAGGGATTTCTGTAGAAGATACTGCGCTAGATCTTGCTGTTGTTGCAGCAATTATATCATCGAATGAAGATATAGTTTTAAATGAAAAATATTGTTTTGCTGCTGAAATTGGCCTTTCTGGTGAAATAAGACCAGTTCAAAGATTAGAGCAAAGAATTACAGAAGCTGAAAAACTTGGATTCTCAAAAATATTTATCTCAAAATTCAGTAAGTTTAATGTCTCTTTAAAATCTATTAAAATCATATATTTATCAAAGATTGAAGATTTAATTAATAACTTAAATTAATTAATTTCAATTGATACTTCTAATGAGAATATAACTAAATTTAGTATTTTCGCAACTAGTTTGAAAAACATGATATTCCCTGATTATAATAATTTAAACCTTTCTAAAATAGGTCAAGAAATCTTGTCTTATTGGGAGGACAATAATATTTTTGAAAAATCTATTCAATCTAGAGAAGGTGAAAAACCGTATATTTTTTTTGAAGGCCCACCTTCAGCAAATGGCCTTCCTGGAATTCATCACGTATTAGCCAGAACCATTAAAGATATTTTTCCAAGGTATAAAACTATGAAAGGGTTCCAAGTTAACAGAAAAGCTGGTTGGGATACCCATGGCTTACCTATTGAGCTTGGAGTAGAAAAAAAATTAGGAATTACAAAGGAAGATATTGGCACAAAAATTTCTATTGAAGATTATAACTCTGAATGTAAGAAAGAGGTAATGAAGTTTACACATATTTGGAATGATTTGACTTCTAAAATGGGCTACTGGGTAAATATGAACGAGCCATACATTACATATGAATCTAAGTACATGGAAAGCGTATGGTGGCTACTAAAACAAATATTTAACAAAGACTTATTATATAAAGGATACACGATACAACCATACTCACCTAAAGCAGGAACAGGATTAAGTTCCCATGAATTGAATCAACCAGGAACTTACCAGGATGTTACTGATACTACAGTTACAGCTCAGTTCAAGGCAGTTAAAAATACTTTACCAAGTTTTTTGCAAATAAATTCACCTATATACTTTTTAGCTTGGACCACAACTCCTTGGACTCTACCAAGTAATACAGCCCTAACAGTTGGCTCGAAAATTGAATACGTGCTGGTACAGTCTTATAATCAATACACTTTTGAATTCATAAGTGTAATATTAGCTAAAGCTTTGGTGACAAAACAGTTTAGCGGTAAATTCTTTGAAGTTAATAATAAAGTTGAGTTAGATATTTTTTCTGAAGAAGACAAAAAAATTCCTTATTTTATTCATAGCTCATTTAAAGGCATAGAGCTTATAAATATTAAATACGAGCAACTCTTAAACTACGCATTACCATACAATAATGCAGAAAATGCATTTAGAGTTATCTCCGGTGATTTTGTAACAACTCAAGATGGAACAGGGATTGTTCACACAGCACCAACTTTTGGAGCTGATGATGCATTAGTTGCAAAACAAGCGAGCCCTGAAATACCTCCACTACTTGTAAAAGACGAAAATAACAATCTAGTTCCATTAGTAGATTTACAAGGAAAGTTCAGGCCAGAAATGAATGAATTCTCAGGTAAGTTTGTTAAAAATGAATATTATAGTGACGATAATATTCCACATAAATCTATTGATGTTGAGCTAGCCATTAAATTAAAAAATGAAAATAAGGCATTTAAAGTAGAAAAATATAAGCATAGTTATCCTAATTGTTGGAGAACTGACAAACCAATTTTATACTACCCACTAGATTCTTGGTTTATTAAGGTTTCTAAATTTAAACAAACCATGTTTGATTTGAACAAAAATATTAACTGGAAGCCAAAATCTACTGGAGAAGGAAGGTTTGGAAATTGGTTAGAAAATGCAAATGATTGGAATTTATCTAGGTCAAGATTTTGGGGAATTCCGTTACCTATTTGGATGACAGATGATGGAAAAGAGTTAATTTGTATCGGTTCAATTGAAGAATTAAAAAATGAAATGCAAAAATCAGTTGGGGCAGGTTTTATGCTAGAAGATATATATAAAGATTTTATTGTAGATGATTTTTCCAAGTCGAATTACGACAAAGTTGATCTTCATAAAAATATAGTTGACAGTATAATTCTATGTTCTGAAAGCGGAAAAAAAATGTATAGAGAATCGGATTTAATAGATGTTTGGTTTGATTCAGGAAGTATGCCTTATGCACAGTGGCATTACCCATTTGAAAATAAAACTCTAATCGACGAAAACAAGGCATTTCCTGCAGATTTTATTGCTGAAGGAGTAGATCAGACAAGAGGTTGGTTTTATACTCTCCACGCAATAGGAACTTCAGTTTTTAGTTCTGTTGCTTATAAAAATGTAATTTCTAATGGATTGGTTTTAGATAAAAATGGTCAAAAGATGTCTAAAAGATTAGGAAATGCGGTTGACCCATTTACAACGATAGCCAATTATGGGCCCGATGCCACTAGATGGTATATGATATCAAATTCTAATCCATGGGATAATTTAAAATTCGATATTAATGGAATTGAAGAGGTGAAAAGAAAGTTTTTTGGCACATTATACAACACTTACTCCTTCTTTGTTTTATATGCAAATATTGATAAATTCAATTACTCTGAAAATCAAATAAAAATTACTGATAGACCTGAAATTGACAGATGGATATTGTCAGAACTAAATAGCTTAATAAAAAATGTAGATAAATTTTATTCTGACTATGAACCAACAAAAGTAGCTAGGATTATTTCTGATTTTACAATCGAGATACTAAGTAATTGGTATGTAAGATTGTCAAGGCGTAGGTTCTGGAAGGGAGATTACGAATTAGATAAAATATCGGCTTATCAAACTCTTTACACTTGCCTAATTACTATTTCAAAAATAGCAGCGCCAATAGCTCCTTTTTTTATGGATAAGTTATTCCTTGATTTGACTAAAAATGTCAAAAATTTTCGTGATCAGAGTGTTCACTTAACCACTTTTCCAATATACGATGAGCTTTCAATTGATTCTAACTTAGAACGAAAAATGAAATATGCTCAAAAAATTTCTTCATTGACTTTATCACTCAGAGCTAAAGAAAAAATTAAAGTAAGGCAACCTTTAAATAAAATCATGATCCCAGTTTATAATATCAATCAAAAAAATGATATTGAAGCGGTCTCAGACTTGATCAAAAGTGAGGTAAATGTTAAAGAAATTCAATTGCTTGAAGGTGAGTCAGATATTTTAGTTAAAATGATTAAGCCAAATTTTAAAACACTTGGACCTAAGTATGGTAGGTTTATGAAAGAGATTTCTAATATTGTTCAAAATCTTAATGCAATTGATATAAAAAACTTAGAACAAACAGGAAATATTGAACTTGTTGTTAATGAAAAAAGTATTATTTTCGATAGAAATGATTTTGAAATTATTTCAAAAGATATTGATGGCTGGCTTGTTGCTCATGAAGGGCCTTTGACAGTTGCATTAGATATCATAATTGATAAGCCTTTAAAAGATGAAGGGATTTCAAGAGAGTTTGTCAGTAAAATTCAAAATATGAGAAAAAATTTAGGATTTGAAGTTACTGATAAAATCAATGTTTTTATTAAGTACGACTCTGATATTTTAGATGCAATTGAAAATAATTTAAATTATTTAAAATCTGAAACTTTAGCTGAAAATTTAACAATTATCAAAGAATTAGAAAATGGAGAAGAAATAAACTTTGGTGATATAAAAACTAAAATAAATATTAATAAAATTTAAAAAACATGTCTGCAAAAACTAAATACAAATATTCTAATAAGGATTTAGCAACATTTAAAAAATTAATCACTGAAAAAATTGACAAGGCTAATCACGATTTGGAATTGATTAAAAGCGCTTATTTGAACAATCACAACAATGGAACAGAAGACACTTCTCCGACTTTTAAAGCATTTGATGAGGGTAGCGCTGTGATGAGTAAAGAGTCCAACTCTCAATTAGCTATTCGTCAAGAAAAATTTATTAGAGATTTAAAGACAGCTCTTATTAGAATCGAAAATAAGACTTACGGAATATGTAGAGTTACAGGGAAACTAATAAATAAAAAAAGGTTAGAATTAGTTCCTCATGCAACTCTTAGCATTGAGGCAAAAAATATGCAAAAGTAATTTTTCTGTTTTAATTTAAGTCCCACTTTTAGCCAATAATTTATTTTTTTATTATATTAACCAATATTAATTATTAAAATAAAAAATTATGAAAAATCTTTTAAAAATTCTTTGGATTGCCCCTTTATTATTAATGTTTAACTGTGGTGATGACGATGATGACTCTAATAATGTTATTCCTCAAGCTGATAATGTACTTATAGTTGGAGATGTTTCTTATGATCTAGAGTGGGGAAGTCTATTAAATTATGGTGAATTTGAGCCAGGAATCATTAATATTGATTTAGAACTTTGGTCTACAGGGATTATTGAACCAGAATCTGGGTGTGATGTTGAAGAAGGTGAAGGCCAAGGACTTTATTTTGAAATGTTTACATCAAATGAGACATCTTTAGATGATGGCACATATACATATAACATGGACCCTGCACTTACAACGTGGGATTATGGAGACTATAATCTTAATTTATCTTCTTCAAATCCTGATACTAATGGTGATCTCTGGGTTGAATTAGAATCTGGAACGGTCTCAATTGAAAAAACGGGATCAAATTACAACATTTCTTGGGATTTAGTTGATGTTAATAATGTAAGTATTACCGGCACCTACTCAGGGAGTTTAAATTATTGTGACATTGATGGTGGAAACCTTCAACCAAATGGATCTTCTAAAAGAAGCAACAATTAAAAAATTAATCTAATTTTTTAATTGTATTACTTAATATAAAGGTTTCATAGATTTAATTTATGAAACCTTTATATTTAAAAATATACTTAAAAAATGGCTATTGATATAATTAACTTGGTTAATCATTTACCCAATAATCCCGGGGTATATCAATTTCTGAACTCGGACAATGTAATTATATATGTAGGAAAGGCCAAAAGTTTAAAAAAAAGAGTTAAGTCCTATTTCAAACAAAACCATAAAGATCGTAAGACTAACTCTCTTGTAAAAAATATTTTTAATGTTAAACATATAGTAGTAAAAACAGAGTCTGACGCTTTACTATTAGAGAATAGTTTAATAAAAAAATTCCAACCTAAATATAATATTCTTTTAAAGGATGATAAGTCTTATCCGTGGATATGTATTAAAAAGGAGAGATTTCCAAGAGTTTTTTACACCAGGAAAATGATTAAAGACGGATCGGATTATTTTGGTCCGTATACAAGTCTTAGAGTTGTAAAAACAATTTTAAGTATTATTACTAGTTTATATAAATTGCGAACATGCTCTTATGATCTTAATGAGAAAAAAGTAAAGGACAAAAAATATAAAGTTTGCTTAGAATTTCATATTGGCAATTGTCTTGGACCCTGTGAAGATTTACATAAAGAGGAAAATTATAATCAAAATATTATAGAAATAAAGGATATATTAAGAGGAAACTTTAAAAATTCATTATACTCATTTAAAACAGAAATGAAAGAATTAGCTGAGAATTTAAAATTTGAAGAAGCTAATTTGATTAAATCAAAAATTCAAGCATTAGAAAACTACCAATATAAATCTACTGTGGTAAGCCCTAAAATATCTAATGTAGATATTTTTTCTTACGTGGAGGATGAGACTTTTGTTTATGTAAATTTTCTACAAATATCACTTGGTTCAATAGTTAGATCTTTTAACCTAGAGATTAAATCCAAAATTGATGAAGGAATAAAAAAAATTTTAGAGCTAGCTGCCATTGAAATAAGATTAAAGTTTAAATCTAGCTCAACAATTGTTTACTCTCCCATTGCAATAGAGCTTGGAGAAAATATTAAAATAGAAATCCCTAAAATTGGAGATAAAAGAAAAATTTTAGATTTATCTCTTAAAAATGCAATTCAATTTAAATTCGACTGTTTAAAACAAATTAAGATTGTTGACCCTGAAAGACATCAAAATAGAATTTTAAAGCGTTTAAAAGAGGACCTTAGTTTAGAGAATATACCAATTCATATTGAATGTTTTGATAATTCAAATACTCAAGGGACAAACCCTACTTCAGCTTGTGTTGTTTTTAAAAATGCTAAACCTAGTAAAAAAGATTACAGACATTTTAATATTAAAACTGTTAATGGACCTGATGACTATGCTTCAATGGAAGAGGTTGTTTTTAGAAGATATCATAGACTATTACAGGAGAAAAAAAGTTTACCACAGCTTATTATAATTGATGGAGGAAAAGGACAACTTTCAGCAGCTTTAAAGAGCTTAATCAAATTAAAATTAGAGAAAACAATTTCGATTATTGGAATAGCTAAAAGGCTCGAAGAAATTTATTTTGTTAATGATTCTACCCCCTTATTTTTAGATAAAAAATCAGAAAGTCTAATTTTAATCCAAAAGTTAAGAAATGAAGCTCACAGATTTAGTTTAAAGCTTCACAGAAATAAGCGAAGTGAAAATACTTTCACAAACGAATTAGATAATATTAAAGGGATTGGGGACTTAACCAGAGTTAAATTATTAAAAACTTTCAAATCAAATAATAACATTGCTAAACTTTCGATTATAGAACTTCAAAAAGCTATTGGCAATTCTAATGGAAAATTAGTTTTTGATTATTATAATGAGTTAAATGTTTAGT
>Ga0315320_10003098_pt1 | contig 13692 bp, 26 predicted proteins | sample M140m21515metaG_FD_203458 | JGI IMG/M metagenome (GOLD analysis project Ga0315320, IMG submission 203458) | Ammonia-oxidizing marine archaeal communities from Monterey Bay, California, United States - M1 40m 21515 | ecosystem: Environmental > Aquatic > Marine > Coastal | place: USA: California...
CATAGATGATGTATTTAACTATCTAACTAACTTACAGAATGTTTACGTAAACATGAATGGTTTTGTTGACATACCTTATTCTTTTGCAATAAGTAATGTTACAGACGAAATAATTGAGTTAAGAGGATTTGGAATACAATCAGAACATCATCACAATAACCAATTAAACGATACATTTATGTCTGTTTTATGGTTGGGCGGAGTAAGAGATGTTCCAAACAATAATGCTAAGGATGCCTTAGAACGTTTAGTTGATATTATATCTGAACGTTACGACAGAAAAATCTTAGTGTTAGCAGATGATTGCGGTAAACCTATGTACGAATTTATAACAAGTACAGAACCTAAATGGATGACACCAAAAAGGAAGGTAAGACAGTGGTCAAAAAAGAAAACAATTACAAAGAAGATATAGACGCTTTTGCAGCAGAGAAAGTCAAAGCTGTTGTTTGGAAAACACCCGAAGGTATAGAGCAATTAAATAGCGTCATTGCATATAAAAAAGATAATCCAAGCATACCAACTAATACATTAGTTGCCTTCTTAAAAGATAAATGCGGTTGGGATTATACAAACAGATATATATTTGACATTATTGTGACAGAAATGGAAAAACAAAATGACAAGTAGCCTTGATAAGTTTGTTGAAGAACACGAAGACGACCGTAAGTTAGAAGACTTAAAAAAAACTATAACTCGTTTACATAAGCAATTAGATAAAGAACGTGACAAAACAGTCATACTACAAGAGACAGTAACAAGTGCAGTCAAAGACAGTATTGCTGATATAGATATACCAAAAGTTAAAGCGCCTAAGAAAGATACTAGAAAAAAAGGCGAAGAGGTAGCTGTAGCTGTATTAAGTGACTGGCAGTTAGGTAAAATAACAAAGACCTACAACTCTGAAATTGCTGCTGAACGAGTTAAAGTATATGCAGATAAAGTTGTTGAGCTAACAAACATACAACGTGCTAGTCATCCAGTAAAAAAAGTTCACGTATGGGCTTTAGGAGATTTAATAGAAGGTACTGATATATTTGCTGGTCAGCAATGGTTAGTAGATTCGGGATTGTATAGACAAATATTTAAGAACGGAGCAACAATGCTTGCAGAGTTTTTAAGACACATGTTAGCAAACTTTGACGAAGTACACTTTGCTGGTGTTATTGGTAATCACGGTAGACTTGGTAGATTTGGGCAACATCATTACGAAGATAACGGAGATAGATTTCTTTATGAAACTGTACGCCTAATCCTTGCTGATGAAAAAAGAATTACTTGGGATATACCCGAAGGTTCTGACGGAGATAGAGCATGGTACACTATTGACCGAATAGGTAATTACAGCTGCATGCTTATACATGGAGACCAAATTAGAGGGTCACTTGGTATACCGTTCTATGGAGTTCGCAAAAAGGTATTAGGATGGAAAGCAGCGGCAATGGACGGGCAGATGCCCGACTTCAAAGACTTAGCCTTTGGACATTGGCATCAGCTTTACCAACAAGAGTTTAACGGTATAACAGTTAGGTGTTCGGGTTCAACTGAATCATCTAATCATTATGCGTTAGAAGCACTAGCGGCACAAGGTAGACCAACACAAAGATTAATGTTTGTCCACCCCGAAAAAGGATGTACTACAGTAGAATATCCAGCGGTCAGATTAGACGATAACGAAAAGGAGTAATTATGACAGCATCAATTTATTGGAAGAATGCCTTAATTAGAGCTGCGAGAACTTTTATACAAGGTTTTCTCGGTGGATTATCAGCAAACTTGTTAATAGGTAATGAAGCAGAAATGCTATACGCAGCCTTTATGGGTGGCGCAGCTTCTGCTATTTCTCTATTGCAAAACGCTATAGAAGATAGTCCAAACAAATGGGGTAACACTATACCAAAAGGATAGTGCATGTCTTTATACGCAAGAAAGAAAGGCATAAAAGGTCGTAAGCCTAAAAAAAATTACGATGAACGTATATGTCAAAAAGAAACTTGTGATATAAAGTTATCAATATACAATAAAAAGAAATTTTGTTATACTCATACTAAGCCAGTAAAGCGCTGGTCTAAATAATAAAAGAAAGTAAAACTTTCTATCTTTATTTTGGTACTTAACAAGTGTTATGAAAGTAATGGATTGTGAAGGACATGCGTACGTAAATCGTATAGTAGGGGTACTATACAAAACAAAAACCACCTTTGCAGGTGGTTTTTTGTTTATCGGTTGCCCGATGGTTAAGCAAAGGATGGTTTAGGTTCTTTACTTAAAATATTAAAATACACCATAGTATTTTATTTTAATTCAGTATATCAGCTTTACGTTTTAATGTATCAGTAAGTTCTGCTACGTCAGCTTCGCCTAGTTTATATAAATGGTCTTTAGCTTCATCTAATGTTTTGACTAATACTAATTCACATTCTTCTAGTGAAGTGTTAAGTAGTTGTAGTAAGTCTTTACCCTTTACAGTCTGTTGTATTGTCTGTAATGCAGCAACTGCATCATTGGTACGTTCTGTTACAACATGGGCATGAGATTTTTGAACGTCAGCTTTTGCAACAGACTGTTTAGGTTTTGAAGCAGCGTTGGGAATTACGCTGTCTACATCTTCCATTTCTTCTTTAGTAACTCCAGCACTAAGTAAAACGCGTAAGCAACGACCACGTGCTTTAGTCTCTGCTTTTTCAAACCAATGTTGGTTCATATTAGTTTTTTCAACACGTGCATGACCAGTACATTTTGTAAACTTGTCATCTTCGGTTTTATAAAAAGAAGCTTTAAATACTACGTGTGTATCTGACATGTCTAATATCTCTGTAATTAAGTGTCCAGTAGGATATTTGTCATTCATCTGTTCGATGAGTTCGTCTACGCCAATGTAGTCATCTAAAAACTTAGGCGCATTATATTTTGAGTTTGTTCCTTGAGTCATCCGTTCCATCCTTTTCTATTAAAAGTATTAACAATTCTGCTATTGATAACATCAATATAGAATTTGTATCTACTTGTTTTGTTTTTGTAAAAACGTCAGCTACGTTAGCTACGTTATTTTTTATATCTTTTAATTGCATAACTAAAATTGTAATACATGTAGCATTATATGCAACAACTGTTACAATAAATTTTACGGAAGGAGCGGAAATGGAAAACTACTTAACATGTCAAGACATTGCAAAGATGTTTAACGTAAAGTTAAGAACAGTATATGTATGGATTCAAAGGTCTAAAAATGGTAATCATTTTTTACCCGAACCCGATATGCGAATAGATAATAAACCGTTATGGAAAACAAGTACCATAGCAGCAGTCAAAGAAAGAGTATAGATAAAGGATGGTAAATGGAATTATTACGAGGACAAATAGTACCTACTAGCACAGCGTATAAAAAAGTTAGTCAAAAAGATAAAGTCGAGTGGGCTTTAAAAACTTTTAAAGAAGTTACAGGCGATGAGTTTACTTATGACTTGAGAATCAAAAGATACGGCGCTATCATTTATGACCTAAGAGATGACGGTTGGGATATTAAAACACTCGAACCTAAGAATCAAAAAGATAAGAAGTGGGCATTTAAACTTATAAGTGAACCTTCTACAAAAGAGGATGGTCAAAGAATGTTAGCATTATGAAAGAACGTATAAGTGCTTCCGAGTACTTCGCAATATTACCCGAATCAGTATTGTTTGCAGCAATAAGCAGTAACGCTGTAAGACTTTATTGTATCTTAAGAAGACGAGCAGACGAGAAATCTAACGCTTGCTACCCTTCGCAAAAGTATTTAGCAGACTCAATGTATTGCAGCACAAGAACAGTACAAAGAGCATTAGAAGAGTTAATAAAGATAGGAGCAGTAACAGTAGAACATAGAATGATTGAAGGCACAGATGCCTATACGTCAAACATGTACTACCTACATGCCACTATTGCGCAAGGTAGCGCACCCGTGCGTAAGGGTCGCGCGTCTAAGTCGCAAGGGTCACGCGCAGGTGTCGTACAAAACATAGCCACTAAACAAAGCCAACAAACAGATAGTAAAAAGAGAACTAGAAAAAGAGATTTACTTTTTGAAGAAATGTGCGCTGGTTTAGGTATTGACTGGAAGAACGCACCAGCTGGCGAATTAGGTAGAGTAAATGCAGCATGTAAAGAGCTGCGTGAGATTAAAGCTAAACCCGAAGAAGTTGCAGCTGCTATAAAGCACTATAAAAAAAACTGGGCAGACATGACACTATCTGCACAAGCAATAACAAATAACTGGACAACATTAAAGAATGAGATGACAACGTCTACACCTAAAAAAAGAGATTGTGCAAAACTTGGATGTGTGAATGTAGACCTAGATGTTATTTTACAATGCAGATTCTGCAAGAAGGAGACAATAAAATGAAGAAATTTGACGTATACCTAACTGGTAGAATTGGTGTACAAGCACCTAATCAAGAAGATGCTGAAGCAATGGTAAAGCAAAAACTAAATGTTATACATCCAATGTTTAACATACAAATTATGATTACCAAAGAAGATTACTTAGATGCTGAAGAGGACTACAAACCCGAAGGTACAGAATGAACGAGACAACATATCCTTATGGTGGCATACCGCCAAAGGATAGAGCGACTAGACGTAAGTTATTAAGAGAAGCTGTCGTGTTAGAATCTAAAGGCGTTTGTGAGTGGGCAGAGTGCAGCAGCAGAGGTACTGACATGGCACACATCAAAGCTGCGGGGATGGGTGGCGCTATCTCTAATGACACCTTAGATAACGTTGCATTCTTATGTCACTTTCATCACGATGTACTTGATTTTCGTATGTCGATGAAACAAAGAAGTTTTGCACTACAACAATTAGTAAGAAGTTATGTTTTAGGTAATAGAAAAAAAATCTAAAAACTTTACACATTGTATTACAAAGTGCTACAATAATATTGTATGAATAAAGAAAAATCAGCTTTCAGAAAACATGAGGTTTTAGAAAACTACGAGCTTACAAAGTTCGAGTACAACGAGTTAATGACACATAAGCACATGTTTGACACAGAGTATCAAGGTACTAACTGTTTTTTCTGCGGTAGTTTTGTTATGTACCCAGTAGTTTTTAACTACCCAAATGCAAAGCGTAAATTTAACGCAGGTACAGATTGTGCAGAAATGGTACATCAAGGTTCTAACTACGAAGCACTAAGATTACAAGCTGCCAAAGCAAGAGAACGTGCAAGAATACAACAGCAATATTTAGATACTTCTGCCAAGTTTGTTAAAAGTAATCCACAATTGGCACAAGCTGCTAATTACTTCCAAGATGTAAACCCGTTAATTGCAGATATATTTGACAAAACTAAATTTGGTCTTACAGAAAAACAAATAGCATTCTTAGAAAAACTATGTAAAGAACAATGGCAAAAAGAAGTTGACGCGTTTGCAAAACTTATTAACAAAGCAAATGTACCAGCTTTAACAATTGGCGAGATAACAACAGAAGTTACAATAAGCAAATACTATTACAAAGAGCAAGCATTTTACGGTCAAGAAAAAGCAATTATAGAAACCAAAGAAGGTCAGACATTGTTTACTGGTAAGACCAAAGCATTAGTGCAATGGTTAAATACTGATGAGTACAGCGATGATGTTGCAGAGTTTTGGGAACAAGATAAAAAAGAACGCAAAGGTGTTCTTACTTGGAACAAAGAATACTACAAAGAAAATACAAAGGGTATTGCAACATTAGAAGTTACTTTTGTTGTTGAAGAAGATAACACAAAAGGTACTGCAAAAATCAAAAACTTTTCCCCTATAGGTACAGTATGAGATACGATTTACAAGGTATATACGCAGAAGACCTAGACGGTTATCCGCTAGAACTTAACACTGACATGTATTTGTCAAAAGAATGTAAGCACATGGGTTTAGCTGCATTAGCAGAAGCAAGACATGATTTATTAAACTTAGGTATTGGTTCAGAACCTACAGAAGGTTTACATGTATTTGACCTTGAAGCCTACGAAGAAGAACTCAAAAAAGACGCACTTTGTAGTTTTGCATTAGCAGGAGTATACAAAATAGAAGCTACACATCAATACAAAGATAACTGCGAATGTAGAGACTGCGTCACTGATAGACTTATAGATTATGGTTTACCAGTTGGAGAAGCTTTTCAACTTAGTTATTTACAAGAAACTTATAATAAAAAGGCTGCCTAATCATATATTGTGATACAATATTAGTATTATGAACGCACCAATAGTGTATGTTGTAAGAGCAGTTGCTTTAACTGGTCGTGTATGGTTTCATGAATTTGATTCTAAATCCGATGCGTTAAACAAAGTTCGTGAATACAAAGATACTGGTGGCTACATAGTCACACAAAGCTTTTACAGCAAATCTCTTATCAATCAATAAATCTTTAAATCGTGTTGCATAACGTGATACAGTTACTATAATCTATTATGTAAGTTAAAAAAGGATGGTTAAAAATGGCGTTTCAAGAATGGTTAAAAACCTTTGTTGATGAAACAGACAAAATTAAATTAACTGATGAATTTGCAGTTGAATTTAATGTCAAAGGCGAAAAAGGCGTTATGGAATACAAGATGGCAGAAATCGTTGAGTTCCTAAATGTTGCTGATGAAGGAATACAATTACGAGTAGAAAATGACATTGTAAAAATGAATTTCTACAATGTGCCAGCAGAAGACTTTAAGTTCTACTTTACACAAGTAGCAAAAGCAATGGCTAATGTTTACCAAGTAAATTACGCAAAATGTTAGATGGCATAAATCTCAATAAATTAAAGTGGATATGCCCCGATTGTAACAAACAATTAATTACAAACGCATGGATGCCCAATTGGAAAATCTGCGAAACAGTATATTGTAATTACACTATTGATTTATTAAAAGTAGATATTATACAAAAAGAAGGGAAGTAATGGCTATAACAAAATATGATGAAACAGAAGAAATATTACAAAATCTAAATGAACAATTTTTAGATGATGGTGTACAAGATTATGAATGGAACTATAAAAGTTCTTTTACAAAGAAAGAAATTAAAGAACTAGAAAAAACACACACAATAACTTATGACTTTGTACAACAGAGTAATGAAGATACAAGACAAACAGAAGTAATTATTTATAAAAGAAAGGAAGAATAATGGCAAAACCATTAACAGATAAAGAATGTAAAGATATATTAATACAAGCAAAGCAATGGGATGATAATTCAGAAACAAAGGTTTTCAAAGATTTTGTGAACATTGCACATAACTCTTTTGCTGATACTTTTAAAGTTGATTTTGACAAGTATGGCTACAAAGAGTTAACAATGTTTGGGGAATGTCTAAGTTTATTTAACGACAGAGGATATGACCAAGTAACAAAGTTAATAGATTATGTCTTAGATTATGTTGAATAAATATCACAACGTGATACAATAGATTGTGAAAGAAAGGATGGAAAAAATGGTTGAGATAATTAATCATGCTGCCCAGCAGAAATTGTTAAAAGCTACTGGTCTTAAGAAATTTACTAAGTTTCTAAAGACTGTTGGCTATACATACGAATTTGTTGGCAGTCTCCAGCCCGTAGAAGACAAAGAAAGAAGTTCGGGAGAAGGTGGCTTGCTGCCTAGAACATTGCCGTTTACAATGTACCCAGCAGATTTTGAGGTCTTTAACGCAGAAGGTAAGCCAGTTGCTTATGTTAAAGCTGCGTTCAGAGCTGGATATGACTACAAAAAAGGTAAAGAGGAAGGTACACTTCCGTATTACGTATTTACTGAATTGCAAGAAGCTGCAAAGCTTAGTGCGGAAAGCATAAACAATACCAAACTAGAACTAGAGTTTGTCTATTTCTATAATGGTAGTTACGGACAAAGCATAGAAGATATTGATTACGTAACAGAGCAATACGGTTATTACAAGTATGTAAGAGGTAAAACTAAAAGACTAGCGACAAGAGGTTATGAACTAACGTTTGCAGGAGCGCAAACAAAAATAGTTAATGACCCAACAAGAGTGTTTGTTTAATGGTTGGTAGAAATCAACTGTACGACCTAGTTGACCAAATTAACTATAGAACACCCGCAGCTGGTAATAAACATTATGAGCTAGAGGATAGCGAGTATGGTTACAAACTAATACTTGTAGATTCTAAAACTGGTACAGCTAGTGATGTAAGTCAAAACTACAAAGCAGCAGGTATACACGCGTTTCTAACTGGTTGGGCAACAAGCCATAACCTTAACTTAGTAAATGAAAGAGAGAAATATGACAACTATCATAGAACTATTCATTAATCAATGGCAAGGTCAGTCGTGGGATTGGAAAGTGTTTTACGGATTAGCATTATTCTTTTTTGTTAACTTGTTTTACATGATTAGCAAACTTATGTTTGTATCATTAAGACTTTACATAGCAGAAAGAAATGCGCCTAAGTCTACGCCTAAGTCAGATTTCATACAACGTATGATTGATGGAGAAGAATTAGACGCAGACAATATGTTCTAAAGCTAGCAGCGCTACGACCGAAGCATTATACAAATAACACTTGAGCGGCACAGTCATAGCGCTTATCTAATGTTAGCCATGCTTTTGAAAACCTACGCTATAATGTACGAATGGAAACAAAAGTAACTTATGACCGATTACACCTTTTTACATTCGAGGAACAAAATCCTAAAGACCACAATTTAGGAGAAATAGAATTATCAATTAAGCGATTTGGCTTTATAGAATTGCCCGTAGTTAATGACACTACGGGTATTTTAGTTGCAGGACACGGAAGAATATCTGCGCTGCAAGGTATGTATCAAAGACAAGAAGACTTACCAAGATACATAGACTTAGAAAAAGAAACTAATGAATGGCTAGTGCCAACGTTACATGTAGAGTTTGAAACAGATGCTGAAGCAAAAGCATATCTTATTGCATCTAACACATTAACAATGGACGGCGGCTGGAATGAAGCAATGTTAATGGAAATGTTATCTGAAATCGATGCGTCTACAGGTTCACTCTTAGGTACAGGTTTTGACCAACAAGCAGTCATGGACATGCTGCATGCAAATGATAAACCAATGTTCGAAGAAGACTTTGGTCAACAAACACATAAAGTAGTTGTACCAGCTGCGGATATAGCACAGGCAGAAGAAATAAAATATGCTTTAGAAGAATTAGGGTACGAATGTCAAGTGAAGACAACTACGAAATAGAAATACCACCACCGCTTAAAGAAGCGATGCAAACATATATATCTTTTTTAACTGCAAACTTTGCATACGATGAACTTGAAGAAATAGAATTTAGAACTTTAAGGGAGTCAATATTAGATGGTTTCTTTATAACAGGAGATGAACCAGTTATGGCAAGAAACAATATACCTATAACAGGCAACGATTTATTTAATGCAGCGTGCATACTCATGACAGATTTGCTATATAATGCAACAAGCGGTAATAATAAAGATGTGCAGGAAGTTTTGCGCACAGTAGGACTAGCGGTAGTTAACAGCTAAAACTAAACAGGCTTTAGTTTGTTGACCTAACAGGATTAGGTAACAATGGCAGGAAGACCAACGAAACTTACAACAGAATTAATGAATGAGATAGCACAATATCTTCGTGCTGGAAATTACATAGAAACAACAGCTGCCCTAGTAGGCATTAATCGTGACAGTATTTATGAATGGATTAAGCGCGGCAATAAAGAACAAGAGCGTTTAAAACAGAATCCTAGAGCTAAGATACGTAAAAAAGAATCTCTTTTTGTTGAATTTTCCGACACAGTAAAAAAGAGTCAAGCACAGTCAGAAGCTATGTTAGTTGGATTAATAGGTCAAGCTGCACAAAAGAACTGGACAGCAGCTGCTTGGCGATTAGAGCGCAAATTCCCCGATAAGTGGGGCAGAACAGAACGTAATGTTGCAACAGCACAAGATGACCCAGTCAAAGAATTAGCTAAACAAATAGAGGACTTACGCAATGATAAATCTTCAGAAGGGTAAACAACTTGATTCTATATTAGATTCAACAGCACGTATTAATATATGGCAAGGTTCTGTATCTAGTGGTAAGACAATATCTTCATTAATAAGATGGATAGAATTTTGTCAAACTGGCGCAAAAGGTAACCTATTGATGGTAGGTAAGACCGAAAGAACGCTTAAAAGAAACGTAATTGACGTTTTAGGCGAGTTAATGGACGGTTCGGGCAGTTTAATTACACGAACTGGTAGTGGAGAGATACAAATAGGCAACAGAACTATCTATATCGTAGGTGCTAATGACGAGAGAGCTGAAGCAAAGATACGAGGGCTTACACTTGCTGGAGCTTATGGAGACGAAGTAACACTATGGGCAGAATCATTTTTTAATATGCTTTTATCTCGATTACGTGTACAGAACGCACAAATGTTCTTAACAACTAACCCCGATAGTCCAAACCACTGGTTAAAGAAGAAGTTTTTAGATAGAGAAGATGAACTTGACATAAAGAACTTTGCTTTTGAATTAGACGATAATCATACACTTGACCCTAAGTATGTAACGTCACTTAAGGCAGAGTACAGTCCAGCATCTAGTTTATGGTATAGAAGATTTATTAATGGCGAATGGGTAATGGCAGAAGGCGCTGTTTATGATTGTTTTGATAGATTACATAATGTTGTTAATGAGCTGCCAAAGATGAGAGAGTACTGGGTAGGCATTGACTATGGCACAACTAATCCGTTTACCGCTATTCTTATAGGCGAAGGGGAAGACGATAAGTTATATGCAGTCAAAGAATATTATTATGATTCTAAAAAAGGTCAAAGACAACTATCAGATGCAGAATACTCAAGGGAACTTACTAAGTTTTTAGATGGTTATGACGTAAGACGTATTTTTGTTGACCCTTCTGCTGCTAGTTTTATTACACAGCTGTGGAGAGATAATCATTTAGGTGTATCAAAAGCGAACAACAATGTACAAGATGGTATTAGAATAGTATACAACTTATTAGGAAGTCGTAAGCTGCAAGTTCATAACAGCTGTACTAACTTAATCGAAGAGATTGAGTCGTATGTTTGGGATGTCAAGCAACAGGAAAAAGGCGAAGATAAACCTTTAAAACGTAATGACCATGCAGTAGATGCGCTAAGATATGCAATGATAAGTTTAGGCGCTATATGGCGACATTGGATTACAAGGAGTGAGTGAACAGATGCCAAAGAAAAAAGGTTATCCTAAAGCACAAAAGGCAAAGAAAAAAGGAATGCCTAAAAAAAAGAAAAAATATTAAATGTTAAATCTACCCGCTAACGGGTCGGCTTATCCGCCCGAAAACCACAAACAAATATTTAGGGTTTATCAAGAACATTCTGCATGGCATGCGGGAGACCCAGCAATACTTAGAAAGACGTATGCTGACGTGCCACAAGATTATAGACCAAGACGTTATATGTTTTGGACACGCAAAGGCGCAACAGAGCTACAAACAGACAGACATCAGATACACGTTCCTTTAGCTGGAGACATAGCACAAACAAGTGCTGACTTATTATTTTCTGAACCACCTAACTTTGTTATACAAGATGAAGAAGCATCAGACCAAGACACAATAAACACACAAGATGCACTAAACGATTTAATAGATTACTGCGGGATTAAAAATAAACTACTAGAAGCTGGCGAGACATCATCAGCAATGGGTGGTGTATTTTTAAGATTAGTTTGGGATAGTAGATTTATGGATTCTCCAAAGATACAAGTAGTTAACCCCGACAGGGCAATTGCAACGTTTATGTATGGAGAGCTAGTAGCCGTTGGTTACGTCAGTGAGTATGAACCAGTTGATGGACAAGGTGTATATCGTCATATAGAACATCACGAAGACGGATTAATACATCATGCACTTTATCATGGCACTAAGACAAATATCGGTACAAGAGTTGAACTTAGTAAATTAGCAGAGACTTCTGACTTAGAAGAAGAAGTAGTTTTACCATTTAACGGGCTTGCTTCTGTTTATGTACCTAATCAAAGACCACTAAGAAGATTAAAAGGTTACGAATATGGTCGTTCTGACTATGACGGTATAGAAGGTTTATTTGACGCTATTGATGAATCGTACACATCATGGATGAGAGACATCAGACTTGGTAAATCAAGAATAGTTGTACCTACAGAATATTTAGAGAGAAGAGGTCGTGGAAGAGGTACTACTTTTGACATTGATGCAGAAGTATTTACTGGACTAGAAATAGACCCTAACGGAGAATCTAAAGGAATACAGCCCGTCCAATTCGATATAAGGGATGCAGCACACAAGAACACCGTGATGGAACTTATAGATAGAGCAGTCACAGCTGCTGGTTACAGTCCACAGTCATTCGGCATAAATATAGAAGGTAGAGCAGAGAGCGGTACAGCACTTAAACTACGTGAAAGAAAATCATTTACAACACAAGGTAAAAAACAAAGATACTACACACCACCATTACAAGATATACTTTATAAATTACAACTTATTGATGTAGAGATATTTAGTAAACAATACAAACCATTAAAATTACGTATTGAATGGCAAGATGCAGTACAACAAGATGTTAGAGAATCTGCAACAGTAATCGAATCACTACATAGAGCGCAAGCAGCTTCATTAGATACAAAAGTAAGATTACTTAACCCCGAATTATCTGAAGAAGAAGTAGAACAAGAAGTACTTAAGATTGCAACTAATTTTAACTTGTCTGACCAAAATGTATCTGATGTCCTAGACTTACCATGATATGGCTTATGACCCAGTTAATAATGAACAGCTAGTCGAATCGCAAGCTGAAGTATTCAGAGACATCTCTGAATTTTTAACAGAGCTTACAGCCAATGAAGTACTAGATGGCAATACAAATGCAGAATATTTATCTTCTGTAGAGTCATGGCTACAATTTAAACAAAAGTCATATAAAAAACTATTTGAAGAAGCAACAAAACAAGCTGACAAAGCTATTGCTGCAATACCAACATCGATAACTAATGCAGTAGAGATAGCTTACTCTATTGGAGAACAGACAGCAGCAGCCGAATTACTTTCAGCAGGTATTACGCCCGATGTAAGTGGTGGATTTCAAACATTGTCACAATATGCACTAGATGGTTTAATGGATGCTGCAATTAATCGTATGGGTAACCGAGTTAACAAGCTAAATATAGTTAACGGCGTACAAGATGCCTTTAGAGAAGCTACAGAGTCCGCAGCGGCGCTAGTTTTGAGCGGTGGGGCAACATTAGAGGATGCTACAGAAATAGCTGTTAACAGCTTATTAGATAAAGGTTTAAAGACTATAAATGTCGGCAATAGGAAGATGGGGATAGATGCTTACGCTGAAACGTCAATCAGAACTATTGCTGGTAATGCACAAGTACAAGGTTCTATAGATAGATATGAAGATGCAGACCAATATCTTAGTTTTGTAACTGACAGTCCGATGGAATGTGATTTATGCAGACCATACGAAGGCAAAGTAATACGAACTACTAATGACTTAGAAAAGTTACCACCTAAATTTCACAAAGTGCCTAGTTTAGATACTGCAAAAGCTGATGGTTTATTTCATCCTAACTGCACACATTCATTGCAGGTATATATTGATGGCTATTCCGAACCACCGACAGATACAGATGACAGTGTTAATGGAGATAGGCGCAGTAAGATACGTAGA
>Ga0315320_10003103_pt1 | contig 13685 bp, 10 predicted proteins | sample M140m21515metaG_FD_203458 | JGI IMG/M metagenome (GOLD analysis project Ga0315320, IMG submission 203458) | Ammonia-oxidizing marine archaeal communities from Monterey Bay, California, United States - M1 40m 21515 | ecosystem: Environmental > Aquatic > Marine > Coastal | place: USA: California...
AACGTTTCCTTCGTCTTAGGCCATCGCTCTTCGGGAATCTGCGCCACGAACGTGTACAACTGATCCCCGCGAACCGCGAACACGCCGATGTTGTGCCTGAACCACCCATCCGGCGCCGCGCCGTCGCCCTTTCGAATCGTGTACTCAAACGTATAGTACACCGTTCCGTTCGATCCTTTTCGCTGACTCGCAGATAACAATTCTCCCGTCTTCCCGCTCCCCGGTTTCGCCAGCACGTTCGCCAGCAACCACTCCGCCTGTCGATTCGCGTCGCCGAACACGCTCAAATCGAATCCTCTCGGCACGGATGATCGAATCACGGACACGTTCTCCTCGCCCGACGTCCCTCGCGGTCCGTACGCCGCGTCCGGTTCGCTCACCTCCCTCGCCCGTCCCTTGCGCAACTCCGGCGGGTCCAGCGACTCGACCCCTCGCCGCGCGTTTCGCAGCGTCACCGTCTGGTCCACCAACCAGTCCATCGGGACCACGAATTCGTACCCCGCGCGCGGCGCGTAGCACCGCGCGAAGCCGTCGACGGGAAACAGCGCGTCCAGCCGCTTCGCTCGCGCGAACTCCGGCGCGAACGCCGTGAGCGTCCTCGAGGTCACGCCTAAGAAATTCGCGCCGAGCGCCAGCGCCGCGCTCGCGCCGACGCCGATCGCGACGCGGCGCGTCGACGGCGCGGTCCTTCGTCCCGACGCGACGACGCGCACGGGCGCTCGCGCGCCGACCGCGCGCGTCATGGCGGCGCGCGCGCGTCACTGCGCGGCGCGCGATGGCGCGGTGCGGGACGCGTCTGCCCGACTTCATCGCGCCTTCTCTCGCCGCCGCGCGACGCGCGCGCGCTCGAAAACGAATCATGCCCACCGCCGAGGCGTCGATCTCGTCGTACCTACCGCCGGACACGTATAACTCGCTTCCCAAGGATGGCGACGTGACGTTTTTGCACGCCATGGTTCGAGCGAGCGATTTGGAGCGAACGATGCGGTTTTTCCGCGCGATCGGGCTTCGAGAGACGCGAAGAAAGTCTTCGGAGAACGGTCGGTTCACGTTGGTGTTCATGGCGTCCGCGCCGGGGGCGCCGGAGATCGAGATCACGCATAATTGGGACCCCGAGGAGTTCGCGCCGCCTTCGCGTTCGATGGGGCATTTGGCCTACGCGGTGGACGATATTTTCGCGAAGGCGACGGAGCTTCGAGACGCCGGGATTGAGATTTTACGGCCGCCGCGCGACGGGAAGATGATGTTCGTGAAATCGCCGGACGGGATCTCGGTGGAGATTTTGCAAAAAGGCGAGCCGCTCGAGGCGCGCGAACCGTGGGCGTCGATGCCGAACGTCGGCTCGTGGTGAACAAACTACACTGTTATACAACGCTTTTATGACTGCGCGTGCCCGTCGCTATCGCCGCATCGCGGGTGGGAGAAACGCGTCGTCCGGCGGCGGCGACGCGTGCGCCACGGCTTCGACGACCGCCCTCGCGATGGCGTCGCGAAAGCCGTCGTACGCCTCGGGTCGCAAATGCGTGCCGTCTTCTCGAAACGACGACGCGTCCGCGAACGTTTCCGTCACGTCCGCGTACACCGCCCCCGGCGTTTTCGCACACCACGCCTCGCACAACGCGTTCGTCTCGCGCACCACGTGACTCAACGCAAACGCCCTCTTCTGCGGCGAGTCGATCATTCCGACGAAGACGACGCCCAGTCTCGCCGATCGTTCGCGTCTCGCCGACTCCGCGAATCGCTTAAAATTTTCAAACACCTCCCGCGCCGACCTCCCGACGCTCACGTCGTTCGAGCCACAGTAATACACGATCGCCCTCACGTCCGCGCGCCCCCTCGGCAGGACGTCGTCGAAAAACGTCAACAAATCCGTCGTCTCCGCGCCGCCGAAGGCTCTGTTGACCGCGCGCCGCGCGTCGCCCATCCGCCCTCGCCAATCCTCCTCGAAATCTCGCACCTCGCGCCACTCGCGGAAGATGCTCGATCCGACGAACACCACCGCGGGTTCGCTCGCCTCCGACGCGCGCGTCTCGGCGTCCAGGCGTCGAAACCTTCGAATCTCTGGGCTCGCCCAGTGCGCGCGCGTCGACGTCGCCGAGTCTCTCATCGCCGCGCGCGGCGCGCCTCCCGCGCGCGCCGCGCGCCGCGCGATCGTCGTCGCTCGCGGGCTCGGTCGACGCGCGCGTCGCGCGACGCCGCGCGCGCGCGCGAGCGAGACGACGCGCGGCGGCATCTGGCGCGCGTCGGCACACGTCGACGCGCGACGCGCGCGATGGCGGCGAGCGACGCGAACGCGCCGCGCGACGGCGCGAACGACGACGCGAACGCGCCGCGCGCGAGCGACGGCGAACGCGCGAGCGAGGACGCGAAGAAGGAGGTGCTGGCGAATCTGTTTGGATCGGACGACGAAGACGATGACGACGCGAACGACGCGGGGAAGGCGCGCGGACGCGTCGCGGACGACGAGGACGACGATGACGAGGACGACGCGGCGCTGCGACGGTTGAAGGCGAAGAAACAGCGAGGGCGGAAAGAGAAGGAACGAGGAAAGGGGGGACGCGAGGGTAAGAGCCGGGGACGGGACGACGGCGGCGTCGATTTCGACGCCATACAGAACGAGGAGTACGTCGCGCCGCGAACGGCGGAGGACGACGCGTTCATCGATGACGATGGAGTGGCGGATAAGGATAAATGGGCGAATATGTCGGACGATGAGGATGGGAAGGTTGGGTACGCGAGCGAGGCGGAGGAGAGCGACGACGAATTGGAAAAGTTGTTCGCGCCGGGCGGGAAGGGGAAGCGCAGAAAGAAGAGCGATGAGACGGCGAGAATGGAGGTGTTAGACTTTTTGTCCAAGATGGAGATCGCGGTGGAGGAAGACGCGCGGGCGTACGCCGCGGGGAAGCCGGCGGTGAAGAAGTTGAAGCTCTTGCCGGAGGTGGAACGCAAGTTGAAAATGGTGGAATTGCACGAAGCATTTTTGCGCCACGGGCTCTTGAGCGTCCTTCGAGCGTGGTTAGACTTGTTGCCCGATGGAAACTTGCCCAACTTGACCATACGTACGAGCTTAATCAAGCTCATCGAGCAGTTACCCGTGTCGACGGATTCGCACGAACGCAAGGATGAGCTCAAGCGATCGGGACTGGGTAGAAACATCCTATTCCTGTCCACGCTCGAGGAAGAGACGCCAAAAAACAGAACTGTGTGCAAGAAGCTCGTGGAGAAGTGGTCGCGTCCGGTGTACGAACTTTCGTCGCACTACGGCGATATTCACGTCGGCCGGGAAACCGTCGATACGGACGAACGTCGCCCGAAAAAGAGCAAGACGAGCGCTGTCGACCATTCCGCCGACGTCGGTACGAACGCGGACGCGGCGAGCGACGAACCAAAGTATGGTGAGCGCGGTTACCGCCACCACGCCATGGTTCCCGAGCGTTCGTCGACGCAGTACGTCAAGCAGCCGCGTCTCGAAATCGACCCGAGCGAAATCAAAGCTCGCACGCAAACCGCCGACCAGCGTCGCGTTCGTCAGCTCGTGGGCAAAGTCGCCAAAAACAAAAGTAAGGGTGGTCAAGCGTACACGCCCTCGGTCGAGGGTCGAGGTTTGGTCGGGTTCCAAGGCTAAAATTACCGTCGTCGTAAGTCGCGACTTTAATAACCAACAACGAAAGCTCGAGCGCTGCAGTCGTCGTCGTCGTCGTCTCGCGCGCGCGTCATGAACCTCCCGACGCTGATAGCGGCCGCCGACGGCGTACACGCGGTCGACATCGCCACCCTCGCGCGCATCGACGCATCCACGGCGCGTCCACGGCCGCTCAACGACGGCCAAAAAGCGTTCGACCGGGACAGCTTTTTCCAAACGCACGACGCCTACGACATCGCCGAGGCGTCGACGTCGAGCCCGGCGGCCGACGCAGACGTCGTGCACGTATTCACGCTGACGAACGACGCGCGCGAGGCGTTGGTGCGTGATCTGGTGCCGCTCGGGCTGCGCAAGTTTCGTCGCGGACGCGAGGACGCCGCGCGGTCGCTCGGCGACCCGGTGCCGGGCCCGGGGAGCGACGTGTCCGTCGTGCGCTCGAACCGTGGGGGCTATCAGAGCTACGCGGATTTATTAGATTCATCAGATTCAGATTCAGAGAACGACGACGCGGCTGGCGGCGGTGGCGGCGACGACGCCGGCGCTTCCCGTTCCGCCGCCGGCGCGAGCGATACCGCCGCCGGCGCGCCGACGCGCGCGCGTCTGCGACCCACCACGTGGACGAGCGTTACTGCCATCGCGCTCGAAGCGTACGCACGCGTGCGCACGAGCGCGCAACGCGAGGACGTGTGTTCGCGAGACGTGTACGGTTGGCTCAACGTCAACGCGCCGGGCGACTTCAACAAACTCCACGCGCACGACAGCGCCGATCGTTGGAGCGGCGTGCTTTACCTCGCCGTGCCCGATCTATCCAACACCACCGATGTCCCCATCGACGCGGGATGTCTCGGCGTCCGCGCGTCGGCGTCGTCTTCGTCGCCGTCTCCGTCGCGATACTTTGCGCACTCGCCGCGCGTCGGCGACCTCGTTCTATTTTCCGGCGCCGCGCTTCACGCCGTGAGCGCGTTTCCTCGCCCCGACGGCGCGATAAAACCGTCGAACGACGCGGACGAGCACCCGTCGGACGCCGTCCTGCGCGTCTCCGTCGCGTTTAACGTCGATTGCTAGCGTCGAATGGATCCATATGTGTAAACAGTGTGAAAGTGTGAAACACTCGCAGCCGCCGCCGCACATCCAGACGCGATGGCCGGCGCCCGACGCGCGCGTCGCGTCGTCGTCGACGTCGAGCTCGCGGACGCGAGAAAACGCGCCGATGGCGACGCGGACGCGAGCGCGAACGTCCCCGCGCAGGAAGTCTTCCGCAGCGGCGTCGACCATCGCGGCATCACGAAGACGGTCAAACACGGGAAAAGAAAACGCGAAAGCGACGACGCCGCGACGAACGAGGGCGGCGAGGACGAAGAGATGGTCGACGGAGAACTGTATCGAAACTACAAGGCGCCGAAAGCGACGTACGACTCGATCGCTGGACGGAAATCGGGACGAATGTGGAAACAACCGGCGAAGCGAGCGTCGGCGCTTGGCGCGGCGCCGTCGACGAAAACCTGGGACGACCGCATGCGAGAGAAGGAGGAGAAAAAGCGGTTCCAGGAGGCGAAATCGAACGCGAAGGCGGCGCGAGGGGCGAAGATTCGCGCCGAACGCGAGCGACGGGAGGCGAAGAAATTATTAAAGGAGGAGAATACGCGACGCACGGGCGTCGGCATCGTGAGCGAGATAACCAACCCGAAGACGATCGCCAAGAAGTCAGCCAAGGAGCGAGCGAAGCTGAAGAAGTTGCGCATGCTATAAATCACGCGCTTCGAGCGTCTGGCGCGTGTAGAGATGATTTAGTTGTACAAAATTGACTTCGACTTTGTCGCGAGCGCCGCGTCCGCCGGCCACCCGCCGAGCCAGCCTCACATCTCGACGCGCACACGATGGCACACACGGTCTATCACGGCATCGGTACGTCTCGAAACGATCACCGCGACATCGCATCGTCGTCTGACGCCCGCGAGACGCGTCGCGGCGGCGTACGCGCGTCGTGAACCTCGCGCGACCGTCGATCAAACCTAAACGATCCAAACACAGAGACTGACGAACGCGATCGACCTTTCCTCATCCCAGCGCAACGCATTTACTTCAACAAGGAAGTCGCGATCGGGATGACGCTCGGATTAATCGCGGGGGCGGGCTGGAAGTGGAATCACTGGCAGCATCGAAGCGCGCAGCAGGAGTACTACGCCGCGCTGGCGAAGAAGAACAAGAAGTAAGGGGGCGTCGGGCAGTCGCGACGACGATGTGTATAGTAGAGTCGATCCTCTCGCGTAGCGAAGCGACGCAGAAGAGAGGAACGATGAATAGCGTGTTTTAATGGCGAGAAGAACTTTGGTTTCAATGTGAGCGTGTGGTTTGCGGTTGGATTTCACGTTTATCCGCGCGCGCGGTTGAGTCGTTTTCGTCTTCGACGTCGCTCGGTTTCGTTTTTACATCTAGTGCTAAGGCGCGACGACGTGCGTGCGATATTAATTGCCCACGTAAATGCGGCGAATGTCGTCGACGCCGTTGAAGGCGCGATGACACGACACAGGGCAGTCGCCGTATCTATCGACGTGCGCGTAGAGACAGGCGTAGCAGAACACGTATCCAGAAGACGTCAATACCGCCGGATTACGAATGACTTTCCGACACAGCGGACACAAATCGGTGTTTTCGGGCAGTGCAATGCCGTTCGGGTGCGGTGGCGGTCGCGGCGGCGGCGGCGGCACCGGAAGCGTTGTCGCGTTGACTACGCGCTCCTCCGCCGCGCCGTACCACCATTCGGTGAGTTTAAACCCGATCACGGCTGCGATGAGCGCTGATTGTGCGTAGTCCATGACGAAGTTCTTCGTCTTGAGCGCGCCGACGCTCAACGCGCGCGTCGCGGCGTTCTTCGACGCGTGCGCGCCGGCGAGTTGTCGCTGTCGACTCCCCTCGAGTTCTCGCGCGTTGGCCTCCAGCTCCGAGGGCAACGCCCGTACGACGTAACAATCGACGAGCATCAACGTTGGATCGTTTATGTTCCATCGTCCGAGTAAGTACCCCGTCCAGGTCACGAACGTCGCCGCCTCCACCAACGCGTTCGCCACCGGATACGCCGCGACGAACGCCCGCTTCGCGACGCCCCGCGCGCCTCCCTCCGCGTTTCTCGCCGCCACCACCGCGGCCGCGTTCGCCTCCGCGCCCTCACGCACCCCCATATCGTCCGCATTCGAGTCAAACACTCGCGGCGCGCGTCGTCGCGCGTCCAAGTAACACTCGGGCGCGAGCGTTTCGTGCAGCGCCGCCGCCTTGCTCCGCGCGTACGGCCCGAGCGCCAGCAACGCCGCGCTCATGATTCGCTGCCACGCATCGATCCTATACCTTCCATCGCGTCTCACCCTCGCATCCGTCAGCGTTCTCGGCACGCGCTGCAGTCCGTACACGCTCTCCGCGAGCGACCCGTCGCCGCTCGCGAACGACTTGAGCTCGGCCAAAAACGTCAACGCCGCGAACACCTCATCGCCGCGGTCGAGCGCGTAGTGCGCGAACCCGGGCGCGCCGGCGTTCGCCAGCGTGCCCAACGCGTACGCCAGCGCGCCCTTGAGGCTCGGAGCGAGCCGTTCGGCGGCGATGAGCTCAAAAAACGTCGGTCGAATCGCCGCATCCAACCGCCTCGAGCGTCTCTCGCGACGATTCCGCGCGATCGAGCGCTCGAGCGCGCCGTCGTCGTCGACCGACGACGCCGAGGCCGCGTCGGACTCGAGCGAACGCGCGACGCGCGCGTGACGCGCGACGAGCGGGAGCATGCCGCCGAGGCGCGCTCTGACGCCGCGCGGACCCGCGCCGCCGCGGCCCGCTCGACGCCGCGCGCCGCGCGCGCGCGCCGCACGTCTCAAAACCTCTAAAATAATTTACAAAATCCACGGAACGCGCGATTTCGTCGCGTCGATCGTCGCGCGCGTCCTCGAATCTCCGGCGTCGGCGCGCGATCTCAAACTCAAACGTCTTCGCGCGTCTCGCGTCTCGCGGCTTCGCGCGTCGTCCGTTCGCGCGCCGAAGCCGACGTCGCGCGCGCCATCACTCCGCGTTCACGCTCGCGCGTCCCTTGCGCGCGCCCTTCAACCCTTTGAGCGCTAATCCGAGCTGCGCGTCGACGCTCGCGAGGGACGCGCGTCCCGGTCAGTGTCTTCGTCGAGCGCGCGCCGAGAACCTTTCGCGTCGCGTCGCGTCGCGTCGTCGTCGTCGCGCGCGGTCGCGGACGATCGCGTCGACGCACCTCGCCCTCGATCGCGCTGACGTCCTGATCGATCTCGCCGCTGCGCAGCTGCAGGACGAAGGTTTCGTTGCGCGGGCCCTTGCTGCGGCTGAGCGGCGCGGCGCTGCCGTCGTCGTTCCAGCGCGCGACGTTGCGACGGAGGAAGCCGGGATAGATGAGCGCGTCGTACTCGGCGGCGGACATGGCGGACATGGCGACTCGGACGAGACCGAGGCGCGGAGTGCGGACGCGAGGCGGGACGGGGACGGGGCGCGCGAGGGACGCGGAGGGACGCGCTCGAGAAGCGAAGGAGCGAAGGAGCGAAGGAGCGAAGGAGCGAAGGAGCGATGCGATCGACAATTGCGCGCGATTAATGGTGGTGCTTGATGAATCGGAAGATCTCGCGGTCGAACGCGGCGGTGCCCGCGGGGCGAAGGCGCTCGGCGGAGGCGAAACCGCCGTCGCGGCCGAGGAGGTGCGCCTCGAACGCGTCGGGGCGGAACTCGATCGCGGCTAAGTTCGCCTTGCACTCGTCCGGAAGCACCGGAACGCCGTTGATCTTTTTGCGCAGCGTGGATTTGTACGATTTCCACGGTTGCGGTTCGATGATGAGGGAACCGCCGGGGACGAGGGCGTCGCGACACTTGCGAAGGACGGTTTTCACGCCGTCGTCGCCGAAATTCAAGTGAATCCACTTCGTGACGCTGAGCAAGAGAATGACGTCGAACTTTTCGTTTCCGAAATCAAACTCCACGGCGTTCGCTCGTCGGAATTCGACCCCACCGAACGCTTGACCCGCGTCCGCCAACGCGCCTTCGCCTTCGCCGCGCTCCGCCGCGCCCGCCTGCGCCGCGCTGTGTCTCCGCAACGCCTCCAGTTTTCGCTGCGCCGCTCGCACGAGATCACCATCTATGTCTAAGCACACGCACGACGCCGGGGCGAACGCGCCGACGAGGGACAGGGAGAACAATCCATCGTTGCATCCGACGTCGCACGCGCGCTTCCCTCGAAACCACTCGTCCCGGAGCGCCTCCAGCCTGTGATCCTCCATCGTCTCCCCGACGCGGTAGCCGTAGTATCGATCGTAGTTGCCGTATCTATACGACTTTTCTCGCCCATCCGTCGCTCGCCGGCCCTTGCGGCGCTTACGGCGCGCGTGCGGCGTCGGTTTCTCTTCCGAATTGGGACGCTTTTGCTTTGCACTTTTTGTCGTGGTAAACGCGTCGTTTACGTCGCGCGCGATCGGTTCCGGAGCGCTCGGCGCGTCGTGTATCGACGTCGATGGTTTGTCCGAGTCGGAGACGTCGTCCTGGGGGCGTTCGTCGGGGTCGGTCCACGCCGGTCGCGGCGGCATGCCGAACGGCGGTTGAGCGCGAGGCGGCGACTGCGGCGGCGACGTCGCGGCAACGCGTTAAAATTACAAATTTAGTCCATCAAGCGTTTAAACCGATTAGATCTTTGCGAGTGATGACGCCGCGCACGGCGTAGTCGTCGTCGACGACGATGAGGTGGCGCAACGCGAGTGAGAGAAAGACGCCGTGCGCGCGCGCGGCGGGGAAATCCAAAGGCACGGCGAGCGGCGACGGGTTCATGTACGTCTTGATGTCGATCTGCGGCGATGCGAATGCGCTCGCGATGTCGTTGGAATCGTTTTCGGGGTCTGTCAGCGCGCCGCGGCGCGGCGTGGCGTTGGTGCGCATTAAGCGCTCGACTTCGATGGCGTCGACGGTTTCGTCGAGAAGTCCAGCGGCGACGCCGGGCGTCGCGCCCTTGGTGACGCGCTGAATATGCGCAGTGCGCATTTTAAGGTCCAATTTTGCCTGCTTGGTAGCGTCAGCACCGGGCGCGGCTTCCTCGGGCGGCGCCGCGAGAAGAACGTCGAGCTGCGAACGCAAGATGAGACCGGCGAGTTTCCCGCGGTCGTCGACGACTGGGAATCCGTTGTGAGTCGTGTGCTCGAGCAACGACTTGACGTCGTCTCTAAAAGCAACTTCGGGTAAAAACGCGGGTGGAACCGCCATGATATCGCGCGCAGTCTTCCCCTCGAGCGTTCTCGAAGGATCTCGAGGTAGGTAGGCCACAGTTTTACTTCGCGACAACTCGGCGTGGTAAATGCCGTGCGCGAAGTAATTTCCTACCACGTTACTCACGATGACGGCGACGATGATGGCGAACACGAAAGCCTGTCCGTTGGTGCTCTCGACCATGATAACGACCAGAGACACGGAGGAACGGAAAACGCCACCGAGCGCGGAGGTGGCACCGATGAGCGCGTAGAGCCCTGGTTGGATGTCCCACGCTTCGGGCAACGACGCCTTGAGCATTAACCCCGCGCATCCTCCCGTGCACGCGCCCATGAACAACGACGGCATAAATAAGCCACCAGGAACGGCGATGCCGAACGCTAGCGCCATCATAACGAGATAACACACCGCGGATATGGCTAAACCTTGCGCCGTGAACCCGTACGCCTCGCCCCACACGTGCTCAGCCATGCCGAACATCCAGCCGATTGAACGGCCTGGATAAATGAAAAATACAGTAGCGATGTCGTTAATTTCTCCCTCGGCGCAGTTGAATCGTACACCGAAATCGTCTTTCACCCAGGTATCGGGAGGCACCATGCAGTGTCCCGCGAACTCCGCCGCCGCGAACCGAAGCGCCACCGTGGCGAGAACGACGACGGCGCACTCAAACATTCGTGCGACTTTATTCTTCGCAGACGGACGAAACCTCGACGTCCACGCCTGAATTTGGTTGAACAACACCCCCATGAGTCCCGCTATGGCAGCTACTAAAACAAAGAATGGTAGTTGGTGGAAGTAGTCCCTCGGCGTAGTCGGTCGAAGCGAGTCACCGGTGATGAACACCATGCCTGGGTTGCCTCGCAAATCGAGCAACGCGAGCACGAAGGACGCGATGGCAGCGCACATCAAGCACCGCCACATCGTGCGTTGACTCCAAAACGTGCTCGCTTCTTCAAAAGAAAACAAAACTCCTCCGATGGGTGCACCGAAAGCCGCGGCTAATCCGGCGGCGGCGCCAGCGGAGACGAATTCTCTATGCGTCGACGGCGACGCCAACTCGAGCAGCACGGCGTCTAATTTCGCCGACTCGCCGAACCGCACGAACGCACGACGACGTCGCCGCCTTCGCCGCCGTAACGTCGACTGCAATTCACTACCGTCTGAATCTTCGCCATCCGTAGAATATCGCTCGGAATCGTCGTCTTCGGAATCCTCGTCCTCGCTCGCCGCCGACGCGTCCGCCTCGCCCTCTCTCGCCCCCAAGAATCCATCTCCACACAAGAACTTCCTGGGCCAATACAACGCGCACACACTGGCGATCCCAGCGCCGATGTGCACCATCGGCCCTTCGGGTCCGACCGCCAACGCGCTCCCCACGCCGCCGCACGTGCCCACGATTTTCGCCGCGAGCGTCCGCCCGCTCAATAATCCCGGCACGTTTGCGCCGTTTAAACTCGCCATCACCTGCGTCACGCCCCCTCCGCTCGCTAACGGCGCGTAATACGTCGCGACCCATCCCCCGAGCGTCCCCAACACCGCCGCCGTGATCATAAACAGCGACATCGTCGTCCGCGGCGCGTCGCCGTAGTATCGACTCACGAGCGCCGCCTGCATCGAGATGATTTCCCCCGTCGTTCCCTCGATCGCCCACGCCGTCACCCCGACCGCGGCGCCGATGACGAGCGTCAACGCGTACTTCGAGAACACCACGTGCGCGTAGGGATTATCGCGCGCGCGGCGCGACGGTGGCTGATTTTGTGTCCCGGTGGTTGGATTGTCGCGCGCATTCTGATTCCGAATCCTCCGCGTTTCGACCGCGTTCGCGGGGAGTTCGTAGTCTATGCTCTCGTAATAGTGTGCGGGCGTTCGACGGGACATCGTCGACCGCGCGCGCGCGGGATCGGGCCCGACGCGCGCGCGCGGTGTGGACGTTCCGCCGAGGCGAGGTGTGACGCGCGGGCGACGCGAGACGGCGAGTTTAATGTCGCGAATTCGAGCGAGAAATGCTTCGGTATTACTCACCGCTCGCTCGAGTCGGTCACTCGATTCGCGCGCGCAGCGCGGCTTCGGCGCGCGCGAGGCGAGATTTCAGTTCGCGCTGCTCGACGACGAGCTCGCGAATGACGTTGGTCAAATCCGCCACCGCGGCGTCGGTCAGCGGTGTTCGCTCGTTCGACGACGCCGTCGTCGTCGTCGCCGGTTGCGAAAACTCGGGAAACTCGGGAAATTCGGGAATCGGGACGTATCCAGCGTCGGCGTCGACGCTGGCCGCGCGCGGCGCGACGAAGGACGGCGGCGCGCGCGGAGACGCCGAAGTCGAAGCCGGTCGCGGCGACGCCGGCGGCGAGTGCGTGATCCTATTCGCTCGTCTTCTTCGCGTCTTATCGTCGTCATCGCCCTCATCGTCACCGAGCGCGGCCGCCCGCGCGGCCATCATCGCGCGTTTCTCGCGTAAAATCGCTCGCTCCTCTTCGACGTGTCGCCGAATGCGCTCGTTTTCCTCTCTGTCCCGTCTCTCCTCCTCCTCGCGCCTTTTCCTCTCGCGTTCGCGCCGCTCCGCCACCTGTCTATCCAGCGCGGCGACGTACTCGTCCCGCCGCCGCGCCAGCTCCTCCGCCGTCTCCCGGTTCGCCGTCTCGCCGCCGTCTCGCCGCCGCCGCGCGTCCCGCTCGCTCGCCTCCCGCGCCGCCTCCCGCGCCCGTCCTCGCGCCATCTCCGCCATCTGCGCGTCCAGCGCGCGTCTATACCGCACCATCTCCGCCCGTTTCCGCGCGCGTTCCTCCTCCGCGCGCCGCGCGCCGTCGTCGCGAACGACGAAGCGCGCGAGCGTCGTCGCCGCGCGCGTCGTCCCCGCGTCGTCCCGCCGCGCCGCGCTCGCGCGTCCCGCCGCGCGCGCGCGCGTCGACATCCGCGTCGTCGTCGTCCTCGCGTTCGCGCGTCCTCGCGTTCGCGCGTTCACGCGTCCTCGCGCGTCGTCGCGTCGTTCGAACCGTTTCTTCGTTTGAATTAATTAAATCAAACCTTCGAAGCGCGATTCCTCTCGCCGCGGACGCCGCGACGATCGCGCGTCGACGCTCGACGCGCGCGCGATTTATCGCGCGCGCGTCCTCGGCGTCGCGCGTCGTCCTCCGCGTCGCGCGCGCGCTGTGCCGCCGCGACGTCGATCGCGCGTCCGTTTCAAACCACCTCGTATGCGCAAACAGTGTGACGACACGTACCAAACCACCTCGTATGCGCAAACAGTGTGACGAAAGATATTTCGCCCCGACGCCACAGCGCGACGCGATGACGCTCGTCGTCGACGCCGTCGCGTCGCGCCGTCGCCCGCCGCCGGACTGCGGCGACGCCCTCGTCGCGCTCGCCGACGCCCGCGCGCTCGTCTGCGCCGGCGACGGCGGACGCGTCGTCGCGACGCTCGAAAGGCGCGTCGAATCGACGCGACGCGCGACGCTCGACGACGACGACGACGACGACGGGTGGACGACGCGACACGTCGCGTTTTTCGGTGCGTCGCCGTGCGCGCGCTTGGCGAGCACGCGCGACGGCGCGATCGCGGCGAGGCGGGACGGCGCGATCGCGGCGTGGCGACGCGACGGCGGCGGCGCGCTGCGCGGGACGACGACGCCGCCGTACGCGGGCGCGCCGCCGATCGTCGCGGAGGGGACGAAATCGGCGCGAGATGGGACGGGGGAAAGCGGCGCGCGGGTCGGGGACTGCTTCGGGATGTGCGCGTGCGAGGGGAGCGATGGGACGACGTACGCGGCGACGGCGAGCGCGGCGGGCGACGGCGACGCGGGAC
>Ga0315320_10003105_pt1 | contig 13679 bp, 8 predicted proteins | sample M140m21515metaG_FD_203458 | JGI IMG/M metagenome (GOLD analysis project Ga0315320, IMG submission 203458) | Ammonia-oxidizing marine archaeal communities from Monterey Bay, California, United States - M1 40m 21515 | ecosystem: Environmental > Aquatic > Marine > Coastal | place: USA: California...
GAAATTGGAACGATACAGAGAAGATTAGCATGGCCCCTGCGCAAGGATGACACGCACAAATCGAGAAGTGTAAACAATTTTTTTTATCTTTTTTAACGTGTCTTGGTGGGAAGTAAATTTAAATCTCTTTGTTTGCTTAGAGTCGCCCGTCTAGCTCAGTCGGTAGAGCGCCAGCCTTTTAAGCTGGTGGTCGTGGGTTCGAGCCCCACGGTGGGCAGTTCTTGCCAGCAGGACCTGTAACTCTTGCGTGACACACGTAAAAATGCTCCCACGCGGGCTTGAACCGCGGACCTTACGGTTATTAGCCGTACGCTCTGACCAACTGAGCTATAAGAGCAACTGCTTAGGTGTTATTTTCCTTTAAAATGCCGCACGTCTTGCAACAACACAACGACGCAATTTAAACCCAAAACTCCGTGATCCCGCAGCGCATTCTTACGCAATTCGGCGCGGTCTGTGCCACACCCTGCGCAAAGCATCAGTGGTCTAGTGGTAGAATACATCGTTGCCATCGATGTGACCCGGGTTCGATTCCCGGCTGATGCATGATGATTTCTTGTGCAGGAGAACCATACGTTGATACCCTTAGACTTAAGATTCCTTTTTCATGAAAGCTCCTGTGGCCCAATGGATAAGGCATCGCCCTCCGGAGGCGGGGATTGCGGGTTCGAGTCCCGTCAGGGGTATTATAATTTGGTAGCACAACTATTGCTCCAGCTAGCGGTTTATTTTCCCCTGTGACTCCTGAGTGACACACGTAAAACTGCTCCCACGCGGGCTTGAACCGCGGACCTTACGGTTATTAGCCGTACGCTCTGACCAACTGAGCTATAAGAGCAACTGGTTAGGTATTTTTTTTAAAAATGCCGCACGTCTTGCAACAACACAACGACACAATTTAATCCCAAAACTCCATGATTCCGCAGCTCGATTCTTACGCAATTAATCCCAAAACTCCGTGATCCCGCAGCTCATTCTTACGCAATTTGGCGTGGTGATCCACGCACAAAGCATCAGTGGTCTAATAGTAGAATACATCGTCGCCATCGTCTAGTGGTATTTCCCCTCCCCCCATTTTGGTAGTCATAACAAAATAATCATTCTTTCGGATTGAAGAGTATTCATAGTGACGTGGAGCTCTGTTGGTCTAGTGGTTATGACGCTCGCCTCACACGCGAGAGGTCCCCAGTTCAATCCTGGGACAGAGTATTTTTCGTAGGAATACCCGTCTGCATTACGGTTTTGGATTTGATAGTGAATTTCGATCTCAATTCCATGAGAAGTCTTTCTTCGAATAACAAGCCAATGTAGCTTAGCGGTAGAGCGTCTGCTTCGTAAGCAGAAGGTCGCGGGTTCGATCCCCGTCGTTGGCTTTTGGAGATACAACATAAGGAGAAAAACTTCGCGGTCGGGAAGCAAACCCGGTTCATCCACGTGACACGCGGAATCGTGACGCTCTATACGAGGGTCAATCGCCTTTGTGTAGGAAAAGATCTCGACGGAAGCGTAAATGTGAAGACGAGTCCCATTAGCTCAGTGGTCAGAGCGTTGGTCTTATGTGCCGAAAGTCGCGGGTTCGAGCCCCGTATGGGACATGTTCTCTTTTTGTGGCAACTTCATCTGTTATTTGTGCAGCTTAAAAGAGTGCATCAGCCGGGAATCGAACCCGGGTCACATCGATGGCAACGATGTATTCTACCACTAGACCACTGATGCTCATATTTTGTACGGAATATACGTTGAGAATAGTGGAGTTTCAATGTGAAATTCAGCAGAACACATTGAAATTGTCACATTTTAGTTTGGTGATTGAGTGTCTACCAAAGGCTGTTTGGTCTAGTGGTATGATTCCCGCTTCGGGTGCGGGAGGTCCCGGGTTCGATCCCCGGAACAGCCCTATTTTTTCGTCTTTGGTTATCCAGTGTGCGGTTTAATATTATTTAATATTGTTTCTTTCATGGATTACATCTTTTATTCTGGGCTTGTGGTGTAGTGGTATCACGTCTGCTTTGCATGCAGAAGGCCTCGGGTTCAAACCCCGACAAGTCCACTGTTTTGTTCACAAGAAATAGGTTTCAATCTGATCACGTTATTTAATTCTGGTTGAAATCGTGCAGCGGTCGCGGTAGCTCAGTTGTTCCAACCGGAATCTGGAGGTCGCCAGTTCGATCTTGGGTCCGCTTTTATTGGCAGTCGTCTTGTTTTTTCTTATAGAGTACGTCAGCCGTTTCGGTCAAAAGATTGTCATTTACGAAGGCCGCGTGGCCCAATGGATAAGGCGTCGGTCTTCGGAACCGAAGATTGCAGGTTCGAGTCCTGCCGTGGTCATTTTGACCTCTTCAATACTATAGTACTCAAATTTTCTCTGCTTAGGAATAGAGTCAGTGCCCATTGTGAAGCCCGCCGGGAAGAGCCTTGGTTTCCACCAACTGCTACTCGGTAGAAATTTGGTGACGTTACCGGGCGACAAGATATGATTGACGTTGCAATTTAATCACCGCGTAAAATCGTAATATTAATAGTATTATTATTGTGTCTTTGGAATACGTATAGCCAATGTCCGATGTAGTCTAGTTGGTTAGGATACCTGGCTTTCACCCAGGCGACCCGGGTTCGAGTCCCGGCGTCGGAATATTGGAATCGAACACTTTTTGGTTCTTTTCTGTGTGAGAGTAATACTCCGCGACCGGGAATTGAACCCGGGTCATCCGCGTGACAGGCGGATATACTAACCACTATACTATCACGGAAACTATTAAAGTGAAGGTATTTCCTCAATAATATTAATAAGCGACTCATTATATCTGGAGGCGACGCTTTGTTGCACACCCTGCATGCGCATTAGAAATTAAAATTAGGGATATATCTGACTAGCCTTTCCAATAGGGGATCTAGCTCAAATGGTAGAGCGCTCGCTTAGCATGCGAGAGGCACTGGGATCGATGCCCAGGTTCTCCATATTTTAACGGGTGGAGGTTCGTTCTTTCTGGGAAATATTCATTCCTACATCCAGAGAGCTCTACGCAGAGGCTGTTTGGTCTAGAGGTATGATTCTCCGTTTGGGTCGGAGAGGTCCCGGGTTCGAACCCCGGAACAGCCCTTTTGTGGTAGAGTGTCGGCGCGTGCACTGGTTGATCATCCACGAATACCAGCACGTATAACCAGCGGGCTCATGGTGTAGTGGTATCACGTCTGCTTCGCATGCAGAAGGCCCTGGGTTCAAATCCCAGTGGGTCCATCGTTTTGTTTTTTGTTGCGGACCAGAAAATCCAGATTCTTGACTCGTCGCATCGTGGCCTTGCCTGATGCCACTCAACTTTAAGTTTTACCCTACACCTGCCCTACACCCCTATACCTTAAACTTAGGTACAGAAAGGTCCTGTGGCCCAATGGATAAGGCATCGGTCTACGGAACCGGAGATTCCAGGTTCGAGTCCTGGCAGGATCACTTTTTCGCAGCCACGTGGTTCTTTAATCTAATTAAAAAGTGACAGCTGCGAGATTCGAACTCGCGCCCTTTCGGACCAGCGCCTGAAGCTGGCGCCTTAGACCGCTCGGCCAAGCTGCCTTGTTGGTTTTCTCTTTCTGTTCCAGGCCGGTCAGAAGGCCTTTTGTCCAATAACAACAGAAAAAGCGACACCAAGGAAGGGGATTCGCTGCGGGCAAAGCCCAATGGATTTCTAGTCCAAACCACTCGGACACAGTGTCTGCAGGGCTATGTGGATGTGCAGTCCGTGCAGTGTCTGCAGGGGTATATTGATGTGCGGTCCTTGCAACATTCTAAACAACGTAACTTATCGTGTTCGGACTTTTGGCCAGTCCAGGTCCTATAATATTTTCCTTCAAAAACATAGTCCCGAGGGATAATAGTTTAATCGCAGCACTGTTGTGGCAGCTTTCTTACAATCTATATTGTGCACGATGTTCAAAGTTGCAGGAGAACATCAACGAGCGCTCGTAGTGTAGTGGTAACATACAAGCTTCCCATGCTTGTGCCCCGGGTTCGATTCCCGGCGTGCGCATTTTAGTTTCATCACCAAGTTGGATATTTCTTTTTGTATTATTAACACGTCTGGATATCATATTGTTGTTTCTTCTATCTTAAAATTACATATTTTTGTGCACATTAGCTCCAATGGTGTAACGGTTAGCACTCTGGACTTTGAATCCAGCGATGGCGGTTCAAATCCGCCTTGGAGCTTTTTTGCCAGGTGGTTATAATTTAATAATGATTGCATTGCTGGGAGCTATGCAAAAGGGACTAATTACATCTGTTGGCACTCCGTGATAGTATAGTGGTTAGTATATCCGCCTGTCACGCGGATGACCCGGGTTCAATTCCCGGTCGCGGAGTTTTGTCTTCTTCGGGGTGAACATTTTTCAGCGGGGAAAATCGCTCCCGATTGAGACTGTTGGAGTCAAGTCCTTAGCCACTCGACCAAGTGGCCACTTGGTGCAGTGGTCAACAGGGATTGAACTGCTTACATGTGATGTCTGCTGCTTGACAAAAGAGAGATGAGATACAGCTTAAATAGATATTTAGTATAAATTGCGCAACATCACGGATTTACAGTAAAGTCAGTTTGCCCGAGTGGTTAAGGGGGCAGACTTAAGATCTGCTGCAGGTTACTGCGCGTGGGTTCGAACCCCACAGCTGACACTCTTGGAATGCATTTGGTTGTTGGTTTTCTGAGTTACCGAGAAATTGGAGAAGATAGAAAACAAGAAGTCCGCTATAGTCTAGCTGGTTAGGATACTTGGCTCTCACCCAAGAGACCCGGGTTCGAGTCCCGGTGGCGGAAAGATTTTATTGGATTAAAGATTTTGAACATGTCAAAAAAAACAGTAATCTAGTTTGAGCTTTTGTCACTGTAAGACACTTTGGCCGAGTGGTTAAGGCGCCGGCCTGCTAAGCCGGTGGGCTCTGCCCGCGTGGGTTCGAACCCCACAGGTGTCGCTATTCCGTTATCAGACTAGTTGAACTGCAATTTTTGCGTTGGAGATGATAATTTATTCTATACGTCTGTCATGGGATTGTAAATTGCACTTGTAGTAATCGGCAGTGTGTCCGAGTGGTTAAGGAGTCGGACTCGAAATCCGATGGGCTCTGCCCGCGAGGGTTCGAATCCCTTCGCTGTCGCTTATTTCTAGGTTTTCTTTTTCCTAAGTTTTTAATTGAGGCAGTGCTGACATGATGAAAATTTGTGGGTATCTTAAAAGCTAAAACCGAACATAGCTCAGTTGGTAGAGCGTTCGACTGTAGACCCAGCAGGTATCGAATGGTCCCTGGTTCGATTCCGGGTGTTCGGACTTTTCCCATTCAACAGAATACATTGTAACCTCCACGAATATATTTTTTTGGGGATTCAATAGATATTAATCAAATGATACCTAGCAGCTGCAGCATTGGTCTAGTGGTTATGACGTCCGCCTAACACGCGGAAGGTCCCCAGTTCAATCCTGGGATGCTGTACGTACTATAGTTTTTTTAGAGATTCCACCAGTGGAAAACGAGAACTTCATAGGAAATCAAATGGTTAAATATATAAGGTTGTACGAAAAATTATAGAATAAGAAGACAGCATGGCCGAGTGGTCTAAGGCGCCAGCTTAAGGCGCTGGTCCGAAAGGGCGTGGGTTCGAACCCCACTGCTGTCACCTTATTGAAAGTGGGGAAGTGTTTGAATGAGTGAGTCGTGTGAGAATTTGCTTCAGAAAATCTACAATATTCAACGACGGGGCTTTGGCGCAGTTGGTAGCGCGTAGGTCTCATAATCCTAAGGTCGTGAGTTCAATCCTCACAGGCCCCATTTTTGCAGAATAACGAATTTCAACAAAACATTACATAGGCAGGTCAATAAATGAAAATTGCCGAGACCCGGGATCGAACCGGGGACCTCCAGATCTTCAGTCTGACGCTCTCCCAACTGAGCTATCGCGGCGTGTTGGTCTTACAGGTTTATGGAACCACTTTAGATCAACAGTCTACACAGTGCGTTGATTAAGATTATTTCAAATTGCTAATTGGATATAAAAAAGAGATAATTAAATCCGGCAATGCCCATTCGTTTGTTGCCTGTTTGATGTGGTCTTGTGGTGTAACGGTTAGCACTCTGGACTCTGAATCCAGCGATGGCGGTTCAAATCCGCCCAGGACCTTCTTATAACATCATGATGTTGTTCGAATTTTGTTCGAGAAAACATGTCGGGCATAAATAGTATGACAGCTGTGGGGTTCGAACCCACGAGGATTGCTCCACCAGAACTTGAGTCTGGCGCCTTAGACCGCTCGGCCAAACTGTCGTCTGTTCTAGTTAAAGGAGAGAAGCCAATGGCTAATTCAATAATAGGGTGCAGTGATTTTTGTTGTCCTGTGCAACAAAAGTTGTCCAATCCCGGATTCGAACCGGGGTTACCACGGCCACAACGTGGCGTCCTAACCGCTAGACGAATTAGACATTTGCACCGCATACCTAGTTCTTATTCAAATCTTTCTGGATGGCATTTGCGTTTTTCTGGAAAAACCACCCAGGTTCGCGCCAGGAAGCTGCTAACAATTGCAGTCAGCCGCTCTACCGCTGAGCTATGCGTCCAAGCCAACTGGTTCCTTTTGTTTGCTTGTAAGTGGGGGAAAAAAGCATCCAAGTCATGAAAGTCTAAGAATGTAAACCTCTGTTGCTTCCGAAACTCCTATAGATCAGTTGGTCAGAGCGTAGAGTAAGTAAGACCGCAAGGTCCAAGCCCGCGTGGGAGCATATTTGAATTGGTCGTCTGACCTCGTTGTTTCCACGGGGGAGTGTTGCCCACCCAAAATGTTCGCGGATGTATAGAAGGCAGCATGGCCGAGTGGTCTAAGGCGCCAGCTTTAGGCGCTGGTCCGAAAGGGCGTGGGTTCGAACCCCACTGCTGTCACTTTGTGTCTTACAAACTTTTACTTTGAGAGCTTTTCGTTTGTTCGGTGAGATTGTCTGAAAGACTCCCGTGAGCTTTCGTTGAAGTTTAAAGATTTGGGATATGTTTGGTAGTGCTGGGCGTATCCAGTTGAACGGAGTACGTTAAATATTTAGAGATTCAAAGTGTAGCATGTATGTCGTCGAAGTGCCCATCGCAGCGCTCGGCTCAGAACGAATCAATCTTTCGCCTTTTACTAAAGGTTGCCGTGACCAGGGCGCATCAATGCGACTACAAACAATTTTTTACAGGGGCATTGCCCCAACATCATTAGCATTGTCTCAGAAAAGCAGCGTCAACCGATATGATCAGATTCACACAGTAGTTGAATTTCGATTGACGCAGCTGCGTTTTCTTTATCGTTCTTACGGTGAGCAGTGACGGGACGAAGAGCAGCGTCAACCGATGCCATTGACACAACAACTATTGCGTTTCATTATGACGGTAACGGTTGTCGTGTTACCACAGTTGGCGTTGCAAATTTGGTAATTTTTGGGGTGTTGGAAGAGAACGAGGAAAGAGAAAATATAAGTACCAAGGCATACAAACAGCGGCCACTGCGGAAAACCATCCTTGCGGAAGGGGCAATAGCACGATCAATGACGCTTTGCGGAGGTGTGCTTTTTGCTAGTTGAAAACTACTCCAATTCCCGTCAAGCTGTTCCCTGGTGAGCAGTCTTGCAATTTTTTAAAGGGCCTTGGCCCAACAAGCGAAAAGAATCAGAAAACGGGGTTGAAACGGTAAACATTGTGATCAACGTTTATTACCGAATGTTCTTGTATGTGTCGGTATAGATTGGGATGCGTGAAAAAGGCCATGAACAACTGGGACGTGTTGCGACGGTCCTGTCACCCAAGCGGGAGTGAGGTCAGTGAAGCAGAGACGCGTTTGTCGAACCAAGCACACCAACCGTGTCGATGGTCTGCCCTTGTCCAAGAACATGCCCAGCAAGGCCTCCTTGACTGACGTCAGGGTGTCCTGGTGGATAATGAAGTAAGGAACGGCTTAGGCTGGAAACAGAGCAAGCAAAATTACTCAGCGTGTTCGGTGGAGGGATTGTGGGCTTGAGCGGTTAGTGTTTGGGCTCTGGCAAGTACCGCAGTTTCAGCAACTCCTGACCGTTATTGCTTGTTGCGACGCTCTCGCGATGGCTAAGTGAACCGACGCAGCAGCTGCAACCATAGCGAAAAGCCAATTAAGTTTTGGTTCGCGCTCTGTAAATTTCCAGATCAGAATCCCAGGAGGGTGTGCATTTTGGAAAATTTGTGGCTGCGGCAACCTGCATCCGCGCGGTTGCCAACAGATTCCACACAGACGTAGTAAGAAACTCTCCCAAAACTATCCTTCGCAGTCTTTGTCCACAAAATTCTCAAATGCGTTGAATAAGTCATCCGTTTGTAATTGAAAAATACCGCCAGAGAAGGTTTGTGCCGTTGGAACGCGTTTGCACAGGTACCGTAGCCATTTTGGCTCAAGGTAAACCTTCTGGCTAATGCACAATCGCAAGCCTTTTTTGAAGCCTGGACGATTTGTGGCCAGAGCATCTCTTTTTTAAAAAAAAAAAACGTTCTGCTGAGCTCGATGTTCCTCTGGAACGACATAAAAACCGGTTGGAACGCGTCCGTCGAGGTACCGTAGCCATTTTGGCTCAAGGTAAACCTTCTGGCTAATGCGGAACCGCAAGCCTTTTTGAAGCCCGGACGATTTGTGGCCAAAGCATCTTCTATTTAAAAAAACGTACTGCTGAGCTCGATGTTTTTCTGGAACGACATACGTTTTTATATATGTGGATGCATCTATTGAGTTATCGACTCCCTACTCGGCCAACTTACCTGGCTGGCGTTGGGCGAGGATCAAGCAGCTCGTTCTCGTAGGGTTGAGCAGCTCATGGCACTCAGAGGTCTGTAACGCCCTAGGGGATCCTTTCAGGATCGCCCACAGCAAAATTTGTGACTGCGGCAACCTGCGTACGCGCGGTTGCCAACTCTTAATTTTGACGTTTTTTAACTGGAAAATGCCTTCTCAGAGAGAGATTCGCAAGGTACCTGTTAGATACCACAGTCATTTTTCTAACTGATTTTTGCCTAAGGTAAAGCTTCTGGCTAATGCGGGTAACATGACATGAGGTAAAGCTTCTGGCTAACGCGCCTTTCGCGCTAGCCCTTTGATCAAATTCCGAAAGTTAAGCTCTTTTGAACCATATGAACGAGATTCGTTTGTTATATCTGCTTTGTAAATGATAAATATTTAATGCGCAGGCAGAACATACCTTCTCGGCCTTTTGGCTATGATCAAGTGTAGTATCTGTTCTTATCAGTATGACAACTGATATGTTTCCTACCTAGGAAACTATTCTAGTCATCCAATTTTTCCCTGGGTTCGCAGCACAGAGGCTTGCCTTTGAGTTGTTGACGGTGTTGGTCTGGTTTTGCACAGTCGCCAGGCCGGCACACCTGCCTTTCTAAGGCAATAAAACGTTGCGTATTGCACGCTCCAGAAGTCGGGAAATGGCATTTTGCCTGATTTATAAGGAGCGTCAAGAACGAGAAATGCTGAAGTATATTTTCACATAAGCGAATGGTGTGTGCCACCAAACTACAGGTGTCGACTGTACTCGAACAGGATCACTTCTGTAGTGTTCTCCTTGTTCTTTCACATGACAGTTCTGACAAATTCCTTAAATCTTGATGATGCGGTTTTGTCTCCCGTAACGTACTAGAATCGCACGTTTTGGTGATTTTCATTGATTGCCATCTCGCAGCAGCGATGAGCTTTTCGTTTGTTCGGTGAGATTGTCTGAAAGATTCCCGCGAGCTTTCGCTGAAGTTTGAAGAGTTGGGAGAGGGTTGGTAGTGCTGGGCGTATCCAGTTGAACGGAGTAAGTTAAATATCTAGAGATCCAAAGTGTAGCATGTATTTCGTTTAAGTTGACATCGCAGCGCTCGGCTCAGAACGAATCAATCTTTCGCCTTTTACTAAAGGTTGCCGTGACCAGGGCGCATCAATGCGATTACAAACAATTTTTTACAGGGGCCTTGCCCCAATATCATTGACATTAGCACTCTGTCAGAATAGCAGCGTCAACCGATGTGATTCAGACAGTATTTGATTTGCGATTGATTCAGCTGCGTTTTCTTAGTCGGTCTTTCGGTGAGCGGTGACCGGACTAGCACCAGCGTCAACCGATGCCATTCACCGGGACTAGGAGCAGCGTCAACCGATGCCATTGACACAGCAACTGTTGCGTTTCATTATGACGGTAACGGTTGTCGTGTTACCACAGTTGGCGTTGCGCATTTGGTAATTTTTGGGGTGTTGGAAGAGAACGAGGAAGGAGAAATTAAATATAAGTACCAAGGCATACAAACAGCGGCTACTACGGAAAACCATCCTTGCGGAAGGGGCAATAGCACGATCAATGACGCTTTGCGGAGGTGAGAGAAGTGAGAGAAGTGAGAGATTCGGATGACCGTTTGGTCGACCATTTGGCCAGGGGATGATCCGCCCCTCGTATTGCTATCGAGGTCCGGATGAACGTTTGTTCGACCCTCTGGACTTTTTGACCAGAGGAAGATCGAGGTTCAGATGACCGTTTGGTCGACCCTCTGGGCTATTTGATCAGAGGAAGATCCGTCCCTCGTATTACTATCGAGATTCGGCTGGCCGTTTGGTCGCCCCTCTGGACTATATGGCCAGAGGAAGATCCGAACCTCGTAGTACTATCGAAGTCCGGGGGTTGTGACCAAAGGAACAGGACGTTCCCCTCTTCTTTCTTTTTTTTTTCGAGGGACGGATGAGCGTAGCTCAGTTCCGCGATCAGTCTGCGTCGCGCTTAGCGGAACCGGCTTACGATCATCGGTTCGGTCTACGTCTCCCTTTTTCTTGGGAGTTTGCGTTAGCGTTGTTGAAAACGGCCATAGGCGGACCCCTATTGGTTGGAAGGCGTTTTTGTCGGGCCTGGTCACCGCACCAGATCACCCGCCCTTGACTCCATTTCGCAGCGCAGATCCATCGACGGTCTGATCTACTTTCCGTCCTCTTCCTCTTTTCTGTCTGATCTATTTTCCGTTTCTCCAGTGATGGAGTAATACTCTCTAGGTTGATCGTTGGTTAAGATTAGTGCCAGCGTTTTTATATTTTGAGCGATCTCAGTGCGTTTTTGAGCGTTTTCAGTCATTTTGAGCCCGAATCTTTTGATTCTTGACATTATTTAAAAAAAAACATTGTTTAAGTCTCTATTGCAGAAAATTTGAGTGTTTTGCGGTTTTTTTAGAGTGAGGGCCCATTGGTTCCGTCCGTTGCAAGATTGCGCATGTTCATTGCTACGGAGTCCTGATTCGGTTCGTCCTGTTTAAGTTCGTTTGTTTGTTTGGCGCTTGGTCCTCGTTCCGGGGGTCTTTGTGATTTCGTTGCGCTCCCGACCGGGTTCTTCCCGGGGATATTCTTGGCGCGTCGCGGTGCGATTGTTCTTTTCGGGGTCTTTGTTTTGGGCGTTTTGGACCGAGGTCTCTTCGGTGTCTGTTGTTTGGGCTGTTTGAGACCCCGTGTCTGGTTTGGACACGGGTCTTCTCGGTCTGCCGCCCGCCTTCTACTCCCGCCATAATATCGACGATGGAGCGGTAGTCGCAATCGATGTTTTCATGCCGTTATTTGGCCAATGTTTGAGATATGAAATTGTGCGGAGTCTTGTCGCGTTGTCTCGGACTTCACTCGGAGCCTGCCGAGGAGTGTCGCCGGGACTGGGCGTCATGCCTCGGTGGTTTCATACTCTCAAACTTTGGCAACAGGCGCGCACATTTGATTCGTGCGTGCCCGGGAGGGCTTCGGAGATTTTTCTTTTTTCCCACCCAGGAGTGAGGGGAGTGAGGGGAGGTGAGACCAACGCAAGAAGAGACCAACGCAAAAAAAGGGAGATAAACGCACCTTACCGAATGTTCTTCTGTGTGTCGGTGCAGACTGGGATGCGTGAAAAAGCCAATGAACAACTGGGACGTGTTGCGACGGTCCTGTCACCCAAGCGGGAGTTAGGCCAGCGAAGCAGAGACGCGTTTGTCAAAGGCACACCAACCGTGTCGATGGTCTGCCCTTGTTCAAGAACATGCCCAGCAAGGCCTCCTTGACGTCGGCCTCCATGACTAACGTGAGGGTGTCCTGGTGGATAATGAAGTGAGGGAGGCCTAGGCTGGAAACAGAGCAAGCAAAATTACTCAGCGTGTTCGGTGGAGGGATTGTGGGCTTGAGCGGTTAGTGTCTGGGCTCTGGCAAGTACCGCAGTATCAGCAGCTCCTGACCGTTATTGCTTGTTGCGACGCTCTCGCGATGGGTAAGTGAACCGACGCAGCAGCTGCAGGCATAGCGCGAAGCCAATTAAGTTTTGGTTCGCGCTCTGTAATTTTCCACCTTAGAATCCCAGGCGGGTGTGCATTTTGGAAAATTTGCGGCTGCGGCAACCTGCATCCGCGCGGTTGCCAACTGATTCCACACAGACGTACTAAGAAACTCTCACAAAAACTATCCTTCGCAGTCTTTGTCCACAAAATCCTCAAATGCGTTCAATAAGTCATCCTTTTGTCATTGAAAAACACCGCCAGAGAAGGTTTGTGCGGTTGGAACGCGTCTGTACAGGTACCGTAGCCATTTTGGCTCAAGGTAAACCTTCCGGCTAATGCGAAATCGCAAGCCTTTTTGAAGCCTGGACGATTTGTGCCCGAAGCATCTATTTTTTAAAAAAAAACGTTCTGCTGAGCTCGATGTCTCCCTGGCACGACATACGTTTTTATATATGTGGATGTATTCATTGTGTCATCGAGTCAATAGCTGGCCAACTTACCTGGCTGGCGTTGGGCGAGGATCAAGCAGCTCGTTCTCGTAGGGTTGAGCAGCTCATGGCACTCAGAGGTCTGTAACGCCCTAGGGGATCCTTCCAGGATCGCCCACAGCAAAATTTGTGACTGCGGCAACCTGCGTACGCGCGGTTGCCAACTCTTAATTTTGACGTTTTTTTAATTGGAAAATGCCGTGATTGGAAGTTATCTGTTAGATACCATACTCATTTTGGCATAAGATAAAGCTTCTGGCTAGCGGTATTAAAGCCTCTGAAAATTTATTATCTGGGAGATTTTGTTTAAATTCATCAAAATCGTTGATTTTCACCTTTAAAGTTGGTGATCTGGGAGCAATCCCGAGATTTTGTTCAAATTCATCAAAATTGTTGATTTTCAAAAGAAAAACCTTTGAAAATTGGTGATCTCGGAGAAATCTTGAGATTCCATCCAAATTCATCAAATTCTTGGATTTTCAAAAGAATCTGGAAGAGATTCTGAGATTTCATCGAAATTCATCAAAGTCGTTGATTTTCAACCTTTGAAAATTAATGATCTGGGAGAAATCCTGAGATTTTGTTCAAATGCATCAAAGTCGTTAATTTTCGAAAGAAAACCCTTTCAAATTGATGATCTGCGAGAAATCCTGACTCCTTAGCAATTTTTTTAGACTGACGCATTCAAACTTTTGGACAGGACAAAGCGCCACGCAGATCCCGCCGGGAATGCCAAATTTCAAAATAATGTCAAATTGAAAAATAAATAAAACGAAATTTGTACTATTTTTTGAACCACATTCCACCTCCAGGCCCCCCCCCGCGGGGGGGTGGGGGGTGGGGGGGGGGGGCGGGGGGGGGGGGGGGGGGGGCCGGGGGGCGGGGCCCGGGGGGGGGCGGGGGGGACGGG
>Ga0315320_10003109_pt1 | contig 13672 bp, 11 predicted proteins | sample M140m21515metaG_FD_203458 | JGI IMG/M metagenome (GOLD analysis project Ga0315320, IMG submission 203458) | Ammonia-oxidizing marine archaeal communities from Monterey Bay, California, United States - M1 40m 21515 | ecosystem: Environmental > Aquatic > Marine > Coastal | place: USA: California...
GGGTCAAGGCGGCCGCGCAGGCCTGCGGCGGCGGCGGCGGTGGACGTCCCGACAGCGCTCAGGCGGGCGGCAAGGATCCGAGCCGGATCATCGAGGCGGCCGACGCCGCATCGGCGCACGCGACCTCGTCGGGCGTCGCCTGACCGAGCGGATCAGGAACTGCGACCTTCGCCACGGCGTGCTCGCCGGCCGGCCTTCGACTCGGACTCGATCGTGGTGTCCCGGGGCATGATCGCCCTCGTGGTCGTGACGGTACTTGGCAGGAACGCCGACGACGGTAGCATCACGCATGATGAATCGCCCGCATCCGGGCACGATCGCCATCATCAAGACGCCTTGAAGATCCGAATCCACGGAGACCGCCCTCATGAACGACGACGCCGGCATCGAATCAGTCCTCCGCGAAGATCGTGTCTTTCCGCCACCCGCCGGCTTCTCCGAATCCGTCGGCGGGGCCTGGATCGCGTCGATGGCCGATTACGAGTCCAGGTACCGCCGTTCGATCGACGACCCCGAGTCCTTCTGGGGCGAGGCCGCTCGGGAATACCGCTGGATGAAGCCGTTCACCACGGTGTTGGAGTGGAACTGCCCCGACGCCCGATGGTTCGCCGATGGAACGCTCAACCTCTGCGACAACTGCGTGGATCGCCACGTCGACGAGGGACATGGCGACGACACCGCGATCATCTGGGAAGGCGAGCCCGTCGGCGCGAATGGCCCGGAGATCCTCCGGCTCTCCTACCGCGATCTCCAGCGGGAGACGGCGAAGTTCGGGAATGCGCTGAAGGCGCTCGGCGTGGGCAAGGGTGACATCGTCACCATCTACATGGGCATGGTGCCCGAGGTCGCGATCGCGATGCTGGCCTGCGCCCGGATCGGTGCGGCCCACTCCGTGATCTTCGGCGGCTTCAGCGCCAGTGCGATCGTGGATCGGGTGAACGATGCGGACAGCAAGGTGATCCTGACCTGCGACGGCGCCTGGCGACGCGGAAGCGTGGTTCCCCTGAAGGCCAACGTCGACGAGGCCTGCGCCAAACTTCCCGGCGTCGAACACGTGGTGATGCTCGAGCGGTGCGGCAACGACGTCGAGCTGACCGAGGGACGCGATCACGACTGGGCCACGCTCGTCTCGACGCAGTCCGAGGACTGTCCATGCGAGGAGATGGCGGCGGAGGATCTTCTCTTCCTTCTCTACACCTCCGGATCGACCGGCAAGCCCAAGGGGATCGTCCACACCACCGCCGGTTACCTCGTGCATGCGGCGCTCACCGCGAAGAACACGTTCAATCTCCGACCGGGCCGCGACCACGTCTACTGGTGCACCGCCGATGTCGGCTGGATCACCGGGCACTCCTACATCCTCTACGGGATCCTCCCCAACCGGGTCCCCTGCCTGATGTACGAGGGTGCCCCCAACGCACCTGACGAAGCCCGGTTCTGGGACATCGTCGAGCGGCATCGGGTCACGCACTTCTACACCGCGCCGACCGCGATCCGCGCCTTCATGAAGTGGGGCGATGCGCATCCGGCGAAGCACGATCTCTCGAGCCTCAAGGTGCTCGGGACCGTCGGGGAACCGATCAATCCCGAAGCGTGGATCTGGTACCACGAGGTGATCGGCGGAGAACGCTGCCCGATCGTCGACACCTGGTGGCAGACCGAGACCGGCGGGCACATGATCACGCCGCAGCCCGCGGCCACGCCGACCGTGCCCGGATCCTGCACCCTGCCCGCGCTCGGCATCGACGCCGCGATCGTCGACGACGACGGCAACGAACTTCCCAACGGCCGGGGCGGACTGCTGGTGATCCGCAAGCCGTGGCCGAGCATGCTTCGCGGCATCCATGGTGATCGGAGTCGATACGTCGAGACCTACTGGTCCCGCGTCGAAGGGATGTACACCGCCGGCGACGCGGCGAACCGCGACGACCGAGGCTATTTCTGGATCATGGGTCGAATCGACGACGTCATCAACGTGTCGGGTCACCGACTCGGAACGATGGAGGTCGAAAGCGCACTGGTGTCCCATCCCGACGTGGTGGAGGCCGCGGTGGTGGGTTTCCCGCACGAGATCAAGGGGACCGGCATCGCCGCCTTCGTCACCCTCGCCTCCGGCGTGGAGGCCGACGACGAACTGAAGTCCACCCTGCGAGCCCACACCGGTCACGAGATCGGCGCGATCGCGAAGCCCGACATGATTCGATTCACCAATTCGCTTCCCAAGACCCGGAGCGGCAAGATCATGCGACGCCTCCTCCGCGACATCGCCGCCGGCCGAGATTCGGATCAGGACACGACCACGCTCGAGGATCTCTCGGTGCTGGCGAAACTCCGCGACGACGAGGACTGAGGCCCCCCGCGTGATCAGGTCTCCCAGGGTCGGGTGACCAGCAGGACGCCGATCGCCACCAGTCCGAGTCCGAGAAGTCGAACCCCTTCGATCCGGATCGCTTCGTATCCCGGGAAGCCCCAGAAGTCGCACGCCAGACTTCCCACGACCATGCCGCCGACGAAGATGGCGACCAGCAGTCCCGCACCAAGCTGCGGCGCCGCGGTGAGGTGGACCACGACGACCGACGCACCGATGATGCCGGCGAGGTAGGCCCACCAGGGGACGGTGCGGAGCGCGGCGATCCCCGGCAGACTCGAACCGGTCCGGAGGCCCATGACGAGCAGGATCGTCGTGAGGATCACGACGTTGACCGACCCGTTCACCCATCCCGCCTGGATTCGGCTGCCGACCGCCTTGGCGGTGGTGGCGTTCAAGCCCGCCTGGACCGGCTGAAGGAATCCGACCGCGAACACCGCCGCGAGGAGCAAGAGTCGCATGGGGACCTCCGCGAGTGCTGGAAAATCGACCCGAACGCCGGGCCAGCCTCCTCACTGTCGCAGATTCTCGGAAGAGCGTCGACCGACCCGAAGCGGGCTCAGGGACCGATCGGTTGCATGGTCCAGTCCGCGGAATCGGCGAGATTCGACCAATGGCGGAGATCCCGGAGTTCGTGGACCGTCCGCGTCGCCACCGCACCATCGACCGTCGTCGTGATCGCGACCGGTTCATCTCCGACCTGATGCCGTGCGCTCACGAAACCATGTGCCGTCGGATCCTCGGGGTCATCGTCCTCGGACCAGATCGGCGACGTCCAGGCGGGCGGAAGGACTCTGAAGAACCCCTCCTGCACGCCGGAGAAGAGCGACGGGTCTTCGGCGTGACTCGTCGAGAACACCACGAGTCGGTCGGGACGCCGCACCGTCGAGAGACCACGCGCATAGAAATCGCCGAAGGTCTGACGCATGATGTCGCTGAAACCACCGAAGTTCTGATCTCCACCGACGAAGACGCTGTTCAGTCCGAAAGACGGGCGGACGCTGACCCGGTAGAGCAGGTCCGCCGTGGGTCCGGACGTGAGTTCGGAGAGTTCGTTCCGGGCCGGGCCACTGTAGAGGGCTGCGAAGTCGTGGCCGAGATACGGGGCCAGCCGCAACGGCCATCGCTGGGCGGCGACCTCGGCGGTACTGGTGTCGATGAATTCACCGGCGGCATCCCGGGCGCGGAAGCCGGCTGCATAGCCGGGGAGAATCGCCCCCCGATGATCCATCGCATAACTCGACCAGGCGATGCCGAGCGAGCGGGCCGACGCCATCTCGCTCGCACGATCGGCACCACGACGCACGGAAGTCGACGCGTGAATCACCAGACCGATGAGCACCACGATCGCCAGAAGCGAGGTGAGGAGCTCGACGATCGTGAACCCGCGGCCAGCCACCCCGACAGCGGGCCGACGGTGCGGAGGCGAGGAATCGTGATGAAATCGGGCAAGGGTCATGGAAGGCTGGTCCGGCGCCGGATTCCGGACTTTTCGATCCGGGAACCGTCTCGGAGATACTAGTCGATCCACTGGTCCCGAGGCGGATTTCGGTCAGCGACGATCGCGTCGTGGCCCCGGCGTGCCCGACCGCTCATCGATCGCTGAGTCGGCCGTGCGGGCATCGGTCGAATCAACGGAATTCCGCACCCGTTCCGAACCGGGGTCGAACCGTCTCGTAACCGGATGTGGTCGGGTCGGCCCTGTTTTCCTTGATCAGCCGACGCCGTTCCACGAACATCAGAGTCGACAGGACACCCCTCCCTTCCGATGGACCGAGAAGCAACATGATTCCCGTTCGCGACATCCCGCTCGCCGGCGCCTGCCTGACCATGCTCGTCACCACAGGGTCGCCCGCGGAGGTCTTCGATGCGGTGTTCCCCGAGCCGACCTCGGACCGTTGGAACTACGGCTTCAACACGACGCCCGGATCGCGCCCGGTCGCGTCCGTCTTCGGCTACACGGGGACGTTGTACGAGTTCGACGACCGCGACGGCCAGATCGTCCTCGACTTCGACACGACCACGCTCGTCCCCGCCGGTGCCGGTTCCGATCGATATCAAATCGATTCGATCGTGATCGAGATCACGCTGGCCGATCCCCTGTCGGGCGGATACGACGCGAGCGTCGACGACTGGCGGACCCACCTCCCCGTCGATCACCCGGAATATCTGGCGGACGAGGATCCGGGACGGCCGATCGAACTCTTCGCGACCGGGTTTCGGAACCGGATCTCCGCAGCGACCTGGACGGACACCACGGCCTTCAGTCCGGTCGGACCGTTCGGCGAGGGTGTGCGAAACGCCTTCGCCGCGGAGTGCCTCGCCGGCGGCGGTCTCCGAGACGTCTCCAACTCGGTGGTGGATGGGTTCACCGCCACACCACTCGCGGTCGGGATCGCGGAAGGATCGGAACCCGGCGTCGAACTCGCGGAGGGCACCGTGCTGCGCTTCGAGTTCGACGGCGCCGACCCGGCCGTCGCCGACTGGCTTGGAACGGGTCTCGACGCGGGGCGACTGCTCTTCTCGTTGTCGTCGCTCGTGGAGGCGGAACAGCAGGGCGGCGACTTCGTCGATCTCTACATGCTGGAGAACCCGCTCGTGACGGCCGGCGTTCGGAACGCCGCCACCCTCCGGATCACGGGCGAGATCACCGACGGCTGCTCGGTCCCGGGGGATCTCGACGGCGACTGCATCGTCGGTGGCGGCGACCTCGGCATCTTCCTGGCCTCCTGGGGCACCGCCGAGCCGGCGACGGACTTCAATCAGGACGGCGTGACGAACGGCATCGACCTCGGCATCCTGCTCTCCCGATTCTGAACCCGGGCCTGAACGGAACGCCCCCGCGGATCCGGAGGATCGCGGGGACGCAGTGTGGTGGACTTGTTCTTCGGAGTCGTCGCGGGGGATGATCACCGGGTGATCGGATTCCCGTCGTGCGACGATCCCGTCGCGTTCGCCTCGAACCCGCTCGCTTCGAACGCACTCGTGTCAGGAGTCGGATCGCCGGTGAAGCATGCCGACGACTCGCTTCACCGCCGACCGGACCTCGTCCGGATTCATCCGCAGTACCGCCGCGGTTTCACCCACGCTGAGGTTCTCCCCGAAACGAAGGGCGAGCACGGCATGGTCCTGTGGCTCGAGCGACGCGGCCATCCGTGCCGCACGCCGTCGCATTCCATCGGTTTCGCTGCTCTTCTTGTTCGGCATGACTTCATTCCTTACGACGCTGGGCCTTCGGGCGTTCCGGGAATCCTCCGGAAACGTCGAGGCAGGATCATCCGTGATCCGACCTTCCCCGCTCCCGGTCGAATTCGTCCGCTTCCGTGCGGACGAAATCCTGGGCTCCACGGCACCGGCGACCTTCCCTGGTTCGCCGACTCGTGACCACCCGTCACCGGGGCGTTCTTCGCAATCGCTGCGTCCTTGATCGCGACTACGAGGAACATCGACACAAGTCACCCCGCGCCGCGATCTTTCAGATCGGGCTCGTCGGGGGGACATCTCCCACCCTTTCACGAAGCTCAAACGGGTTTCCGGGCCCGAAACCACTCAGCCCGCGATGGTGCTCATCTTGAAGACCGGAAGCAGGAGGGCGATCGCGACCACCCCGATCACGCCGCCGAGCACGATGATCGCGAGTGGCTCGAGGGTCACGGAGACGCGCTTCACCGCGACGTCGAGATCCTCGTCCGCGGCGTCCGCGACCCGTTCGAGGACCTCCGGCAGGCGTCCCGATCGCTCACCGGCGGCGATCATGGCCCGCCCGCTGCCGGGCACCAGGTCCTCGACGTCGAACCCTTCGGAGATTCCGTCGCCGTTTCGAGCTCGTTCCTCGATCCCATCCCAGAAGCGAGCCCAACGCCGCCACGGACTCAGCCCGCGACAGATGGTGATCGCATCAAGCAAGGGCACGCCGGCCTTCAGCAGGACGGAGAGCGTCCGCGTCACGCGTGCGAGATCCGCGGGGCGGGTGACCCCACGGAGCATCGGTGCATCGAACCGGATCCGTTCGAGCACGCAGCGGACCGTCGTGGTCTGTCGCGCGAACATTCCGGCGACGATGATCGCGAAGATCGCCGGGCCCCAGATCCGCCACCCGGTGGTGACGAAACGTCCGGTCGCGAGCACGCCTTCGGTCAACGGTGGAAGCTCGGCGGAACGCTGCGCGTAGATCGCCTCGAACCGAGGCATCACGAACGCCACGAGCAGGATCGTGATCGCCGATCCGACCACCGCGAGGATCGCGGGATACGCGAGCGCGGACCGGACCTGCCTTCGAATCCGCTGTTCGCGTTGCAGCCAGTCGGCGAGCCGTTCGAACATTCCCGGAAGATCCCCGACCGCTTCCGCGGCGCGGACCAGCCCCACCGCGACCGGCGGGAAGGTCTCCGATGATCGTGCGAACGCGTCACTCAGGTCGCCACCGTTCTCCACTTCGTCGCGGACCGTCACCAGATCGTCGGCGAGCCGGCGATCCGACGTCTGGGCCCGGACGACCTCGATCGCCTCGACCACCGGCACGCCGGAGTCGAGCATCACGGACAACTGCCGCACGAACGCCGCGACGGCGGCGCTGGAGGCTCGCGGCCGCGGCAGGATTCCGTTTCGTTCGGATCGCGTCGGGCCACCGATGGTCCGGTCGATCGCGAGCACCACCCGCCCCTCCGATCGGAGACGCGAGGCGACCTCCGCCGCATCGGACGCGGTCTGCGTTCCGCGGAGGAGTCGGCCCGTCGCATCACGGGCCTGCCAGGACCAGGTGGCGGTCTCGCTCATGGCTTCAGGCGGCCGTGGCCGCCAGCACCTCCTCGACGGTGGTCAGTCCTTCGGCGACCTTCCGCAGGCCGTCGATCCGCATCGACTCGAATCCGGCGTGCCGGGCGATCTCGGCCAGTTTCCGGTGCGGCACCGACGCGGAGATCGCGTCGCAGATCGCCTGATCGGGACGAAGCAGTTCGAACACCCCCGCCCGACCGCTGAATCCGGTCCCTCGACAGCGCTGGCATCCTTCGCCCGCATGGAATCCATCCACTTCGGCGACCTCTTCGACCATTCGTCGGACGTTCGCCTCCACCTCGACCTCGCGCCGGCACTGCGGGCAGATCCGGCGGATGAGTCGCTGGGCGAGCACGCCGCGCAGCACGGTGGCGACCAGAAACGGTTCGACGCCGAGATTGACGAGCCGGACCGGCGCGCCACAGGCGTCGTTGGTGTGCAGGCTGGAGAGCACGAGGTGCCCGGTCAGCGCCGCCTGAGCGGCGATCGCCGCGGTCTCCTCGTCTCGAATCTCGCCGACCATCACCACGTCGGGGTCCTGTCGCAGCATCGACCGAAGCGCGGACGGAAAGGAGAATCCGGTGCGTTCGTTCACCTGGAACTGATTCACGCCGGGAATCACGGCTTCCACCGGATCCTCGATCGTCGAGAGGTTCAACGTGTCGGCATCCATCGATCCGAGGGCCGAATAGAGCGTGGTGCTCTTGCCGCTGCCCGTCGGGCCGGTGACCAGCACCACCCCGTTCGGGGCCGCGAGCAGCTCCGACCAACCATCGCGGATCGAAGCCGACATGCCCAGTCGTTCCGGCGCGACGATCGCGTTGCGACTGTCGATGATCCGGATCACGACCTTCTCGCCCTGACGCCCCGACATCGTCGAGACACGGAGATCGACCCGACGACCGTCGAGCAGGACGTGGATGTCCCCGTCCTGGGGCAGTCGACGTTCCGCGATGTCGAGTTCCGCCATGATCTTGATGCGACTGGTGATCGCGGGCGCCATTCGATGCGGAGGACGGATCTTCTCGTGGAGTCGGCCGTCGATCCGGAATCGGATCCGGAGATCGCGATCGCCCGGCTCGACGTGGATGTCGCTGGCCCCCTCTTCGACCGCGTCGTGGATCAGCCAGTTCACCAGCCGGACCACGGGTCCGTGCCCGGCGATCTCGGCGAGGTCGGTGATCTCGGAGACCTGTCGCTCCAGCACCGTGAGATCCGCGTTCTCGACCCCGTCGTGGATGTCGTCGATCACGAACACGTTGGCGGCCGGCAGCCAGTTCTCGATCGCGGCTTCGAGCTCGCACGCGGAAGCCGCCGCGACCTGGACCCGATGGCCGGTTCGACGCGCGATCTCCTCGAAGAGGTAGACGTTCGAAGGTTCCGCGGCGGCGATCGTCAGGGTCCCGCGGACCAGGAAGAGCGGAAGCACCCGGTGCTGCCGGGCGAAGTCGCGGGAGAGCAGTTCGACCACGGTCGGATCCGCGATTCTCGCGGGATCCCGGACGAAGGGAAGTCCGCAGCCGGCGGCGAGCCCTTCGGCGATGGTCGCTTCGTCGGCGAAACCGAGCGAGACCAGGACCTCGCCGAGAAGCCGGTGGTCCCCGCTCTCGCGCTGGCTCGCCAGCGCCGTCTCGAGTTGCGTACGGGTGATCGAACCCGCTTCGATCAGCGTCTCGCCGAGCGGCGCGACGCCGACCGTCGAGTTCCCTCGAGCACCGCCGGTGACGGGTGTCGTGGAGTGTCGTGTCATCGGAGCACCCTCGTCGCGGATGCGACTTCATCGTGGATCTCGAGGCGGTCGCTCACGCGCGTGATGTCGAGCACCGTCTTGAGCGACGTCTCGGGCCCGGCGATGAGACAGCGTCCGCGTCGTTCGCTCGCGGCATCGGCGAGATCGAGCAGGGCCTCGAGTCCGGCGGAGTCGATTCCCGAGGTCGTCGAGACGTCGAGGATGAAGTCGCGCGAACCGCCTTCCAGCCGCTCGCGGCACGCACGCCGCAGGGAATCCGAGGACTCCCCGACGAGTTCGCCCTCGAGCTGCACGACGCAGAGCGGGCCATGATCCTCGAAACGCAGCTTCATGCGGCTCTCCGATCGTCCGCCGCGGCCTCACCCGCGTCGCGGGCGAGCAGTCGGTCGTACTCCGTCAGGTCCATGCCGATGAAGACCGGCGTGATCGACGGGTCGAACTGGGTTCCCTGGCAGCGGATCATCTCCGCGAACACCTCGTCGCGAGGCATCGCTCGTCGATAGGTTCGACTCGAACTCATCGCGTCGAAGCTGTCGCAGATCGCGACGATTCGCGCGAGCAGCGGAATCTCATCGCCTTCGAGACCCGCGGGGTAGCCGGTCCCGTCCCACGCCTCGTGATGGCAGAGGACGCCGGGCAGCAGATCCCGGATCTGGGGAATGTCGCGGAGGATCCGGAAGCCGATCTGCGGATGCTGCCGGATCGCGGCGAATTCGGCTTCGTCGAGTCGTCCTGATTTGCAGAGCACCGCTTCCGGGACGCCGATCTTGCCGATGTCGTGAACGAGTCCGGAAAGATGGGCGGTGCGGACGAACTCCTCGGGAAGTCCGATCGCCGCCGCGAGATCCCGGCTCAGGATCGCCACCCGCTGCGAGTGGCCCCTGGTGTAGGGATCCTTCGCGTCGATCGCGGCGACCATCGCCTGGAGCGTTCCAAGGAACATCTCGTCGAGGTCCGAATAGAGCGTGGCGTTCCGAAGAAAGACACCGAGATGTCCGGCGGCGGACGCGAGCAGGGTCAGCTCGATGCTGGAGATCGGCTCGCCTTCTCGTCCACCGGCGACCAGCGTGCCGAGGCATCGATCGCCGCCTCGCACCGCGGCGAGACCGATCTCGCCGTGGACGTGATCCATGATCGCGGTGGCGGTGCTCGTCTCCGCGATCTCGATGACCCGGCGGACGTCCGCCCGGGTCGGCGCCGCGTCACCGTGCACGATGAAGTCTTCGACGCGGCAGGCCCCGGGATCGTCGAGCAGCACCGCGATCCACCGATAGCCGGCGGTCGCCGCGATCTCACGGCACGCCGAAGCGAGGAATTCGCCGGGATCGCCACCCACCACGAGTCCGTCGATCAGCGAGTTGAGGAGATGAAGTTCCTCGTAGCTTTCGGAGAGTCGGCGGTCCACGGACTGGGCCGCTTCCCGATCCTCGAAACGCCGACGCGCCGCCTCGTGCAGTCGTCGAACAAGCATGCCGATCGCGGGAATGGCGGATCGTCCGGGCATCTCGTCCCGAGCCGCGAACTGACGCAGGATCTGCTCGTCGAGTCTCGATGCGTTGCAGAGCATCGAGAAGGAACCTTCCGAGATCAGTTCCGCGGTCGGCAGCAGGACCACGCCGCTCGAACGACCTCGTCGGCCTTCCGAGACGCAGCCGATCGCGAACACCCCGGGAAGGAGCTCGATCGCATCGCCGTCACCATCCAGAAGATCCGCGAGACGCGTCTCGACCGACGACCGGATCACCGCCGCATTGGACAGCAGTGCCTGTCGCCAGCGACCGACCGAGTCCTCGACGGTCGACCACCGCGGACGGTCGTCGCGGACCGGAATCCAGGTCCCACCCACCCCCGCGAGATCCGCGGCGATGGCGAGGTCGAGTGAACCGTCGCGGGTACGAGTCTCGGTCATGCCGCACGCTCCCCGCCGCGTTCCCCGCCACGTTCCGTCGAGTCGAGCGTCTCACGGATGCGATCGAGCAGACCACGCGGGGAGAAGGGCTTCGCGATCAACTCGACGATGCGGCTCGCGACGATCTCCTCCGCGTCGAGCCTGAAGCCGCGCGCGGTCAGCATGATCACGGGAATGTGCCGGGTCGCGGGATCCGCGGCGATCCTGCCCGCGAGCTCGAGTCCGGTCATGAGCGGCATCTGGTGATCGGTGAGGACGAGATCGATGTCGCCCGCCCGGACCTTCGACCAGGCGTCGGCGCCGTCGATCGCCTCGACGACCTCGTAGCCGGCGCTCTCGAGTTTGAAGGAGACCACGCGGACGATGTACTCCTCGTCGTCCGCGACCAGGATCCGTCGTTGCCGGTTTTCGGAATCTGCGTTCATTCAGGCCGCCATCGAAGCAGGATGCGAAGCGGGCACGCTGAACCAGAATCGCGCGCCTTCGCCTAGTCTTGAATCGACCCCGATCCGACCGTGATGAACCTGCTCGACGATGTTTCGGCAAAGATTGAGGCCGAGCCCGGTTCCACGGGCGTTCCGCTCGTATCGCTTGATCCGATAAAACTTGTCGAACACCCGGTCGAGATCTCCGGGAGGGATCCCGAGCCCGGTGTCCGTCACGGTGACCACCACGGAACGCGTGAGGTCCTCCGCGTCGACGGCCACCGTCACCCGCTCCCCTTCCGGCACGTACTTGAGTCCGTTGCCGACGAGATTTCCGATCACGGCCGAGAGCATCTCCGGATCCCCCTCCACGACCAGTCCGGGCTGCACGTGCAGACGGAGGTCGACCGATCTTCGATCGGCGGCGGCACGCAGCCCGTCGACGACGTCGGTCGCGATTTCAGCGAGATCCACCTGGGTCATCCGGGGCCGCGCGACACCTGCTTCGATGCCGCTGATGTCGAGCATGTCGTTGACCAGTTTCGCGAGGCGATCCGTCTCCTCGATGGCGATGTCGAGGAATTCGGCTCGCTGGGCGTGATCCTGAAGATCACCGTCCGCGAGCATTTCGAGCGAGGCATGGATCGAGCTCAACGGGGTCCGGAGCTCGTGGCTCGCCTTCGCGACGAATTCACTCTTCAATCGCGACGAGTCCCGTTCCCGGGTCGTGTCGTGCAGGACGAGCAGGGCCCGACCATGCTCGTCGAGGGTGCGGATCACCGCCTCGAAGGCGCGGCTCGTCTCCTCCCCCACGCCGGCAGGGTCGTCCGAATCGAGTTCGAACTCGGCGTTGCGCACGGCCTCCGAGCCGGCGGCGACCACGGCGCGGACGTGTTCGAGAACATCCCGGACCGCCGTCCGGTTCCCGATCATGTCCTCCAGCGATCGCGGACTGACCGCATCGATTCGAACGTCATCATCGGCGTCGATCTTCGCGAGCGCTTTCGCCGCTGGATTCGCATCGACGACGTCGCCGTGCCGGTCCAGTACGAGGATCGGATCCGGAAACGACGCGAACATCCGCTCGAAACGTCCGATCCGCTCCTCCACGATGCGTCGAGCGAGCACGTGCTCCCGACTCAGCGCTTCGAGTTCACGGCGCAGACGCTCGTCGAGGGCTCGAATCGGCGTGGTGGCGCCCCGGGCGTCTCCAGGGCTGATGCACGCCCTTCGGATCCGAATTCCGAACAGCATCCACGCCGCCGCCAGTCCCGCCACGAAGGCGAGCGCGACGCCTGAGATCGTCGTGACGTCCAGCAATCCAGCCTCCTCATCGATCCATCGAAGTCCGACCGTGACCCACGAAGCCGGCTCAGTCGAGCACGTCGCCCACCCCGGTCAGCAGCTTGCGAACGCGGGGGTCGGCGGGGTTTCGTTCCGCGAGTTCGGCGAAGACGCGGTACGCCTCCGCATATCGGCCCGCCAGTTCGCAGGCCATTCCGAGCGCGAGCTTCGGTTCGTTCCGATCGGGTTCGATCTCCGAAGCCCGGCGGAACAGCGTCACCGCATCGTCGAAGGCCCGCTCCTCGAGCGCCGCCTGACCCAGGAGGAAGTAACCCTCGAACTGGTCCGGCTCCAGCACCACCAGTCGCTGGCCGCACTTCACGACCCGCCGGTGATCCCCCACCTCGAGGCAGACGAGCCCGAATTCGACCCAGCCCGCGATGTCTTCGGGATTGAGGTTCGTGAAGTCGAGGAAGACCTCGCGAGCATCTCGGAGCCGACCGCCGTCGACGAGGCACCGTCCTCGAAGCCTCAAGAGCTCCCGCTCCTCGACGCGATCGGTGACGATCTCCTCGAGTCGGTCGATGGTCTGCAGACAGTCGGTGGTTCGATGCGCGCCGAGCTGGGCCCGGGCGAGATCCTCGAGCATCCACTGATCCTCGTCGTCGAGCAGGACGGCGCGGTCGAGATGATCGACCGCATCGCTCCAGTTCTCCTGGAACATCGCGACCCTGCCGGAGAGATGGTGGATCGCGGCGGTCTCCCGGAACGCGACGCCCTTCTCCTTCAGCAGTCGATCGGCATCGTCGAAACGCTCCTCGCTGATCAGGGTGTCGACCGCCGCGACCAGCATGCCGGCGTTGTCCTCGGCGATGTCGAGGGCGGCGAGATAATGCTCGACCGCCTCGTTCGCACGGTCGAGCCGCTGATCCACGATCCCCTGGAAGTAGCACGCATCGGCGTTCTCCGGGTCGATCTCGTTGGCCTGATCGAAACTGGTCGAGGCGTCACCGAGACTTCCGTTCTCGAGGTACACCCGACCGAGGAGCACCCAGTAGTCCGCATCATCGTCGACCTTGGAGATCGCCACGTCGAGATGACGTTTCGCGGTGATGAGATCACCCGCGCGGAACGCCTGATCCGCCTGGTCGAAATCGACC
>Ga0315320_10003113_pt1 | contig 13667 bp, 10 predicted proteins | sample M140m21515metaG_FD_203458 | JGI IMG/M metagenome (GOLD analysis project Ga0315320, IMG submission 203458) | Ammonia-oxidizing marine archaeal communities from Monterey Bay, California, United States - M1 40m 21515 | ecosystem: Environmental > Aquatic > Marine > Coastal | place: USA: California...
AAACGACAAGCCCGAGCGTCGCCTCCATCTCACTAAAGACCTTATTCTGCATCCTTATCTGCCTAAGGTCACGCGACGCACTTAAGCTGACATGAATCTTTTTCTGCAGCGATGAGCTGTTTTTGGCGTTGGATGGCAATTAATCAGTTTTGAGAAGCCAACTTTTATTTGCTAGCACAGGGGGCACAGAACGAAGACTCACCCACGAATCCCCTAACCTGACCTAGGGGGAAACCAATCGATTTCTGGGCCCCGATCGTCCGATGACCTTATTGGTGGTGGTTCTGTCTCTCGCATGCGTCTGATTGGGGTATTTTCTGATGCCGTTGTTGAAACTCTGGAATTCTCTTCGGGGTCAATCCACTACTACACCAGAGCCCAAGGCAGAGGAATCTCAGAGTCCAAATACGCAGGTTTCACAAAGCTCTGCAAAGAGTCCCGCGGAGGGGGTCAAACGCCCCTCGAAAACCGCATTTGGGATATTTGGTGGCGGGCCCCACAGTGGGCTCTGCAAGCAGTTAAAGCCGCTCAACGTGCATTCAGTTCTGGAAGTGGGTGTGGGCGATGGCTCACAGGCGATCGCCGTGATGGAGACACTTTCTCGTCAATCCGACTCCATTCGCTACTATGCGGTTGATGAGTTCGAAATGGCTGGTGGCGTGAACCTGAAGCAATTTCATCAGACATTGCGGAACCACAACATTCACCCACAACTATTCCCGGGCCCGGTTGATGCAGGTTTGATGAAGATCGCTCACACCATCGGATCTGTTGACCTGATTCTCGTGGCCGACGCGAGCGTGATTGACAATAATCCCGCGGTTACTGGCATGCTCGCTCGCATTTCTCACGAAGGGACGAGCGTGCTTGTCGCTCGAAATGAGACGTGGAGTTTCATGGAAGTGTCCATCGGGCATCGATCTCGTCGAGCGGCTTGATTGGACCCAGAATAGGTTCTTAGAGGGGTGAATTCCCCGAGAGCAACTTCATACAACGCTTTCTTGCTTGACCGATCTGTTTTTTTGTTCAGGATCGAACAAGTTGCAGGTGAAAACTCGCCTCGCGACAGTACCATCTGCCAATCAGGCTGATGCATTCAAAAACAGGTTCAGACTGGAGATCCCAGTAGATGTGTGGAATTGTTGGCTATGTTGGAACAAGTCAAGCCTGCCCATTTTTAGTGGAAGGCCTCCGTCGGTTGGAATATCGCGGCTATGACAGTTCGGGCTTGGCAATCCACTCCGGTGGATCGCTTGGCGTGACTCGTTCGGTTGGAAGAATAGATGCCTTGGCTGGCCGCCTCGAAGAAGCGCCGTTATCTGGCTCTCTGGGAATTGGCCACACGCGTTGGGCAACTCACGGGCCCGCCACCGAGCCCAATGCCCACCCCCACCTAGGTGGCAATGGTGAAGTTGCAGTCGTTCATAACGGCGTGATCGAAAACTACCAAATACTTAAAACTGAATTGATCGAGAAAGGCTATTCGTTTCGGTCCGAAACTGACAGTGAAGTGATTGCCCACTTACTGGCCGAGAATCTCAAGAGCTCTCCCGAGGTCACTGGCAAACCTAATGTTCGTTATTTGAATGCGGTTCAAATGACGCTTGCCCGTTTGCAGGGAACCTATGGCTTGGCGATCAGTTTTCTTGAGAAACCTAACCTGATGATCACGGCGCGTTTCGGCAGTCCTCTTGTGATTGGAGTCGGACAAGGTGAGTACTTTGTTTCCAGTGACGCCTCTCCTCTAGCTGGTCGGACCGACCGAATTGTCTATCTCGCAGACCATCAAATCGCAGTCCTCACCCCCGAAGGATTCTCAGTTCTCCATCGCGATCAAGGCAAAGTGCGAGTGGACATCCAACCTTTGGAGATTGACAGTGGTGAAGCCAACCTAGAAGGTTTCGATCACTTCATGCTGAAAGAGATTTACGAGCAACCTGAGTCTCTACGCAATGCAATGAGAGGTCGCCTGGATGATGAAAATGCGACTGCCGTGTTTGGGGGACTGAATCTGACACCGCAGCAACTGGGCAGTGTCGAGCGCATTATTTTGACGGGTTGCGGAACAAGTTGGCACTCTGCCTTGGTAGGCGAATATCTGATTGAGGAGTTGGCTCGAATCCCGGTCAGTGTCGAATACGCGAGCGAGTTACGCTATCGCAATCCACCCATCGAAAAAAACACGCTTGTCTTCGGGCTGACCCAAAGTGGAGAAACCGCCGACACGCTGGCGGCGCTTCGCGAAACAAAACGCAAAGGCCATCGCACTCTGGCAATCTGCAACGTGGTTGCCAGTTCCATTGCTCAGGCAGCCGATGGAGGTGTGTACCTGCATGCAGGGCCTGAGATCGGTGTCGCGAGCACCAAAGCCTACACCTCACAATGCTGTGTCTTAGCAATGCTAGCACTTTACTTTGGCCGAATGCGGCATCTCAGTTTTGAGAACGGTCGGCAGGTGATCGAAAACTTACGAACACTACCCAACGCAGTTCAGAGTGCATTGGGATGCGACGCCAAAGTCCGCGAAGTCGCGGAAAAATATCACAAGGCCGACAACTTTCTGTATCTGGGACGACAATTCAATTTTCCAACAGCACTCGAGGGTGCTCTGAAACTAAAAGAAATCAGCTACATCCACGCGGAGGGATATCCCGCTGCTGAAATGAAGCACGGCCCAATTGCTCTGGTAGACGACGCCACTCCTAGCGTATTCATCGTCCCCCGAGGGACGACTTACAGCAAAGTCATGGCCAACATGGAGGAAGTCAAAGCTCGTGGGGGGCCTATCATCGCGATTGCGAGCCACGACGATCCTCAAGTGGACAAAATTGCAGATGACGTGATTCGAATCCCGCAGGTTCCGGAATTTTTGCAACCCATCGTGACCATCGTGCCCCTCCAGTTATTGTCTTATCACATCGCACTGCTTCGTGGCTGCGACGTGGACAAGCCGCGAAATCTGGCAAAAAGCGTCACCGTCGAATAAGAATAGCTTGATGGCTCCCAACGACTAAATAGTGTTAAAGAACTCATCTTGTTAGTCACCTTATCTCCAAGAACAGGAAGTACCTTGCCATGAAAACGCCTGGCTTAAGCTACAATTCACGGAAAGCATTGATTGTTAATATCGGGGAAACAGCTGGAACTGAAATTGCCGAACTGATGGCACAGATGTCGGCTGAGATCGAAGAACTGCGTCGCACCAAAGTCAATGTCACGCGGATCGTTCCTGGTATTCCTGGGCCGCAAAATGCAACCGCCGAAGAACCTGTCTAAAGTCGAAACAAGCCAAAATTCATGACCCAACACCTGGTTACCGGTGCCGCCGGATTCATCGGTTTTCATTTGTCAATGCGGTTGCTTGCGCGTGGGGAAGAAGTCGTTGGCCTTGATAATCTTAATGAATACTACAGTGTTAACCTGAAACACGATCGCTTGAAGCGTCTGACAGATTTTGACAACTTCAAGTTCGTAAAAGCCGATCTCGCCGACCAAGCAAAAGTCGATCAGCTCTTCCGCGACCACAACTTTGATCGAGTTGTGAACTTGGCTGCTCAGGCAGGTGTACGTTACTCGCTTGAAAATCCACGTGCTTACACGGAAAGTAACATTGTGGGTTTCTTGAATATTCTTGAAGCCTGCCGGCACGCCAAGACACCTCATCTTACCTATGCAAGCAGCAGCAGTGTTTACGGCGGCGGGACCAAAATGCCCTTTGGTACTGCAGACCGTGTTGACCATCCTTTAAGCCTGTATGCAGCCACCAAGAAAAGCAATGAACTGATGGCGCATACGTACAGCCACCTGTACGGACTACCCACGACCGGGCTGCGTTTTTTCACTGTCTATGGTCCGTGGGGACGCCCTGACATGGCGTTGTTTTTGTTCACAAAAGCCATTCTGGAAGGGCGTCCCATTGACGTTTTCAATGAAGGCCGAATGCAGCGTGACTTCACGTACATTGACGACATCGTTGAAGGCGTTGATCGAACCTCCGAGAAAATTGCAGCACCAGATCCCGACTGGAACAGCGACGCCCCCAATCCCTCCACCAGCGCAGCACCCTATCGAATCTATAATATCGGCAACAATAATCCGATTGAATTATCAACCTTCATTGAAACGATTGAACAAGCGCTCGGGATTCAAGCAAAGAGAAATCTGATGCCGATGCAAGCAGGGGACGTACCGGCCACGTTTGCTGACATCAACGCTTTAGAGGATGCAGTAGGTTTCCGCCCCTCAACCAGCATCAGCGTCGGAATCCAGAAGTTCGTTGAGTGGTATCGAGACTACTACTCGATTTAGTTTTCTATTCACTTTGCAACTTCCGGTCATTTGCTCGTGTGGATTGACTTCCGAACCTTGCAAATTACGATTCTCGTAACTTCCGGGCGTTGATTTCCAGCTGCTCTGATTGCCGTTCGCTGGCATATCCTTGCACGAACTGTGTCGCGTTTCTTCTGAGCAAATGACGTCCCGACCGCCCGAGAGGAAGCTCGTCTTGCGTTCGAATTCGATTCGAAATCAGAATGTCTCAAAAACGCCGAATTCTTGAATCTGCAAGACGGTGCCTAGGCTGTAAAATGGCATTTTCGCGAACGGACTCGTCTCGTTTTTGCCAACAAGGCGGTTTACCGGGACACTTCTGCTCATAATCGGTGGCTCTGGGGCCGTTCCTACTGCCTCAGCCGTTGACAGTTTGCCGTCAAGAGTTGACAGTAAATCGTGTGAACCGATTCCCTCCTTCCCTATTTTGCACCCAATGTCTGATGCCAATTCGTCCGCTCCGCGGACCATGCTTGAAAAAATCTGGGACCAACACGTAGTACATGCTCCCGAGCAGGGCCCATCGATTCTCTACATCGATCTGCACCTCGTTCATGAGGTAACAAGTCCGCAGGCGTTCGAGGGGCTTCGCATCAATGGTCGTCCTATTCGGCGTCCAGAACGAACGATTGCTACGCCTGACCACAATGTTCCCACATCAGATCGCAGCCTGCCAATCGCTGATCCCATCAGTCGAAAGCAGATCGAAACATTGCGTGAGAATTGCAAAGAGTTTGGTGTCACTCTGTTTGACATTGATGATGTACGTCAGGGGATCGTACATGTCATCGGTCCTGAAAACGGCTACACCCAACCCGGTATGACGATTGTCTGTGGTGACAGCCACACAGCGACGCACGGTGCCTTTGGCGCGTTGGCCTTTGGAATTGGAACCAGCGAAGTTGAACATGTGTTGGCCACACAAACATTGCGGCAGTTCAAACCAAAGACGTTTGAGCTTCGCGTCGATGGCGAATTGGCACCTGGTGTCACTGCAAAAGATATGGTGCTGTATCTGATTGGACACCTTGGCACTGCCGGAGGTACTGGATATGTCTTGGAATACACCGGCGAATGCATTCGAGCCTTATCCATGGAAGAAAGAATGACCGTATGCAACATGTCCATTGAAGCGGGTGCCCGCGCCGGCATGATTGCACCTGACCAGGTGACGTTTGATTATTTACGAGGCCTCCCCGAGGTACCGAAGGACTTTGATGCAGCCGTCGAGCGTTGGAAAGTACTCGGAAGTGACCCGGGCGCGGTGTACGACTTGTCAAACACTTATCGCGGTGCTGATATCGAACCGCAAGTCACTTGGGGAACAAATCCAGGCCAAGTACGAAGCATCACTGACCAAGTACCATCCCCGTCTGACTTTGAAGATCTCACCGAACAGAAATCGACTTCAGATGCGTTGGATTACATGGGACTCCAGGCCAAGACTTCGATCCATGACATCCCCATTCAACGTGTCTTCATCGGTTCGTGTACCAACGCAAGAATCGAGGACTTACGAGCCGCTGCCACTGTGCTCAAAGGACATCATGTTTCAAGTGACGTCAATGCAATGGTCGTGCCGGGAAGCGGGCAAGTAAAAAAGCAAGCTGAGCAAGAAGGGCTTGATCGCATCTTCAAGGAAGCTGGTTTCGATTGGCGCGAGGCGGGATGCAGCATGTGCCTTGCGATGAACCCCGACAAACTCGCTCCGGGTGAACGTTGTGCAAGCACCAGCAACCGCAACTTTGAAGGCCGACAGGGCAAAGGCGGACGAACCCACCTCGTTAGTCCGGCCATGGCCGCTGCTGCTGCTGTCAAGGGACACTTCGTCGATGTCCGCCAATGGGATTACAAAACTGCGGAATGATCACGACGCGGGATCACACCCCACAGAACCTGTGATCCCCGTTATTACTCCCGCTGATCATTCCAACCAACACTAGATCATCCAACTGAAATCGAACTCATGCAAAGCTTTACCATTCACAGCGGTGTTGTTGCGACGCTCGACCGCGCCAATGTTGATACCGACCAAATCATCCCCAAGCAATTTCTGAAACGAATCGAGCGAACCGGGTTTGGTCAGTTTCTGTTCTACGATTGGCGATTTCAAGATGACGGCACAACGCCTAACCTTGAATTTGAATTGAATCAGCCGCACCTCAATGGTGCCTCGATCTTGATTGCCCGCAAGAACTTTGGCAGCGGTAGCAGTCGTGAGCATGCCGTTTGGGCGTTGGAGGATTATGGCTTTCGGGCCGTGATCGCACCCTCCTTTGCAGATATCTTCTTCAACAACTGCTTCAAGAACGGAGTGCTACCAATTGTCCTTGACGAAAAGCACATCGAAGAAATCTTCCAGCGAGCAGCCTCGCCATCACCGTACGAACTAACCGTCAACCTGAAGGAGCAGACGGTTGAGGACGCCGATGGCCTGAACCTAACCTTCGAAATTGATCCCAGCCGCAAGCACAACCTGCTGCACGGGTTGGATGACATCGCAGAGACACTTCAGCTGGAAGAGAAGATCTCAGCGTATGAAGAAGCTCGCACTTGGTAAGTACGGTTCGGTGACTGAGCACGGCTCACGTTGACGTCCAGCCATACGGTGAACACAAGCGTCCCGGCTGGGTCGGCAGGTTGCTTCCGCTGTTGCAGAAAGCAAAAATGCCCCGGGACGTCTGCGATCAATCACCGCTTTAAAATCTGCAACCCTAGCGTCCTAGCGGTGCTTGGTTGCCGTGCTCGGATGAGCCGCGAGTTCCATATGCCCGAACAAGGTTTGCTCACGGCGGACCAGATAGAATTTTGCCTTGGGTCCTTCTTTGATATCCGGATGCTTCAAAATTCCGGCCAAGTCCTTCATGCTTGAGGTCTGCCATCCATGAATTCCAAGCAGCACATCGCCAGCGATGATACCCTGTCTCTCGGCAGCAGATCCGGACTTGACTGCGGTCACGTAAAGGCCGCCGCGATATCGCGTTCTCATGCGAGAATTAAGCCGTCGCATGGTGGAATCGGGAACTGGTTTCGCCTGCACCCCAATGATACTCCAAGCCAACTCTTTGACTGAATAAGAATCTGGAGTTCTCCGCTCCGTTGTCAAAGCCAGATCGAAACGCTCGCCGCCACGCTCAATCTCCAGATTCATTTCCTCGCCGGGGCTGAGCCCCATCAAAGCGAGAGAGAAGTCGAGCTTGTTGTCCACCTCCTGAGAACCAACGCGGACCACGCGGTCACCCGGTTTCAGTCCTTCCCGTGCGGCAGGACTGCTAGCGGAGACATCGGAAACGGTCACGCCATCACCCTCGCGGGGTCCGCCGCTGGTTCGCAGGCCTGTGGCCAGCCTCGTATCATTCTCCTGTTCGATCATCTCAGTCACTATTTCGACAACCTGATCGATGGGAATCGCAAAGGCGATCTGCTGAGCACCTACACGCACAGCTACATTAACGCCAATCATCTCGCCCTCAATATTCAATAGAGGGCCTCCAGAGTTACCAGGATTGATCCCCGCGCTGATTTGGATCAGGTCCACGTACTCCTGCGTTTCGTTGACAGGTACGTCACGATGCAGGGCACTGATGATCCCCTGAGTGCTTGTGTGGACGTATCCAAAAGCGTTTCCAATGGCGATCACGCTCTCACCGGCCATCAGATCGCTGCTTGTTCCCCGTGGAATTGTCGGTAGCGGGCGATCGCTCTTCACCCTGATCAACGCCAGATCATTCCGCACACGAGACGCGATCAGCTCAGCTGTCGTGGTCTCGCCATTGTGCAGGGTGACCTTGATGTTATCGACATCTTCAACCACATGGTAATTTGTGACCACATAACCCCGCGGATCGATTACCACACCGGTGCCCATTCCGTTCACCTGACGGAACGACTCAGGGCCTTCGGCTCCAGCCATACCTGCGGCCGTGGCACGTACCGTTTTTTGGCCGTGGATATTCACTACCGCTGGCGAGGCCCGACGGATGGCCTTCACCGTGGGCGTCACTCGCGACTCGGAGATTCGCTCGTGCGCTAATTGAGCAGCGGTCGGGACCGTCCAGATACACGCACCCGTAAATACGGATAGCAAAACCAGGTGGGTCGCGGCGCGGGAAACTTGAGTGGTCGCTGGCATATATTCCCGTACCCGAATCTTTCGGATGCTTGAAGTCCGACGGAAACTACGTTCCTCCGTCGATCACATACCGGCAACACCGGTATGGCTGTTTGCATCGGAACATTCGGCGGCATCCCTTCACACTTGGGAACTCCACTCCGCAAGGTTTACCAAGCTTAACACCCTCAGCAAAAAGGTCGTAATCTCACGGCTTTTTTGTCAAGTGATTTAGGCCCCAAAAGGGAGTATTTCGCTCTCAGAGGCCGCTGCCGCCAAAGACGGGCCGAGTTGGGATCGGATGGAACATGGGCCAAGGAATTTCCTTGGGGGGCTCCTCTTCATCCAAATCACACTGGCTGGCTTGCGATGAACAAGGTTGAGATCCGTGAAACTCCGTGGACAATTCATCCTGGAGATAACGATCGCTTGGAACCCTCGGACCTACGCATCCTGTGAAGGCCATGGAAATGGCGAGCGAACTCAATAAACAGGGGATACGGTGAATAAAGAGCATGAATTCTTCTCGTTGACCACAGGTTTGAAGCAACCTGTAGAAGTCCAGTCGAGTATCCCCCCTCGAGCGGCCTGATTTTCGTTTAATCGGCAAATGAATGATCAAGATCCAGTAAATTTTGCCGAATCCTCATTTACACTGTAGAGCACCCAGTCTGCGAGCTAGGACAGGCACGTCTTGGCTTGTAACACGCACTGGGACGCTGGTATTTAGAGATGCTGCGTTGAGCTCGTAACATTGGCAGCTAACACGCCGTGCAAGGCATCGCCCCATTTGCATCACGGCCATTCACACTCATTCCACTCGGACACATTCACGCGTGACTCGTTCCGATCCCGCCCCGCGTTCCACCCCCCAAGCCAACGAAGAATCTGTCGAGCTCTCAGTGGGCGACGGCGATGCGATACAGGATGCGCTGATTGCTGAAACAAATGACAGCACTTATTCACAAGCTTCTGACCAGAGCTATCAGCCGATTCTCGCAACCCTTGCCGCTCCTGCAAGGGCACCAACCAACGAGACCCCCTTGCTGCCAACCGACGCTAACCTCACAGCAGCTATCACTACCACACAGTTGGAACCGCCTGATCCGGTTGATAAAAAACGTAGAAAGAAAGGGCTGGTCCGTTGGATCGTGGGTGGAATCGCGTGGCTAACTCACGGGACATTCTGCCTCGTCTCTTTGATAGTCATTCTCGCGGTATTAACGGCGATACCCATTCTTCAATTGATCGCGTTTGGTTATCTGCTCAACGTTTCTGGACGACTGGCCAACGGTTCGAAACTCAAGGATTCGCTGCCGCACTTACAGCAGGCTGGACAAATTGGCTTAGCCGCAATCGCCATCTTCCTGGCCGCGTTACCGACCCAAGCGTTAGCGCACCTCGAATCGGTTGCAAATCTGATCAATCAAGGATCAGAACAGGCGACCCAAATGCGGATTTTGGCGCTCGCGACCTCAATCCTGATGACGGCTTACCTGCTTTGGGCATGGAATCGTGGCGGTCGCCTTGCCAACTACCTTTGGCCACAACCTAAACGTTTTCTAAAAGAAGGTTGGCGTTGGCGGACTTGGCAAACGGTCCCAGATCGGCTCTGGGAATTCACCGTCAATTTGCAAGCTCCAAAATATTTCTGGCTGGGCCTGCGCGGCGCTGTTGGGACATTGCTATGGATCTCACCATCCTTTGTGATCGTTGCCGCCTTCCGAAACGGCGAAACAGGCTTGGCCGGACTAGTAGGCTTTGCAGCGTTACTGCTACTGGGCATGGGCATGCTGTATCTTCCGATGCTGCAAGCTCATTTTGCCGCCGAGAATCGCTTCGGTGCATTATTCGCGGTGCGCACCATTCGGCAAGACTTTCGGAGAGCTCCGTGGGCGTGGTTCGCTGCGATGGTAATGTGCTTGGTGATAACCCCTATCCCGCTTTACCTCCTGAAGATCGAAGCGACGCCACGAGAAGTCATGTGGGCTCCCTGCCTGATTTTTGTGGCCTTCATTCTTCCGGCACGCATGGCAACAGGCCTAGCTCTTCGCAGAGCAAGACAAATGCCGGAACCAGTTGGCCTGTGGAAGAAAATCTCACGAAATCTGATTCGAATTGTGATGCCGCTGGTCATTGGCATTTATCTGCTATTCGTTTACGTGTCCCAATACACCAGTTGGGATGGTTTGCTGACTTGGGTACAACAGCATGCCATTTTGATCCCAGTCCCATTTCTGAACGGGGTCTGACCTCACTTTTACGGGTTTTTGACCGGCGTTCGGATAAACGTGCCAAACCGGTACAATGAGAGGGTAGGGGCCACGAGCACACGGATTGTGGCCCAGCTAACAAAATTGCAAGCCAATTATGCCACCACGCAATCTCAACATTATCATTGTCACTGCCTTTGTCAGTGTCTTGTGCTACTTCGCACATCAGCGAGCGAAGACGGCAATGATCGTGGGCAATGCCTTGGACCTGATCGACGCCTACTACGTCGACCCGGTGGATAAAGAGCAACTCTTGATCTCGGCCATGGATGGAATGACAGCCACCTTGGACCAACACAGTGAATACATTCCTCAACAGGACTACGAGTCATTTCAAGACACCCTGAATCAGGAATTTGCCGGGATCGGGATCTTCGTCGAACAGCCGGAACCAAAAACACCAGTCCGTGTGATTACGCCGCTTGTTGGTTCACCTGCGTTAGAAGCAGGCATTTTGCCGGGCGACTTGATTGTCGCTGTTAATGGACAGGATGTTTCAACACAGGAATTGCGGGAAGTCAGCAAGCAGCTGAAGGGACCAGTTGGCACCGAAGTTGACTTGGCCATCAAGCGTGCAGATGAGACGGTCTCGATCAGGGTCCAGCGTGGACGGATCGAAATAGAGTCGGTGATTGGTGACTACAGAGACAAAGACAATCGTTGGGTATACCGCCTTCGAGATGATCCTTCCATTGCGTATGTGCGTCTTACGCGATTCGGTGAAAAGACAGTCCGTGAGTTGGAGCAAGTCCTGAAAACCCTCGACAATGACTTCAGCGGCCTTGTACTCGACCTCCGAGGCAATGGTGGCGGTCTGCTCCACGCAGCCGCTGATGTCAGTGACATGTTCATTAACAGTGGAAAGATTGTTTCGACTCGTATTCGTGGCGGTGAAGTCGAAGATCGTTTCGATGCCACTGCAGGTACTTTAGTTGACGCAAACAAGCCAATCGCAATTCTGATTGATACGGATTCCGCCAGCGCTAGTGAGATTGTTGCTGCCTGCCTGCAAGATAACCAACGAGCCAAAATCGTAGGTACCCGTAGTTACGGAAAAGGGACGGTTCAAAACATACTGCCCCTTCAATACGGTCGCAGCGCATTGAGACTGACCGTGGCAAGATACTATCGCCCCAACGGAAAGAACATTCATCGCGGAAAAGACGCGACCGATGATGATGAATGGGGTGTTCAGCCCGATGAGGGAATGGAGGTAGAACTGGATGAAGAAACCATCGTTGACTTGGCAAAGCGTTGGCGGGAAGCTTCGTACCCGTCACTGGGCAAGACCAGCAACGATGAGAACAACGATATGTCTGCTCAAAACCCACCTGATGAGGAAGCCTCAAATACAAAAAGCTCGCAGTCAGATTCGCCAGATACAAACAAGAAACCGACAGCTGATGAGAAACCTGATGCAGCAGGGGAACCGCAGAATCCAGACTCCCAGATTACAGAATCTCAGCTGCCAGAATCCGATGGCTCCGGTGATACACCAGACGCAGTTCGCGCAGAACCTGAACAAAAGACAGGCCTCGAATTGGACCCACAACTGCGACGTGCAGTTGAATACCTGAAACAACAGTCAAGTGGCGACACCAAGCAACCGACAACCGCGTAAGAGGCTCCCTCAAGCTACTGTCATTGTTGTCACCCTAATATCATCCCTCAGATGGTTATCACACGAACGGTAACCAGCACAATTTGCTCCAAGGACTATTCCGCTCATGGGTCTTTATGACCGAGATTACGGACGTGACGATCAAAATCCCTACCAGACGTCATGGGATCGTGTCCAAAAACCGCGCAGCATGACGGTGACTTTGATCATCATCAACGTCGTCATTTTCTTGATCAGCATGCTGTTCTTCGATAATGGTTCGCGCAGTGGAGAATCTTTTGACATTCTCCGATTCTTTGGTTTCGTTCCAACGACATTGTTTGAACCATGGATGTGGTGGCAGTTTCTGACCTATGGTTTTTTCCATGACCTGAATTCGATTTGGCACATCGTATTCAACATGGCGATGCTATTTGTATTTGGCCGCATGGTCGAATCACGCATGGGAAGTGCTGAATTCCTACGCTTTTATCTGATATCAATCATTGTTGGGGGATTCATTGGCGCGATCACTGGGTTAGTGATGAACTCAGTACCTTCAGCGGTAGAATCCGGCAACGCCATTCAACTGGCGGCTCCCACCATCGGTGCGAGTGGTGGAGTCCTTGCACTAATTGTCATGTTCGCATGCTATTTCCCACAGCAGGAATTATTCCTTTGGGGAATTGTTAAGATGAAGGCTTGGGTTCTGGCGGCCCTTTGCGTCGGCATGGACCTGCTAGGTTCACTTTACGCTCTCGCCGGTGGTGAAACGTCAACAGCGTTCACCGTTCACTTGGCTGGAGCGGGATTTGCCTTGGCATATCATTTTGGAAACTGGAATTTCCGTTGGCTGAGCCTTGGATCAGCTCCCGATATTCGTGGCAAAATGCGGCAACGATCACGACGCATGAAATTGAAACTTCATGATCCTGACAAAAAACTGCGTAAGGAGGCGGATGAGGCCGACCGATTACTGGCAAAGATTCACCAAACTGGCGAAGATAGTCTGACTTCATCTGAACGAAAATTGCTGGAACGATATAGTCGCCGGCAACGTGAAAAGCGTAATCAATGAAACTCCATTGACCACTTGAACCAGACAAGTGCATTGAGGTTTCCCAATGAACGATTGGTAGCACATCAAATGGATCTTGATCATGACTACACCGAAACGAGCTTCGTCACAAAAACACAAACCATTCCCGCCTTGGGCAAGGTTGCTGGTTAGCCTGTGCTGCTGCCAACTGCTATTGACTTTGATACCAACCGCTAACCTGTTGCGAGGACAGGGCGTTCTACAGAATCAGCCAAGCATCGGACAGCGTGCACCAGACTTCGAACTCCCGCTTGT
>Ga0315320_10003114_pt1 | contig 13667 bp, 6 predicted proteins | sample M140m21515metaG_FD_203458 | JGI IMG/M metagenome (GOLD analysis project Ga0315320, IMG submission 203458) | Ammonia-oxidizing marine archaeal communities from Monterey Bay, California, United States - M1 40m 21515 | ecosystem: Environmental > Aquatic > Marine > Coastal | place: USA: California...
GCGCCGACGGATCCGCGGGGCGCTCCGACATGAGCTGCTTGGTGATCATCCCCTCCAACCCCTGCTGCGCGGGAGGCAGGATGACCTTCGCGAGCCACTCCCCCTCGGGGTCCACGCGCACCCACGACACCGGACACTCCCACTGGAGCACCTCCGCGGCGGCCATCGCGTCGAGGCTGTCGGGGTTAGCCACGCCCTCCTCCCTCGCCTTCTGCTGGCGGTTCAACGCCGCCGCCTGCTGGCGCGCGATCGTGCGCCTGTCCTTGGGCTTCGTGACCAGCTGTAGCGGCATGAGCACGTACGCCCGGTCGTGCGCGGAGAGTGAGACGGCGTGGTCCGAAGGGGGCAGGTCGTTCTCCTGGATCCGAACCGTCACCGAAACCTTCGGGTTCTTACTCCAAGCCACGCGATCCGCCGCGGCGGCGGCGAGGCACCCGTCGAGCTTGATCGCGAACAGCAGCTCCTGACGCCGCGTCTTGCGGAACGTGTACCCGGCCGTGAGCCGCGGGCACCCGCATCCCTCGATCCACCGCGCGATGAACGCGGACATGTCCTGCTTCGTCATCGTCGCGTTTTGCCTGCACAAGTTGAGAAACACCCGCGAGCGGAGGTACCGAGCGGGAGACTCCGCGAGGGCGTGGTACGCGATCGCCTCCTGGTGCTCCCGCTGGAGCTGCTCGCGCGCCGTCGCGGCAGCCTTCTCCTTCGCGGCGGCGTTCGCGGATTCGTCCGCACCTTCCGTCTTGGCCGCCTCCGCCGCCGCCGCCGCTTTTTCCTTCGCCGCCCGGGTCGCCTTCGACGCGGCTAAGAAAGCCTCCTGTAAGGACTCCGCGCCGGGAGCCTTACCTTGCAGGGACGCGAGCTTCTTGATCACCTTCTGCATCCCTTCCTCCCCGAGCTTACGCTCCAGCATGCCCACGACGGCGACAGCCTTGTATCGCACGAGAAGCTCGACATCCGGCGCCGGGGGCCTCGGCGGCTTACTCGTCGGCGCCACCGCTCTGACGTGTTCCTTCGATGACGCCTCCGGGTCCTCCCCGCGCGCGTTCGCCTCCTGTTCGAACCGCGCCTTGACCTCCTCCGCGGAGGCACCGCACGCGTCGCGTCCACGCGCCCATATCCTCGCCGACGATGACGCCAGAGGCGGCACGGCGTCGCCGTCGTCGCGCTCGACGACGGCGTCAACCTCCCGCGCCCTCCGGTACTTGAGCTCATCCGCGCCCATCAGGCTCGAGACGTAGCACGCGCCCGCCATGTAGCTCGCCAGGCCCTCCGCTAACCACGCGTCGGTGTCCTCCCTGGGCTCGAGGAACCCGCCGAAGAGCTGCCTCGCGGCGCACTCCGCGATGGCGGTCCGCGACGTCACCAGATCCTGCGCCGAGAGCGGGTGCCCGAGCCTGTCGGCGCTTAAGATGGTGACCCCCGCGCCCAACAACGCGGGTAACTGCGCGTCCATCGCGACGGGCAACGCGTCGGGCGGGACGAAGCAGAAGACGAGCCCGCCGGGGTACGGCATCGGCCTCCCGAGGTAGGTCTCGAACGACGCGAGCGCCGCGCTCGCGCACGAAGCCGCCGCCGGTAATTCATTCTCACCGTAGCGAGGCGGGCAGTGTAGCGCGTGCGTGGAGCTGTGCGCGGTGGACCCCGCGGCGTTATCGGCGAGCGCGCGGGCGTCCGCGTCGGCACCGTCGGCGTCCTTCTTGGCAGCCTCCTTGGCAGCCTCCTCTTCCTTGTCCTCCTCCTCGGCTCGAGCCGCGGCGGCGAACTTATCCTGGTGCGCGTCCGACGTCGGAATCTTTCGAGTCGCGAAGGTCCCCACCGCCAGTACCATCTGGTGCGCCTGCACCGGCACGCCCCCGGAGACGAAATGAAACGCCTTTCGTCGTACGTTCTGCGTCGTTCCGTCCGCCGTTGTTTCGCTCGTCTCGATCGTCTCGGTCCTCGTCAACACGCCGGGGAGCACGGCGGTGAGGTCGGGGTCGACCCGCACCGTCGCGCTGAAGTGCACCAGAGCGCCGCCGTCGTCGACGCACGGGAACCACGCCGCGGGACGAAGCGCGCTGCCCGGCGCGACGATGTACCGCTCGCCGTCCTCGTCCGGGTCCCGGAACGCGCACATCGCGCCGTCGCCCGGGACGCACCAGCCGGCGTACACGTCGGTCCCGTCGTTTTTTCCGTCATCGATGATTGCCACGTCGTTCTTCCCGCCATCGTCTACGTCGATCGCGTCCTCCGCGCCGTCGGCGTCGGTGGGATTGGATGCCGGTTTGGACGGCGGGTGCGCCACGGGGGGCGCGATTTGTCGCCACGAGTCCGGCGGGATGGTTCCGAACGCGTTCATCGCCGTCCCCGCCCCGTACCACACGCGCACGACGACATCCGATGACCCGCTCCCCGCGATGACTCCGCCGTCTTCGAGGGCGATGACGAGCTCGTCCGCTGCGCCGTCAGCGAGGGCGCGTGCGTCCGCGAGCATCCCCTCGCACGCGTCCCTCGCGACGTTCGCGCCGGAACTGAGCGCGCTGGCGTTGTGCCCGGGCTGGAGGGCAACATCGTCGTCGTTCGACGGATCGTCCGACCCGTCGGGACGCACGGCGGTCCTCCCGCGCCGGATGACGCGCGCGGGGGCGTCGTCCACGGTCACGCGCGTCACCACGAGTTCATGCGCGTGCAGCGTCAGGTTCGTCACGTCCCCCGATCCGTTCGCCGGCGGCCTGCAGACGATCGTGGCGTGCCCTTCCACGTACCCTCCCGCGCCGGGGATGAACCCGACGTCCAGGTCCAGATGCTGCCGCCGCACCTCGGGGAGCCAGGCGCGGCCAGGCGCGTCGACGTCCATGGGTGCCGCCGACATCCTCTCGGGTATCGACTGTGCCGCTCGGCACTCCCGGAAACGCGCCTTCGCGCCGTCGCGCACTGCGAACGCCCCGAGGGAACCCTAGCTAGGTTCAAAAGATTGCTGGCGAGCGAGTGTTCTGACGCAGTGCGTTCTCAGTGCAAAAATTTGCTAACAACAGAGCGTCATGTACCGCATCCCCCGTGCCCGACGTAGCCGCTAAAACCGTGGGCGACGACCCGTGCGGCACGTTACTGTACTCGTAAAGCGTGCCATGCGCTGGACGCGCGGGGATGGCACGGCACGGGCTCCTAGCCTTCGATGCCGTCGAGGCCACGAGTCGCGTCACTTTCAACAACGCCAACCTCCTCCTCCTCCTCTTCACTCGGTCAGCGCTATCCTCAGGTCATCCACCTCCTCCGCCGGGTTGAAGTGCCCCGATCCCATCGCGTACTTCCTCCGTCGCATCTCCTCCATGTGCATGCGCACGTCCATCGGCAGGTCGTCGTACGGCGTCGACGGTTCATCGCAGAACGTGAGCTCCTTCAGGCACTCCGCCAAAGTTTTCTCCTCGTTGCCTTCGACGTCCTCGTGCTCCGCGAAGAGGAAGCGCCAGGGCTTGTCGAGCTGGCCGAAGGTGCTCTTGGGCAGGACAACGTGCACCACCCTTCGGCCGCCGCCCTCGCCGTCCTCGAGCGTCCACAGGACGTCGGCGGAGATTATCGCTTTGCTCAGCTCGCCCCCCTCTTTCGGCCCCTCGTACGAGTAACTGAGTTGGGAGTTGGGCGGGTGTACGTACACCAAGAGCTGGTTCGCGGTGTGTTCCACGCGCACCTGATGCGCCTTGGTGCCTTTGGGCACGACGAAACGCGCGTACACGGTGGTGACGTCCTGATCCCAGCTCAGGAGTTTAGCCATGGCGGCGTTCGTTCGGAGTGTGTTCGGAGTCGGGCGAGGCGACGCGACGCCGAGTTTTTTTGGCTCGACAGAAGATTGCACAGCAGGTTGGCGCGCGGCGCGCCACGTGAAGTCCGCCCGAGATGGCAAAAGCATTTCCACGCGGGTGTTTCACTCACACGGTTGATCACCGCCGGAAACCGGTGCGTTCTCGCGCGTCGACTGGCCCCCGCGCGCCCCAAACCCTTGGTTCGAAACCGGACGAACCCGAGGGAGCGGCGCGAGGCGTGATATGCGCACCGAGGAGCCCAGGGACGCCCTCCAGAACCCCTTTGCGCAGCGCAACGGCATGCCGGGAAATCGCGTGGAAGATGAGGCAGTCTCGCTCGCCAAGCCCGGCTGGGTGCTGGCGTGCGAGGACAGCCGCCGATTGGGCGAAGACATGGAGGCCCTCGCGGAGCGTCTCGTGAGCAGCGAAGGTACGTCGCGACCCGTCGACATCGCCGAACCCGCCTTCCGGGACCCAAAACGCGCCCGGGCGCCCCGTTCCCGGCGTCAATCGCACACCGTTTCGGCAAAAACAAGACCGGGCCGTGCCCTTTGGCAGTGCAAATTCTCATCCTCATCCCTCCCCGCCCCTCCCCACCTCGCAGGCACGGACACGTCCTTCTCCAGCTTCCCCGGGGATGTGAGCGGGACCCTAGTCGCCGCGTTGCGTCATTACCACAAAGGCAAGGCCGCCGCCAACAACGGCAGGCACGACGTCGCCGTACAGAGGTTCACCGAGGTGCGCCCCCGCCCCCTGATCACATCGATCGACACTTTCCAAGAGCCCGCGCCCCAACATTTTTTACCCGTGTCGGACGTTCAGCGCCAATTTTGGATTGTTTGCTGACCCCCACACCACACCCGTCGTCCTCCCACCCATTCCCCCCAGGCGCTCAGCGATTGCGTCCTGTCCTGGAACGAGGCCAAGGTGATCACGTCCATCCAGGTCGCCAAAGGGCTGCGCATGGAGATCAGGCGCAACGAGACGGACACCAGCTCGGTGCTCGTCTGCGCGCATCGTAGGATCGTGGGCGAGATCCTCAGCAGTCGGTGCGAGTCGCGCCTGGCGCTGGGACAGATCTGGCTCGCGATGATGGACGGCGAGGCTGGCGTGGACAGCGCCCCGGAGCTGGCGGAGACCCACCTGCGTCTGGGCGCGGTGTACGAGGCGGCGGGGGGTAACGAACCTTCACTCCGAGCGTACCAACGCGCAGCTCAGCTCGACCCGAAATCAGTCGCCGTCGCCAGGGGGCTGGAGCGCATGAGGAACACGGTGATGACCCCGCTGGGTTTCACCCCCACGGGCGCGACGCCCACGCTGGGGCCCAACGGTACCCCAAAGCTCAACGGCGCGAGCAGCAAGGGTGGCAAGGTGTTTGAGATGTCGCTGGAACAGATGGACAAGGAGTGGGAAGCGACGGGGCTGGACTGCGTCAAGGCGCAGGATTGGTACGGTTTACGCAGGAAGGCGTGCCCGCACGGCGTGCTCGTCGCGGTGGTCGATGCCGTGGAAAACAACGACGCGACCAAGACATGGGAAGATGAACAGCTCCGGGCGAACGACATCACCACCGAGGAGTACACCGAGAAGGAACACTTCACCGAGCGAGCCATGTCGCTGTTTGCCAAAAAGCGCCACGAGGGACTCCCAATCCCGGAGGATTCCACGTGGCTGGACCTCGCGTTCGAAGCTGTGAACATCGACGCGCTCTCCCCGCTGGAGCAGGCTAAGATTTGCCTCTGCATGGCTAACATCTTCTGCTGGTGCGGCGACTTTGCCGGCGCCGACGAGCTGTACACGTTCGCGCTCGAGATGGAGGAGATGGACGAAGCATCCAAACCGTTAGCCGCGTGGCGACCCGCCATGCTCGCCAACCGCGCGCTGGCCCGCATGCGCGTGGGGAACAGCTCGGCCGCGGCGGTGGACGCGGAGACGGCGTTGAAGGAGGGTGGCCCGCGGTGGGGCATCGGGCTCGCGCGCATCGGAATGGTTATGTGTTCGTTGAACGAGTGGTCCAAGGCGTACCAGACCTTCTCCATCGCGCAGAACCGCGCGGTCGAGAAGCTGGACCTCAAGGCGAAGATCTCGCTCGCGAAGACCGCGGGCGTGGGCGTCCCTGCTGCGAAGGAGGCGGCTGCCGCCGCGGCTGAGCGCATCCAAGCCGGGAAGGAGAAGGAGGAGATGCACGTGGAGTTTGAGGCGCTGGATCGAGCCGTGCAGCTGGAGGCGATCAGCGCGGGCGATGCCCCGGCGGAGTCCGAGCCCATCATGGGCCCGACCCCGAGGTTCATGTCCGAGCTCACGGGCCACGCGTCGATCGTGCCGGACGCGCCTGAGCTGTCCTACGGCCCGGACGGCTCGCAGAGAACCGGCGGGGAGAATCCCACGCGAGGTCGCGTCCGCCCCCTCGGCTCCGCCAACCTCTCCGCCGAGCTCCTCCGGCTGGACGAGCAGACCAAGAGTGGACGGGAGGCGAAGCGCAAGAGCGGCGCCGCCATGTCCGTGTCCATCGGCACGGACCTTCGCAAGGAGATTGGCGACGAGGTCAAGCAGGAGCCGGGTGCCAAGAACAAGCTCGCGCTCGAATCCGACCTCATCGCGTCAATCGTCGGAGGATCCGGCGATAAGAAGAGCTCCATGGACGCCGAAGGAGACCGGGACCTCAAGCGCCCCAGGTACAACTGCGGCGGGATCACCAAGTGGGCGGATCAGGTGTACAAAGACTACGGCCCGCCCGACATCTGCGGGCTGTTCAAGGCTGGCGGCAACGACGTGGCTGAAGCACACACGGACGCGGCAAAGGCTACGGGCGAAATGTTCGCCGCAGATGCCAAGGCTCTGCTGGAGAACATGCCCAAATCGCCGAGAAAATCACCGAGGCACTCGACGAGGCAGCCGGAAGCCAAGCCGTCGCCCGCGTGATGTACATAGCGCGCGGAGTGAACGCCACGCGAGGGCGTTCACATTCACCCGCCCAACATGTTGTCTTAATACGAGTAACACTTAAGCGTTTAATCTCTTCCAACTTCTTACATTAACAGAATCGACGACTGGTCACCGGAACTCCACCCGCACGGCTTTCCTGCTCTTGTGCACCTCGTGACGCGCGTGCTTCACCGTCCGCCTCGCGCGCCTGTAGTCCTCACACGTCGCCTTCCACAGCGCGTTCGCCTCCTGCAGGTTACGCCTCGCGTCCACGTACCGCCTGTTGGCCTCGCCTTGCCGATCGCGCCGCGGCTTGTTCATCGTCGGGTCCACGCATCCCCGCACCGCCTTCCACGCCTCGTCGGTCATTCCCCGCGTTTGTGAATCCCCGCACTCAACCCCGATGACGTCGTCGGAGATGTCCACGCCCCCCGCCGCGAGGCATCCGTCCACGACCCCGCGCAATCGCCTCCACTCGTTGGCTATGAACCGGGCGCCCAGGTACTCGAGCAAATACATTCGCAGATTCGCCGACGCAACCGCGGTGGACCCCTTCACCGTCGCCTTGCCCGACGAATACTCAGGACGGGCGGCATCATCGGCGTTGGTGTTGATGTCGTCGGACCACCATGCTTCACCGCGCGCTAGATCGAACAGCGCCGCCCTGGCCACGTCCCTGACCTCGTCTCCGAGCGCGGCGACGGCGTTTGCGAGTCCGACGGCTGGGGGCGACTCCGCGAGGTCAGGTCCCCGCAGCGACGCCTCGACCCTGTGCAGGCCGTCGCCGACGCGCCATCGCCATCGCTCGGATATCTTGGTCGCCTTGCGCAGCGTGGCGTGGGACATCGGGGCGACGTCCCCGCCCCGGGTCGCGCGCCACACCGCGAAGAGCACCACGTTTCCGTCAATCTCGGGATGGGTCTGTTCGAGTACCCGCAGGCCCTCGGCCACCTCCGGGATGGCCATGGCGTCGTCGCAGTATCGCGCGAAGGGATTATCGCGCCAATTCGAGGAGTCCGTGTCGGCGAGAGGGGACGTCGGACCGGGGGGTTCCGCGACGGCCCTACGCGGAACGGACGTCCTTCGCGTCGGCGGGGCGCGAATCCTGGAGACTGGGTTCACCGCCGCCGGAAGACCACCACCACCTTGGGAGCGGCCGGAGGATGAGGCCCCTCGCCACCCGCGACAGGGCGCGATGTTTCCTGAGCACGACAACGATGCGCTCATTGTGATTCTGGCGCGCGTCGACCCTGGGACAGTTCGGCGCGCGTGCTGTGTGACGCCGTGCGCTCGAGTGGCTCTGCAATTCTACAGGGCGCTGACTGGACCTGTCTGCCAGTCTGCGTGTTCAAAAACTTCGATGGATCTGGCTCGACAGCTGCCACACGTAGGAGGCGCGGGCCGGGGCTTGGGACGTTCAGGGAGTGACCATGGAGCCCAAACCCATCCGACGGCTCGCCGAGGAGGTCGTCAATCGCGTCGCCGCGGGCGAGGTCATCCACAGACCCGCGTCCGCGCTCAAAGAGATCCTGGAGAACTGCCTCGACGCGGGCGCCACCTCGATCGTGGTGACGGTGAAGGATGGCGGCAACAAGCTGCTGCAGGTGACGGACAACGGATGCGGGATACGCGAGGCGGACCTTCCCATCCTCTGCGAGCGTCATACCACGTCCAAGCTGTCCAAGTTCGAGGACCTCAGCGCCATGTCCACCTTCGGGTTCAGGGGCGAGGCTCTCGCGTCCATCTCGTTCGTCGCCAATCTCACCGTGACGACCATGACGAAGGACGCCACGCACGCGCTCAAGGCGGCGTACTGCGACGGCGCGCTGGACGGCGGCGGCGCGAGACCATGCGCGGGTAACCCCGGCACCACCATCACCGTCGAGAACCTCTTCTACAACGTCGCCACCCGACGCAAGGCGCTCAAGTCGTCGTCCGAGGAATTCTCAAAGGTGCTCGACGTCATCCAGCGGTACGCCGCCATGCGGACGGACGTGTCGTTCACGTGCAGGAAACACGGCGAGGCGAGGCCGTCGCTGCACTGCGCGATCGTGCAAAACAGGCTGGACCGGCTGCAGGCCATATACGGCTCGCAGACGTCCCGCGAGTTGACGCCGATGTCGCTGAGCAGCGCGGCCGACGATGAAAAAAACACGGCTGGCGCCGGCGACGACGACGACCCGGCGGCCAGGTTCACCGTGGATGCCCTGGTGTCCACCGCGGGTTACCACTCCAAACGCAGCACGTTCGTCCTGTTCATCAATCAGAGGCTGGTGGACTGCGCCCCGCTTAAGCGCGCGTGCGAGGCTGTCTACTCGGCCATACTCCCAAAGGCGGAGAAACCCTTCGTGTTCATGTCCCTGACGCTCCCGCCGCACACGGTGGACGTCAACGTGCACCCGACGAAACGCGAGGTTGCATTCTTGAGACAGGACGACGTGGTGGAGTGCGTACAACGCGCGCTGGAGCGGAGGCTCATCGAGGCTAACGGCAGCAGAACATTCGCCGTCGGAGCCGTGGCTGGCACCGAGGTGGACGCTTCGCCGCCGACTCGTATGGGCGGCCGGGGCGAAGGGGGCGGGCCGGCGTCCACCACCGTCCAGTCGCTGCTCCCCGGGGCGTCGCGTCCGGGTGGTGAGTCACCGGGTGCCGACGGGGGTACCGACCCGGATGACATGAACGCCCGGAATAAACGCGCGAAGACGACGGCGCGGGATAAAGCCGGGGGTGAGCACAAGATGGTCCGCACCGACGCCAGGCTCGCCGCCGGTTCCCTCGATCAGTTCTTCCACACCAACGCCGAGGCTAACGCGGAGCGAGTGCGGTTGGATGAGGCGAGGAGGGAGGCGCGGAGTCGGAGGTACGCGGCGCGCGGCGGCGACGTGACCGCGGGGGTGGACGACGAGGAGGCGGAGCTTCGAGGGTACGACGTCGGGGATTCTTTCCGGGGTGATCCGGAACCGGTTCCAGAGCTTCGAGACGGTGAGACCACCGAGCTCACGTCCGTGCGCGAGCTCTGGGCGGAGATCAACGCGGCATCGCACGTCGCCCTGACGAAGGTTCTCAGGGGTCTCACGCTCGTCGGATGCGCGGACAAAGGGAGGGGGCTGTGGCTCCTCCAGCACGGCACCAAGCTGTTCATGGTTCGCGCGCGGCGGCTGGCGCGCGATTTCTTCCACCAGCGCGTGGTCGCGAGGTTCGGGCGACACCCGTGCCGCCCCCTCGCGGAGCCCGCGCCGATGGCGGAGTTGGTGCGCATGGCCCTGGACGACGAGGATGTTCCCGAGGGCGTCGAACAAAACGGAGCCGACGACAAAAAGGCAAAGATATCAACCGCCGCCGCCTCGCTCGTCGCGGAGAAGGCTGACATGCTTCGCGAGTACTTCGGCGTGGACGTGGACCGTGCGAATAAGACGCTCGTGGGCTTACCCGTGCTGTGCGAGGGTCACGCGCCGGACCTCGCCAGACTGCCCGAGTTCATCCTGGGGTTAGCGCACGACGTGAACTGGGAGGAGGAAAAGTCGTGTTTCGACACCTGCGCAAAAACCATCGCGTGCTTCTACGCCGGCGAAGACGACGTGAGTTGCGGTGATGTCGAGACGGGGACGGATGAGAACCGCGTGCCGCCGGGGGAGTACGTCGCGCGCGCCAGGGCTGAGGGTTCAGCCGGGGTTCAACCCGCGCTCGGGGGTTCGATCGAGGACGTTGAGTGGGTAACTAGGCACGTGCTGTTCCCCGCGGTGTCCAGGAGGCTGCTGCCGACGCGGGCGAGCGCGAGCGACGGGACGGTGCTGCAAGTGGCGTGCCTCGAGCAGCTGTACCGGGTGTTCGAGAGGTGCTGAGTGGGGAGACGTGGGACGTAGCGTGATGACGTCGCAATCGCGAGAGGAGGTGGAAAATAACAATCGACTCCTACCTGCGCCTGTGTTTTGACACGTGTTTTGACACATCAGACACGATAGGGTTCTCATAGTAGCAGCTCGCCCGTTACTGGAACGGACTGGATGCTCCGAGCCTCCGCCCTTCGCCTGTTGCAGCGAACCCCGATCGTAGGCAAGCGCGCGCCGTCGCCGACCCACTCTCCCTCCCAGCTCGCCACCGCCGTCGCGTCTCTTCGCGTCAAGCCGAGCAGACAGCTTCGCGCCAGATCCAGCGCGGCGAGCGACGTCGAGGTCGAGGGCTCAACGACGACCGCCATGGCTTCCGATCCGAAGCTCGTCGCCATGCGCGCGGCGATGAAGGCTGCGGGCGTGGACGCGTTCCTCGTCCCCTCGCAGGATCCCCACTTCAGCGAGTACGTCCCGACGTGCTTCGAGCGCAGGATGTTCATCAGCGGCTTCACCGGCAGCGCGGGCACCGCGCTCGTCACCCACGACGAGGCCCTGTTATGGACCGACGGCCGTTACTTCCTCCAGGCTGAGCAGGAGCTCGGCCCGGAGTGGACCCTCATGCGCGGCGGCCAACCCGGCGTCCCCGAACCATCCAAGTGGCTCGCAGATAAGATGGCCAAGGGATCCAGAGTCGGCGTCGACCCGAACGTGCACTCCCTCTCCGAAACTCGCGCCCTCCGCGCCGCCCTCGAACCCGTGGGAAGCGCCGTGGTGACCCTCGGAGTTAACCCGGTGGACACGGTGTGGGGCACCGAACGACCGCCGTTTCCCACCGCGCCGCTCAGGGTGCACAAGGCTGAGTTCAGCGGTCAGTCCGTCGCCGACAAGATCGAACTCATCCGAGGCAAGCTCCGCGAGAACAAGAGCGACGTCCTGGTGGTCTCCCCGCTGGACGAAGTCGCCTGGCTGTTCAACGTCCGTGGCGGTGACCTCGACTACAACCCGGTCACGCTCGGGTACGGCCTCGTCGGCGAAGACGACGCGTGCTTCTACGTGGACGAGGGCAAGGCGACGGACGAAGTGAGGGCGCACCTCGCCGAGGCGGGCGTGACCGTCAAGCCGTACGATGCGTGCGCCGAGGACATGCGCGCCGCGGCCGCCGCGGGTAAGACGCTCTGGATCGACGCGGATAAGGTGAGCGTGGCGCTCGCGGAGGCTGCGGAGGAAGCCGCCGCGGCCGCCGGCCCGGCTGACAAACGCGCGAAGACGGACGCGGGCGAAGATAAAAAGCCCGTCAAGGAGGGCGTCTCCCCGATCCCGTTGGCCAAGTCCGTGAAGAACGAGGCTGAGCTCGCGGGGATGCTCGAGGCGCACCTCCGCGACGGCGTCGCGATGGCGTCCTTCTGGTGCTGGCTCGACGAGCAGGCGGCGGCGGGTAAGAAGTGGGACGAGTACGAGATCGGCGAGTGGGTCTCCAAGTTTCGCGCAGAGCAGCCGGGTTTCAGCGAGGAGTCCTTCGCGACGATCGCCGGCGAGGGCCCCCACGGCGCCATCATTCACTACCGCGCGAGCAAGGAGGGCGCGCGCGACGTCGGCCCCGATTCGCTCATCCTGTGCGACAGCGGCGGCCAGTACGACTGCGGCACCACCGACGTGACCCGCACGCACCACCTCGGGACCCCGACCGATCACCAGAAGGACGCGTACACGCGCGTGCTGCAGGGGCACATCGGCCTGGCCACCGCCGTGTTCCCCCAGGACACCAGCGGGTTCGTCCTCGACGCGTTCGCGCGCAGGCACCTATGGGAGGCTGGGCTGGATTACAGGCACGGCACCGGCCACGGCGTGGGCGCCGCGCTCAACGTGCACGAGGGCCCGCAGAGCATCTCGCCCCGCTTCGGCAACATGACGGGCCTCGTCCCCGGGATGATCCTCTCGAACGAACCTGGGTACTACGAGGACGGCGGGTTCGGGATCAGGATCGAGAACCTGCTGGTGGTGAGGGAGGCGAGGACGTCGCACAATTTCGGCGATAAAAAGTACCTCACCTTCGACTACCTGACGCACATACCGATCCAGAAGAAGCTTATCGACTTCTCGCTCATGTCGGGCGCGGAGGTGCGGTGGCTGAACGAGTACCACGCCGCGGTGTGGGAGAAGGTGTCGCCCAGGGTGACGGACGAGAAGGTGAAGGCGTGGCTGAAGGAGGCGTGCGCGCCGGTGACGGTCAAGACGGTGGTCGTCGTCGGTTAACTAGAGTCTATCATAGGGGAGGAGTGTTTAAATGCGAGAGTTGAGTTTGGTTTTTTAACGTCTTTCGGGTCTGGTAAGATTACAATGTCACGCTAAGCAGCAGCATCATAAATGTTTACTTGTCCTCCTTGAACTGGACCTTGGTGATCTTGCCAAGCATGACGGCGGTGTTGCCGTCAAGGAACGCGATGCGGGCGAGACCGTCGCAAGCCTTGAAGTGGTCGACGACGAAGGGGTGCTGGGGCTCGAAGACGGCCTCGGCGACCTCGTTGGACTTGAGGGCCATGGGGGACTCCAGCTTCTTGCCGCCGGTCTCCTTGCCGACCTTGAAGACGAGCTCGGTCATCTTGCACGCGGAGCGGGCGCAGCGCACGAAGGCGACGGGGGAGTAGCCGCACTTGAGCTGGCCGGGGACGTCGAGAACCTGGATCTGGGCGTTGAAGTTCTTGCACGCCTTGAGGGTGGTGTCCTTCTTGTAGATCATGACGTCACCGGAGCGGGGCATGTTGATCTTGTCGAGACCCTTGATGTTCATGCCGACGTTGTCACCGGGGTGAGCCTCCTCGACGCGCTTGTGGTGCATCTCGACGGTGAACACCTTGCCGACGCAGGGGTTGGAGACGGTGTGGGTTGGGATGAAGATGACCTCCTCACCGGGGCGGACGACGCCCTGCTCGACGCGGCCCGCGAGGACATCACCGACACCCTTGATCTTGTACACGCCGGAGATGGGGAGGCGCATGTCGGCCTTGTCGTTGCGGGCGGGCTTGGTGACCATGCCGTTGAGGACATCGAGGAGGGTGTCGATGTGGTGCTTGGTGCCCTTGAGGTCGTAGTCGATGACGTCGACGCCGGACCACCAGCCCATGTTGGAGGT
>Ga0315320_10003116_pt1 | contig 13665 bp, 8 predicted proteins | sample M140m21515metaG_FD_203458 | JGI IMG/M metagenome (GOLD analysis project Ga0315320, IMG submission 203458) | Ammonia-oxidizing marine archaeal communities from Monterey Bay, California, United States - M1 40m 21515 | ecosystem: Environmental > Aquatic > Marine > Coastal | place: USA: California...
CGATCAAGACAAAGTCAGCGCCCCGGTCCTGGAAGGCCTGGATCCCTTCGGCCCCAGTCGTCGCAACGCTCGTCTCGAGACCGTGATAGTCGAACAGTTCGCGAAGCTGAGTCGCGAAGTGTCGGTCGTCTTCGACAATGAGAATGTGCTGGTTCACAGGGAGAGAAGTATCGCGCGGGAGCCCCCAAGCGCAAAGGGCCCAAGCGCAAAGGCCCCGTCCCAGGGGACGAGGCCTTCACTATGTTCACCACAAAAGCGGCTTCACTGACCGCCGCGTTAGTCGTTCGCGGCACCCGAATTGATCCACCCACGGACACCATCCCGCTGGACGACGGTCAACGGGGTTCCGTTTCGAGGCATCTGAACGCCGGAGCCACCGACGGTTCCCTGCGTGCCGTCAAGCTTGTGCATCAGGTAGCTGGTCGCCGAAGAGCTTGCAGTGACACGGCTCAGCGCTGCCTGACTCGCCGCTGCCCCCACGAGGTTGCTGTACGCGGTCGCCTGGTTGCCGCTGAAGAAGAAACCTGTGCTGTGCGAAGAGGCCGAGTGGCAAGAGCAGTTTGGAGCGAGAACCACCGAGTACACATCGCTGAACGTGTACTCGTCGGTCTGACCGTCGCAGTCGTCATCGATGGAGTTGCCCAGGACCTCTGAGACGCAGGGAGTCGCACTGTCGTCGTCGTCGCCGGTCGCAGAGTCGTCGTCGTCGCCGGCTGCCGAGTCATCGTCGTCGCCAGCTGCCGAGTCATCGTCGTCACCAACCGAGTCATCATCATCTCCGGCCGAGTCATCATCATCTCCGGCAGAGTCATCGTCGTCACCGGCCGAGTCGTCGTCATCACCAGCAGCAAGCTCGTCGTAACGAACTTCCAGGGTGTACGGCGTGTCCTGACCGCTCCAGCACGCGACCTGGAGGATATAATCCTCGCCGGGAATCACGTCCGCGCTACCGAGCTCTGGCCCGCTTGTTCCCTCTTCGAAACCAAAGAGCGGGTCCTCGGAAACCTCTCCGATGTACATGTAGGAGTCCACATCCGAGACGCCACTCCACTCGAGGCGGGTGTCGACGGTACGGGCCTCGGGCAAGCCAAAGATGAAGAGGTCGTTGTCTAGGTAGGCATCCGAACCACAGGTGACGGTGCCCTCGATGCAGAAGCCCTCGCCTGCGGCGGCGAGCGTCTGCGCCTTCTTGTCGTTCGGCTCTGCTTCGTTGATGACGGGAAGGTCTCCGTCGCATGCGAGCGGGGCGCCCGTTGCATCATCGTCATCACCGGTTGCGTCGTCGTCGTCGTCGTCGTCGTCGTCGTCAGCGGCGTCATCATCATCGCTCGACGAAGAGTCGTCATCGTCACCCGAGGGGCAACCGACGCCAAAGGCAGAGACAGAAAGAAGCAGAAGCAGGGCGAGCAAGAAACGAAGGGACTGCATGATGATCCTCGAGGTGCATTGGCGCGCATTCGACGCCGGAAGATTGGAAATTCGCAGGCTGCACCGCGGCTGTCAACGCTAGCCCCCCACAGGGTCTCGAATAGCCCGGTCGGGCAAGGCTCTTCCCCCCTTTACGGATCTACACCAGACACCGCAGAGAGAATCAGCTCCGTGTGGTCGGACCAATGCTGGTCGGTGGACTCAAAGCTGACCGTATATTTGCTGTCGCGGACTATTCGAACTGGCACCGCTGTTTCGGGGTGAAGCCACACTTCCTCCGCGCATGTGTAATCGGTTCCGGTGAGGTGGGTCTTGATGTGGAGCGTCGGAATCCCTCGCACGGACTGAAAGCCCATCGCAGTGCTCTCGAATGTGGCCTCCACCGGCTTGCCATCGATGACCCGTACATCGTCACCTCGCCAGGTATCACCCACCGACCGTCGCCCAAACTCACCAGGGTCGGAGATACGACGACGCTTGAGCATCCCCTCAATCTCCGGTCTCAACATCTCAGGCCGCATCCCTCGGTCCGGTCCTCGTGAGAGCCACGACGCCTTGAGCACCCGTCCGTAACTGTTGATCGCGAAGCGCATAGCCATGCGCTGATTCGACATGGTCAGACGGGTCGCTAGGGGTAGCTCGCGCGCGAGCGGGGGGAGTTCTAGTGTCCGAACGAGCACATGCACGCTTTCCGAGGCAGCCCCCCGGTACGACCAGATTTCCTCCCACTTCAGTTCGAACCGCGCACCTCCGCGCACCGACTGCTGAACCTGGTAGCGAAGCGTCATAGGAACAGGCACCTGCCGTGCGAACTCCGCGGGGCCCTCGGTGGTCAGTTCCTGCGTCTCTGCCTCGGCATCCAAGAGGGACGCCAAATTGGCGACCATCTGGCTGGATCGCTCGCGGACTCCCCGCTCGACCTCCAACTCCATCGACAAATCGCTGTAAAGCTCTGCAGCCTCAGGCATTACCTCCTTCAGCAGGATGGCGTCCGCCAACGCGAGGTCCCGTTCGCCAGCATCAGCCGCTCTCTTTGCCCGAACCCATCGTGCTGCATGAAACTCAGGACACACCTCGACGCTCTTGTTGAGGCTGCGCAACGAGGAGCGCACCTGATCGTCGCGCTTCAAGACATCAGAGCGCAAGAGGAGCATGCGCCCACGGTCTGGGCACGCTGTGCTCCTGGCCGCTTCCAGATAGAGCTCTGCTGCGGTCGCGAGGTCTCCCGCTGCATCCGCAGCCTTCGCCCGCTCTTCCAGGCTCTCACAGCCTCCAGCCATCAACAACAACGTGACCCCGGTGAGGGCAACGAGACGAACAATCGGAAAGGGCGTGGAAGTCATTGATGTCCCCAGAGTCCCACGCAGGACGGATACAATCAAAGGTGGGACCCTCAATCCATGAGCACAACTCGCTCTCTCACGCCGGGCCGAACGTTCTTGTTCGCCCTGGCCACCCCGTTGCTGCTGTTCGCAGTAGTCGAGGGATCTCTGCGGCTCGCCGCAGAGTGGGTGATGGCCAGCTATCAGGCAGACATCACGGAGCTCCCCACCGAGAAGGCGGAGGAGCTCTGGGTCTTCGGAGACTCCTACACCTTCGGAGTGGGGGCGGAACGGCCCGCCACTGAATCCTGGCCTGCCGTCACCGCCGAGCTGCTGACAAAGCAGGGGAGACCGACTCTGATGAGGAACTTTGCGGAGCCAGGGCTCAACTCCTCAGAGATCGTCGCGCGCCTCACAAGGGAGCTGGCCGAGCGCGCTCCGCCCCGCCACATCGCAATCCTCGCCGGAGTCAACAACACACGATGGCTCGGCCAGTCAGGTCAATTTTGCCTCGAGGAGGCTGCCAAGGCCGAAGGTATCGGGCGGGCCCTGACCAAAGAGCTCGACGAACTTCGGACGTACAAAGTGCTCCGACAGACGGTCCTGGCGCTCCGTCCGCTTCGAAACGCGGACATCGCATGCCGCGCCGTGGCCGACGGATTTCAACGACTTGACGACGGAAAACCCGACGAGGCTCTCGAACGATTTGAGGCGGCTGTTCACGCTCGCCCCATGTCAGGCTGGGCGCACCTCGGCGTAGGGCTAAGCAAGCTTCGAGTGGCGCGTCACCGGGAGGCACTGGTCGCACTCGACCGCGCATCCCAGTTGGGCGTAGCCCCCCCCGCTCTGGCGCTCGCCCGCGGGTTTTCGCTGCGACTAGTCGGTCGAGGTGGAGAGGCAGAGGCGGTGGCGCGGGCAACGCACCCGGGGGATCTCCGTTGGTTCGCGCGGCTACTGACCGGCTGGACGCTAGCCGACGCCGGAGAGTCGGAGGAAGCGCTCTCGGTCTTCGATGAGCTCGGAGGACTGAAACGCGGGGAGCACGAGTTACCTCTCGGCGGTGTAGTTCCTTTCGCACTCGACGCGAGGGGCTGGGTTCTCCTTGGACAAGGAGACATCGACGCCGCCGACGCGTCGTTTAGCGAGGCAAATGAACGCGGTGCCGAGATGTACATCACCCCCCACCTGCTGGGGTGGTCACACCTCGGGCGAGGCCTCGTCGCAGCGGAGCGGGGCGACTTAATACGCGCACATGAGGAGTTCGAGACCGCCTGCCGCGACTCGTCTGCCGCTGCTGCTGCTCGGGCCGCGGGCGCATGGGTCTCCGCGCGCGCCGGGGACCTCCATCGTTCGGGAGAACTCCTCGCTGTATCCGAGTCGATCGCCCCGGGCAATCCGCTGGCTGCAAGTCTCCGACGCCATCTTGCGTCAGGAGCCCCACCTCCTCCCCTCTCCGCGTTGGGGCTCCTCCCCGGTCCCACCATCGCAGTCCAGCAGTGGCTCGACCCTGGTGATACACGGCTCATCGAGTCGGACCTTCTCCAGGCCGGATACCTAAGCCGCAGCGTGGGCTCCAGGCTCATCATCCTCACCTATCCACAGCCGAAAGCGCACCCTGAGTTGTCCGACGCCCACCGCAGAGCATCGGAGCAGCTGTCGGTCCCCTTCGTCGATCCGCGCCCTACCTTCGCGCGTGAGTTCGAGACGTCGGGGAATTGGAACACTCTTCTGATCCCTGACGGCCACCCGACATCCCGTGGGTATCGCCTGATGGCTCAAGATGTCGTCCGGGCAGTCCAATCCTGGGGTATCCATCCACCATCGTCTGAAGATGGATCGGCACCGCCACGGTGATACTCTGGTGTCGGAGGATTCCGTGTGACTGAGGAGCAGGACTGCGACGGTTTGGCCGAAACAAGCGAGCCCAGAGAAAGTCAGATTCTCCTCGTCAATGGCGACGACGCTGAGAATGAGGCGTTTCTTGCCGCATATGGCGAAGAGTTCGGCGTCGATGTGGCCGACACAGGGCTACAGGCGCTCTCGGCGCTTCGGTCAGGGAACTACGACCTCATTCTCTCGGGCCAGAGCATTCCAGATATGAGCGGGATCGAGGTTCTAGCCCAGGCGTTGGAGGATTCTCCTGACATCCAGCGCTTTCTGCTGACTGATGGAGCTAGCTCCAAAGTCGCCCCAGAGGACATGACCCGCGCGTGCATCGACCAGTACATCACGAGGCCCTGGGACGAAGCTGCGCTGCGCGTCGCGCTCACGAGAGCGATCGAGATGCGGACTACTCTGCTTCACAACCGAGCACAAGTCGCTCGACTCCGAGCGCAGAACGCCGCTCTCGGACGGAAGGTACGGGACCGTACTCGCGAGATTGGTGAGATCGCAGAACGACAGCGACGCCTCTCCGTCATTGATGGGGTGACGGGTCTACACAACCACAACCACTTTCAGGAGGGTTGGCGCAGCGAGGTCCGACGCTCTCGACGCTACGGGGGCTCTGTCACCCTGATTCAAGTGGAAGTCGACAAACTGGAGGACCTCTCCGACTTGGACCAGTCCAAGGTCGACCGCCTCCTCCGAGACCTCTCTCTCATCCTCCGAAGCTCCGTTCGAGATGTCGACCTAGTCGCTCGATTCGGAGCTAGGGAGTTCGCTATCGCACTCCCTGAAACACCGAAGGAAAACGGCTCACTTCTGGCTGGGAGATTGAGTCAAGCGGTCCGGAAGCGCGCGTTTCCACACCCGAGGGGCGGCACCATCACCGTATCCGTCGGAGTCGGCGCGTTTCCCGATGATGGCTCGACGTCTAGCGACGTGCTTGAGCTGACTCGAAACGCCATGAAGCGTTCGAGGAGCGAGCAGGGGGGCTTGGTGTACGTCGCCTCATCGGGATCCGAGGAGCTCCTCGAACTCGAAGACAACGACCCCACAGACCACAACGAAACCAAGCGCTGAGTGGTAAGCGCGCGAGACGCGCTCACCGCAGCTCCGGGTTCACTTCGTCCGAAGGACGTGTGTCCGGCTACTCAGCGTCCGGCGTCTTGATAAAGCCAAAAAGCCCGCCGATCATCTCGACGACACTGTGTTTGTCTTCACCTGCGAGCGCCTCAAGCTCTCCTGGATCCAGGAGCACAGCGCCGCAATTCCCACAGATCTCAATCTCAATGCCCTTGAAGCGCTTCGTATCCATCGACGTACCGCATTTACCGCAGCGAAGGTGATGCAACGCCTTGAGTTCGCTGGCAGCGGCCTCCGCCTCCCGCTTCGCGATCTCTTTGCCGAGTTGCTCAGTCTTTTGCGCCTCAACCCGAGCGAAGTACTCCTCCTCGGGTGCGTTCTTCTCACTACTCATCGTGAACTCTCCGGACGCCTCCAAGTGGCGCGGGAAGGACGTTACTCCAACTGGCGGAGCAGGGCCTGCACCTCTCGGGTATCACGCCCATTCGGGTCCAATTTGATGACTTGGCGGTACTCAGCAATCGCCTGGGAATCGAGTCCCATGGTCTGGTAGGCAAGTCCAAGGCCGTAGTGGGCTTCAGATCGGGCTGGGCTCATGTCAACAGCCTTCAAGAAATAGGTGACTGCCTCTCTGTTCCGGCCCAATTCGATGTATGCCCAGCCGAGCTCGATGTGGGTACCCACATCACTCGGTTCAAGCTTCAATGCCTCGCTGTACGACTTCGCTGCGCCGCGATAGTCCCCGCGGTCGCGTGCGCGGTCGCCTGCCTTGACCATGCTTGCAGCATTGGCGGCAGGTTTCGGGGACTCCTTTGCTCCCGCCGGTGCAGGCTTTGAGGCTCGGGGGGGCTTAGCGCTCGTATCCCCCGCCGGCTCAGAGGGCGGTTCAGACTTCTTCGCCGGTTCCATCCAAGGGGCAGCCGCCGATGCAGGAATAGGAGTAGGAGTAGGAGCAGCAGAGGCCTTTTTGGGTGCCGCAGCCGGCGTGACAGAGGCTGGGGAGGCCACTGAAGGGTCAGGCTTAGGGTTCGCGTCACTGGCAATGGCAGCGTCAGCGAGCTTCGCTGCTTCACCGTTCACCGGATCGACCGGCGTCCCCGGAATGGCTTCTGCCGGAGTCGCGCTGGGGACGGCTTTCGCCGCTGTCTGGGTATCACCGACGACAGCAGCCCTCCCAGGCCCCATAAGAAAGTACCAACCGACGGCCAGCACCAAGGCCGCGACCCCGCCCAAGCCGATGTAGAAGCCGAGTCCGGCTCCCTTTTTCTCTTCGGGCGCAGCGAAGCCCTGGTCGAACATCTGGTCTGGGTCGTAGTCGTCAGCACGAGACCCTTCACCTTCATCGCTGCTGTCAGGCTCGGGCAGCCCCTCGGCGTGAGCGAGAGAGTCCGACTGGGTGAACGTCCTCGTCTCCAGGTGGTCCGGGCTGCCCATCGCACCGGACCGAGAAGCCCCAACATCGAATGGGTCAGGAACACCTTCATCCTCGTCGTCGCTCAGCTCACCAGTCGAGGTGCCCATTCCAAAGAACGACTGGTCAGACCCCTCGACACCCGTACTCGTGGCTCCCGGAAGTTGCTCAGTCGAACTCGGGTCTCCCTGGGTTCCGTCAAGACTCTCGCTCGGGGGCGGAAACTCCGCTACCTGCAATCCTGTCGCGATCGGCCCGCTCTCATCGATGGGGGCACTCGTCGCCGGATCCGTTTGGACCTCTTCCGCGGCGCCACCCTCATGTTCGGAGATCTCCGTCTCCTCCGCTGATTCCGCTGTGGAGGTTAAGCCTGCTGCAAGGTGTGGCTCCGTCAGTGACGGGACACCCACGTCTGCATCGTCGATCGCGGACACACCCATCGGGGTCGCGGCACCGGCAGACACATCCTCTGCTCCAGAGACCACGGCCCTCTCCTGGACCGCGAGGCTCTCGCTACCCAACGGAGACTGAGCCGGGCGACCCGGCGGAAGGACAGGCGGCGGGGTCTCACGCCGAAGCGAAGGCTGCGCGCCCGAGACAGATGCTCCAGCTGGAGAGCCCGTCTCTAGCTTCTGGGCGTTCGACTTTCGAGCCTTGGAGAGAGCCCTCTTCGTCTCCTTGAGTTGATCTAGCACCGTAAAAAACGGTCTGAGCTCCGCAACTGAGCTCACAACGTCCCAGGACTTCCCATCCCGCGAAAGACGGTCGTTAGGGAGCACCCGCTTCTCGACCACCCAGCGCTGAAGGGTGGCAATGTCCTTGACCTTGTAGATCCGGTCACCCTGAGCGAGGAATAGGCGGCCGGCAGGTGACTTCAGGTGAGGAGGAGGGGGAACGACCCCGCCAGAGGACTCGGCTGTCTTGCCCGCGCTGAAGCCGCCCGAGCCTCCCGTCTCAGAATGGGGCCTCCGCGCGCTCCCCGGCGGACGAAAAGACCCACTGCCTCCACTCTGTGTATGCGACTTCGATGAAGCGTTACTGCCGGGCCGGGGGACGACCGTCCGAGGGGCAGCGGCGGACCCTGCTGTTCCCTCCTCGGCGTCCTGCGGATACGCAGTAAACGTGTGCTCACATGCAGAGCACTGCACGGGGGTCCCCTCGACCGATAGCTGCGCTGGGTCGAGGGCGTATTCGGTTTCACATTTCGGACAGACGATGCTCACGCGCCGATCACAATCCCTCGCGCTTCGTCGCGCGGTTCAACCATCCCAGTTTGGTAGAGAGGCTATCAAGTGATGCTCTTGATCCGGAATCATGGACGAGCAAGCGACTGGGTATTCCCAAGCTCACGGGCCTTCTTGGTCGCCTCGTCCGCTCCATCGGAGTTGCCGAGCTGTCGCTCAGCCTCAGCGAGCCCCGAGTAGCACTCGCTACAACTCTTGTTCTTGCTGATCGCAGCGAGGAACATTTTCCGAGCTGACCCATAGTCCCCTGAGGCCAGCTTCTTTCGACCAGCCTCCAGGTACATCCGCGCAGGATCCCCCTTCGTCTCCTTCACCGTCGATGGCTTCGACGAGCGGCTCGTCGCCACGTTACCGCCAGCTACAGGAGTGGGCTTCACCGGAGGAATGTACTTCTGCTTCGTCTGCTCCGCCGCCGGAGAAACTGGCTCCGAGGCCTGTCGCTCGTCAGGTCGGACGGCGACAAGCTGCCTCTCCGGCGCGTCTTCACCCTCGGCTAGCACGCCGGCTTCCACCTCATCGAGTTCGGTAGAAACCTTGGCGCGTTCCTCTTCGAGTTTGTCCCGAATACCCTGCTGAATCCGCTCGAGTTCTTCGTCGCTCGGACCCAACTCCGCGACGGCCCGCGGCGGCGCCGGAGCTTGAGCAACGGGTGCATCACCTGGGAGAAGCGCGACGACCAACCCGCTTCCCACCAAGACAACTGCGGCCAGGATCATGAGCGTGGTCCTTCGAGACTCCGGCTCAGGCTCGGGCTCCTTCCGCCGACGAGGTGGCGCTGGAGTCGGGTAGTTCCCCGTGGTGCGCCCCCCCCTTCCCGTATCGATACGGAAGGAGTCAGTGCTGGAGCCAACGGGCGCTGCCCCCCCTGGGCTGGTGACCTTCTTCTTTGGTGCCGGCTTCGGGGCCTCACCACTATCGATGGCCGCCTTCGCGCTCTTCCAGGTCTCAATGAAGTGCTTCTCTAGATCCTCAATGTCACCGATGCGTGTCCAATCCGCGTTGTTGTGCGAGATCAGATCGTCGGGAGTCACTTTCTTATCCGCCAGATACTTCTGGAGAGTAGCGATGTCACTGAAGTCGTAGATGAGGCCGATCGCGACCTTCACTTTCCAGGTCTTAATCCCCACGGACCGGAAATCTAGCTCCCTTGCCGAACTGACCTCCGCCGCCTCAACAGCGGGTGTCTCGGGCAAGCTGGCTGGAGCCTGAGGCGCAGCCGAATTCGGAGTCGACAGGACGCGCATGCGGCGAGTCGAGCGCGGGCCCGGAGCAACCACCCGCACCTGGTTCTTGGAGGTGGTCGAGATACGACTTCCCGTCTCCTCTACTCCAACCGCACGGAACGCACCGGTTTGTGTCGCCGACCGCTTCTCCGCCTCACTGGGAACAGGGGCTGGAGGCCCGGGCGCTGCGGCAGGGCGAGAGGAGGTGGACTTGCGCGTCGCCGGCTCACCGTTCTTGTCGGTAAAGACGACGAAGACGTGGGCACACTTCGGACACGTGATCTTCGCGCCTCGGCCCTGGACCTTGTCAGGGTTGAGTCGGTATCGGGCAGCGCAACTGGGACAAGTGATGACCATCAGTGCCTTCCGGGTGCCGGCTGAGGGGTAAATGAGGCGTTCATGACCCTTCTCGTCGAGTCGGGGAGATTATCACAGTGAAACAGCCGTAATCGTGGGCTCCAATGATGGACGCACCCAACTCCTGTGACGGTTCTTTTCGCCATCCCTTTCATCACGGTTAGTCCGACAGGATCTCTAGCGGTGTGTTCCTGAGAAACAACCTCCGTAAGCCACCCTGGCGGAAAAACACCGTCACCCGCCGGTTGGAAGGAGAACCCTCGACCTTCCGAACCACTCCCTCCCCCAGGTCTCGGTGACGTACCTCGACCCCGGGGCGAAGCAGACTCTCCGAGTGCACCCCGCCGTATTCCACGTCGTAGACCACGCGTGGCTCCTCCACGAAGGACTCATTCCCTGCGGACTCATCTCGAGGGGAGGTGTGGTGGGAGGAGCTCGGAGGTCCCGAGTCCAGTCCTGCGGCGCCAAGTGGACCAGCCTGCGTCGAGGGAGCAGAAAACCGGGTGCTCTTTTCAGTCACTTCACGCGCGACTTGAGCGCGCTCCGCAGTCTCGCGTCGGTCAAGGAGGCTTCGCTGTCTCCTCGCGACCGCCGCATCAAAACGCGAAGGTCGATTTCCGTGCGGGCGCGGTGTCTCATAGTCAACCCAGGAATCCCCCCGGACCGCTGGCCCGCGTGACCGCTGAGGCACTTCCTGTCGACCAACCAGGTCGGAGGCGCCCCGAATCAGGTTTCTGGGGATGTCTCTAAGGAATCGCGAAGGGAGCGTCGGCTCGTATGCGCGGCCACGAGCCCCTGGACGCCGGCGCGCTCTTAAGAGATAGAGGCGGTCCTCGGCCCTTGTGATCGCGACGTACGCAAGGCGACGCTCCTCCTCAAGTTCCGCCTGAAAGTCGATGGAGCGGGCATGAGGAAACGTCTTCTCGTCCATCCCCACGACCAGAACCACCGGAAACTCCAACCCCTTCGACGAGTGGACGGTCATCATCGTGACCTTGCCTGCCTCGTCATCTTCGTCGGGGAGTTGATCCGTGTCGGCGACCAGGGCAACTCGGTCTAGGAACATCAGGAGACCAGACGGGGGCTCTGCTCCCGCGTACTCGGCTGCGCTCCCAAGGAGTTCCTCAAGCACTTCCATTCGCCCCTCGGCCTCAAAGGTGCCTTCTTCCTGGAGGCGCTTGATCATGTTGGTGCGTTCGTAGATCGCCTCGATGAGCACCGGAAGAGGCTCTGTTCTGGCTGTCTCCCGCAGGTCATCCATGAGCTTGCGAAAGCCGCCGAGCGCAGACTTCGCCCGAGCAGAGAGTCCCCCGCTCCCCCCAGACGCCTCCACTGTCGCCTGCCAGAGAGAGTGCCCTGCGAGGCGCGCGGCTGAACCGAGCTTGTCGACCGTCTTGTCACCGATTCCGCGTGGAGGTGTATTCACCACTCGACGGAAGGCCATCTCGTCGTTCGCGTTCACGATGAGCTTGAGGTAGCCCAGGACGTCCTTTACCTCTTTGCGGTCGAAGAAGCGCTGACCACCCACCAGGGCAAAAGGAACTCGCCCCGCGGCCAGTTCCTCTTCGAGCAGGCGTGACTGACCGTTGGTCCGGTAGAAGATCGCGATCTCCTTCGGCTTCGTCCCCCGATTCATCTCCTTGCGTACGATGTCGAGCGCGAGGCGCGCCTCTTCCTTGTCGTCCCAGCCGGTCTCAAGCTGGATCAGCTCGCCGTCGGTGCGGTCCGTCCAGAGAGTCTTGCCGAGGCGGTCGCTGTTGTGCGAGACGACCGCGGACGCAGCGTTCAGGATGACCTCACTGCTCCTGTAGTTCCGCTCGAGGCGCACCACCTTCGCGCCCGGAAAGTCCCGCTCAAAATCCAGGATGTTCCTGATGTCTGCGCCGCGGAAGCTGTAGATCGACTGATCTTCGTCACCGACCACACAGATATTCCGCTCCCCATGGTCGGCGAGGAGCCTGATCAGGCGGTACTGAACGTGGTTGGTGTCTTGATACTCGTCCACCAGGATGTGCTTGAAGCGCTGGCGCCAGGTCTCGAGAAGCGAAGGGTTGTTCTCAAAGAGACGCAAGGTCAGGTAGATGAGATCACCAAAGTCCAGGGCGTTCGATGCCTTCAAACGATCCTGGTAGATCGCGTAGATCTCAGCCGCCTTCGGGGGTAAGCCCACAGGTGGATCATTCATCAGGTCCGCCGGCGACTTCGCCTCGTTCTTCGCGCGGTCGATGGCCGCGCGAATCGCGCGAGGGTTGGTGGTCGGAGGGGAGCCCAGGTCTTTGAGGATGCGCTTGACCAGATTGCGGCTGTCCCGATCGTCATAGATGACGAAGTCTCGGCTGTAGCCCTTGAGAGCACCGATTTCGCGACGAAGAATCTTCAAACAACTGCTGTGAAAGGTCGACACCCAGACGTCACGACCCCGGCTCCCCAGCAACCCCGCCACGCGCTCCTTCATCTCGCCGGCGGCCTTGTTGGTGAAGGTCACCGCGAGAATCTCCCACGGCGCCACCTTCCTCTCCACGAGATAGGCGATGCGCAGGGTCAAAACCCGAGTCTTCCCGGAGCCTGCACCGGCGAGGATCAACAGAGGACTGTCCGTCCAGACGGTTGCCTCTCGCTGGGCGGGGTTCAAGCCGTCAAGCAGCTCCTTCATTCTCCGCTGCTCCCCGCTCGCTCGGCCTGCTCCTTCGCGATCTGCGCTTTTCGTTGCAGAGACGAACGCAACCGGTCCGCATAGCCGTCCTTATTCGACTGACGAGCGCGTCCGATGGCGAGGGATCCGGCTGGGACGTTCTTGGTCACCGTAGTTCCGGTTCCGACGTAGGCTCGGTCACCGACTTTGATTGGAGCCACGAGGTGTGAGTCGGTGCCGATGAACGCATCTTCACCGATGGTCGTCCGGTGCTTCGCGAAGCCGTCGTAATTGCAGGTGATTACACCAGCTCCAATGTTTGACCTCGCCCCCACCGTGGTGTCCCCCAGGTACGCGAGGTGATTTGCCTTCGCGCCCGCGTGCAAACGGGTTTTCTTCAGTTCAACGAAGTTTCCCGCCTTCGCCCCCTCATCCAACACCGAAGCCTGACGCAGGTGTGTGAACGGTCCGACCGTCGCACCATCCCCGACGTGCACCCGATCCGCATCCACGGAGCCCGCAGGCATCTTCTCATTGATTCCTTGAAGCACCGAGAAAGGTCGTATCACCGCCCCGGGACGAAGACTTGCCCGGGTTGCGAGCACATAGGGGCCTACATGCGCGTTCTGCCCGACGACGCAGTCCTCGAGAACACTTCCCTTCCCAACCGACGCGCCCTCTCCCACTGAAGTCTGACCACGCAACTCGACCCCAGCCCCAAGGTGCACATCTCTGGAGAGGGTCACAGACTCCTCAATGCGTACGGTGTTGGGGTCATCCATGGAGACTCCTGCCCGGAGCCAGCCGCGGTTGATGCGTCCGCGCAGGGTCGCCTCGAGATCTGCGAGCTGAGACCGGTCATTGATCCCCGCCGTCTCAAGAGAATCCTCAATCACCGATGCGCCAACCCCCTGGCCACCGGAGACCGCGATCCCTACAACGTCGGTCAGGAGATACTCCTTCTGGTCGTTTTCCGGGCTCAGCTGCCCTATGGCACCGCAGCCGTCGCCGCCAAAAAGAAAGTCCCCGTCGAATGCGTAGATGGAGGTGTTCACCTCGCTGATGTGTCGTTCGTCCTCGC
>Ga0315320_10003120_pt1 | contig 13655 bp, 10 predicted proteins | sample M140m21515metaG_FD_203458 | JGI IMG/M metagenome (GOLD analysis project Ga0315320, IMG submission 203458) | Ammonia-oxidizing marine archaeal communities from Monterey Bay, California, United States - M1 40m 21515 | ecosystem: Environmental > Aquatic > Marine > Coastal | place: USA: California...
AGACTGTGCTCGATCTGTGTAAGAAACTTTATCCCATCCGGTCGTGTTCTTTAAATTTAAGTGAGAAGAATATCCTTAACAAACAGTTCAGGGTATGTTTGGAGTATCATGTCGGAAATTGTTTGGGCCCTTGTGTGGGGAAACAGTCGGAGGACGATTATAGCAAGAGCATAAAATCAATTCAACACGTTCTAAGAGGAAACCTGGGGGAGGTTAGAGAGCATTTGAAAAGGGAGATGAATGAAGCGGTGGTGGGGTTGGCTTTTGAAAGGGCGGAGGTTTTTAAATCCAAATTAAAATCACTTGACAAGTATCAGGCAAAAAGCACTGTCGTACATCCTAAAATAGATGGCGTTGATGTGTTTACAATCGCAAGCGACAGCAGTGCTGGATATGTAAACTTTTTGCTGGTTGTTTCAGGTGCAATCGTGATGGGCTCAACCTTTGAGGTGAAGAAAAGGTTGGATGAATCCGAGGCGGCAATTCTCGAGGCGGCAATTCCGCTTATACGCGAAAAGTTTAAAAGCAAAAGCAAAAAAATATTCACGCCATTTAAGGTTGATCTCAAAATCTCAGGTGTCTCTATTTCCGTTCCCGCAAAAGGAGATAAAAAACGTCTCGTAGAGATGTCTGAAAACAATGCACGATTCTTTATGAGAGACAAACAGAAACTTCAGGAGCAGGTTGATCCTGAAGCAGCGACAAAAAGGCTTATGGACACCATGAAGGCGGACTTAAGATTAAAAGAGCACCCTGTTCATATTGAATGTTTCGACAACTCAAATTTGCAAGGAACAAGCCCTACATCTGCGTGCGTTGTGTTTCGAAATGGCAAACCCGCCAAGCGAGATTATCGAAATTTTAATATCCGAACTGTAGCAGGTCCTGACGATTTTGCCAGTATGCGGGAGGCGGTTTATCGCAGATATAAACGCCTGCTCGAAGAAAAGAATGGCCTGCCGCAATTGCTTGTGATAGATGGCGGAAAGGGGCAAGTAAGTCACGCCATGGAAGCCGTTGAAGCGCTTGGACTGAGGGGTGTCATCACCGTCGTTGGCATCGCCAAACGACTCGAAGAACTTTTTTTTGCTGGAGATTCAGCTCCCATCTATTTGGATAAGAGGTCTCCCACATTAAGGGTTATTCAACAAATGAGAAACGAGGCACATCGGTTTTCTTTGGCACATCACAGAAAAAGACGAAGCAAAGCGTCATTGCATTCTGAATTGGACGACATTAAGGGTATAGGGCCAGCCATTAAAAAGAAGTTGATGTCGAAGTTTGGTTCAGTCACTAAGATTCGTGAAGCGAACTTAGAAGAGCTCCTTGAGGCGGTAAGTCGTGGAGTGGCAATGGCCATTCGAAAACATTTCGGTTAAAATTCGAACCGCTGACCGAGCTTGGCCCCTCCTGTTTCGCGGTAGTCGTTCACAATCTCTGAAATAATCTCCGCTGCAGGGCGAACGGATTGGAGCAGTGACGCAATTTGACCGATCTCAAGTTCTCCATTTTCAATGTCACCCTCGAACATACCCTTCTTTGCTTTTCCACGCCCCATGACCTCTTTGAGCCGCTCAGGAGTGGCGCCGCTTTGTTGCGCTTGTACCACCTCTTTAAAAAGGGCGTTGTGAAGCATCCGCACAGGGGTGAGCTCCTTTAAGGTGAAGGTCGTCGACCCTTCTTTTGCGGCAAGGACCGCATCCTTAAATGCACGGTGAGCCGATGACTCCTCAGAAGCCACAAATCGAGACCCCAGTTGCGCACCCTCAGCGCCAAGTACCATTGCGGCTAGAATGGATTTCCCATCGTGTAAACCGCCTGCTGCGATTACGGGGATGTGACAGACTTGAGATACCGCAGGAATCAGACACATTGTCGTCGTTTCTTCTCTGCCGTTGTGACCTCCTGCCTCGAACCCCTCAGCAACAACCGCATCTACACCAGCCAACTCAGATTTAATCGCAAACGCTGAGCTACTTACCACATGGACGACTTTAATGCCATGAGATTTTAAGTGTGAAGTCCATGTTTTAGGGCTTCCGGCGCTTGTAAAAACAATGGGGACCTTCAGCGCAACAATCGTCTCCATGTGCTCCTCCACAGCTGGGTAGAGCAGTGGGACATTCACCGCAAAAGGCTGGGATGTCGCTGCTTGGCATTTTTTTATTTGGTCTCTTAAAACATCAGGGTACATGCTCCCCGCACCGATAATCCCCAAGCCTCCAGCATTGCTCACTGCACTGGCCAATTCCCAGCCTGCACACCACACCATCCCCCCTTGAATGATGGGGTATTTTATCCCGAAAAGCGACGTAATACGATTTGAATTGTTTTTTTGGGCGGACATGGGCGGAGGTTTTATTGCGATCTAATTGGATGTGAAAATAACCCTGTTTGCCTTAAGAGTTTCAGGGTCAAACACCAGTTCTTGATAATGCGCGTTACACTTCGCTGATAAGCCCTTTAAATCAGTCTCTGATACAAGAAGGGTCTCCTTAAAAACCGATTCCCAAAGCGCAGGTTTAAGGGGTGTACAATGGCCCAATCCCTTTTCTTGTAAATCTCTCCAAGGGGTCTTGTCACTGAGGAGCACAGGTCTGCCAAACCCCCAAGATTCGATGATTGCATGGCCGTAATTTTCATGTGTGGTGGGCATTAAAAGAAAGTGCGTGTTTCTAAATGCCTCGTGTAGGGCTTGATGAGAAACAGACCCTGAGTAGGTGATCTCCAAGCTGGCATTGGATAGGCGAAGGATTGAATTGAGATAATTTTCATCCTCGGACGGCCCCGTGATATTGACACATACCTTTCTACCACTTAGGTTCATTTTTGACAAGATCTCAACAGCAAACAGAAGATTTTTAATTGGGTGGACCCTTCCAAGACATAGAAAATTAAGGGATTCAGAAAGGTTCGTCGTGGGGAGGGCTTTAAGTGTGGGGTCTGAGAAATTTCTCGCCACAAAAACCTTTTTGCCTGGAATATGCATCTTCACCTCACGAACCTCCTCTTCCGTACTTGCATGGAATTCTACGCCACGAAAGAAATCTAAATTTCTAGCGAGACTGAGAAAAATAAACTTCTTTAAAGGTTTAATCTCAAGTGCTCCCGCTCCCAACATGCCACGGGGGGCAAGTACCGTTTTTACGCCTTTCGCACGTGCTACCTGTAATGGCCTGAGCGTAAATGCGCGGCTGAACAGACTGTTCAAGTAGAGCACGTCGGGCTTGACTTCGTCAAACACATGCTTCCAATGTGATTTCCTCCAGTTTAAGCGGTTTTCATATCTGACTTGAACGCCTGATACGCCATGCAAATGCGACCATACGCCTTCATCCACGCCTTCCATCTTCTCTTCTTCCCCCAAGTCATATGCCCCGGCAAGCACAAAAAACGCCAAGTCAGGGTTCCCCCCATTCGACTTCATCGCAAGAATGAGATTATACACGCTTCTGATGGGACCTCCAGCCTTAAACGCTGGGGGGAACCACTCCGTAGAAACGAGTATGCGGATTTTATCTGAGTCCATGACGTTTGATATAGTATCCCAGAACAGATAAGCTCCATTTCCGGCTCCATGTTGAAGACGACAGTATCTTCTTTAACGCTCGCTCATGGATTAATTCAGATGACGCAAGGGCATCTATTCCCTCCGAATATATTTGGTCTAAAGGGCCCTTAATCCAGGCATCCCAAGGAAGTACAAATCCTTGCTTCTCTCTCATCGAAATATCATTTGAAACAAGGCCCTCTAGAGACTTTACGAGAAGAGACTTGGGTGGATGGGAATCGGAACGGGGAGGCTTGAGTTTGTCTGGCAAAGCGAGAACTTTCGTGACCAATTTGTGGTCCAGAAATGGTGTTCGAACCTCTAGGGAGTGCGCCATGCTGAACATATCGGTGTCTCTCAAAAGCGTGTGACCTAGATATGTATGGAGTTCCGCTAGGGAAACCTTGCTTAAAAATGGCAGGGAGAAAGCGTCTGTTCCTGGCCTTAAAGCATCCGTAATCCATTCGAAAACAGCATTGTTTGTAAGTCTTTTTGAACCGAGGATCTGTTTTACATCTGTGTCCAGAAAAAGTTGACGAGACAATGGGTATGTGTGTTCGAGAGCGAAGTAATTGCCCGCGAGGATTTCTGCGCGTTTTCTTGATCCCTCTCCTGGAAAAAGTGTCTGGTATGACATCCCCACAAGGCGTCGCAATCCTCTCGGCCACGAAGCGATCCATTGGTGCTTCATGAGCTGTACAGATCGATCGAAAACAGGGTAGCCCGCAAATATTTCATCAGAACCTAAGCCACTTAATGCCACCGTGATTCCGGCCTCGTGGGTCGCCCCGCTTACAATATAAGTGTTCAGTCCATCAAAAGAAGGGTGGTCCATCGCCGCAAGGGCAGCAGGAACTTTTTCAAGTACATCATCCGTCGTCAAGTGGATTTCGTGATGTTGGGTCTGGAATTTTTTGGCAACCGAACGCGCAATCTGACTTTCGTCTAAAGAAGCATCATCAATCGCTACTGTAAAGGTTTTGATGGGCTTCTCTGAAATTTCAGACATAAGACCAACGATCGCGGTGGAGCCAATTCCACCTGAAAGAAACGCCCCAATGGAAACATCGGATTGCATTCTTGCTTCAACAGAAGACGTGAGGGTCTCCCGAAGGTCTTTTGCAATCGCATCCAAATCGTTTGTCGGGGAGAGGTTACGTTTTGCATCTAGTGCTTCAGTGGCGGTATTCCACCAACGAAAAACGTCTGTAGATTCACCCTGTATTTCTATTGCACAACCCGCTTCCAATAGTTTTATATCCTTGACAATCGTGTCAGGCGCGTGCACTGTAGAATATCTCAGATAATCCGTTAATGCATCTTTATTCACACGACGCGCGATGCATCCTGAAGCCAGTAAACTTCTGACTTCTGAGGCAAATAAGATGGCGCCTTTTTCGTTTTCTGAGGACCAGTAAAGCGGCTTGATGCCAAATCTATCTCGCGCCAGTGACAATTTTTCCTCGGCAGCATTCCACCACGCAAAGGCAAACATGCCGTCTAGCTTGTGGAGGGTTTTATCCAAACCCCATGAACGAAGAGCGACAAACAAAACTTCTGAATCTCCGGTCGTTTTAAACGTGTAGTTGCACTCTTTTGAAGTTTGTAACTCTGCGCGTAGTGAGCGGAAATTGTAGATCTCACCATTAAAAACAAGTGTGTCTCCAGAAGGCTTGTCTGACAGAGGTTGATTCGCTTCGGAGGACGTTGTGTCGAAGACGCTAAGACGAGAGTGACCCAACGATAGGTTTTTGTTGTCAGACCAAATGCCCTTGGAATTTGGGCCACGGTGGGACATCGCATCCACCATTTTTAACGCTGCGGATTGTGCCTCCCCCTCTGGGAAGTTTTCAATACCGAAAACGCCAGCTATTCCACACATGGATCTTCTCGTTTACGCTTTTATACTGTCCCAACCCTGTGCTTTGAGCGTGATGTCTTGGCCGCTGTTGGTCACCATTACTTGCTCATTGGCATCTTCAGTCATGTGACCAATAATTGAGAGTTTGGGGTGGTTGCGTATTTTTTCGAAATCATCTTGACGTACCGTAAATAACAACTCATAATCCTCGCCACCACTTAGCATGCACACCGTAGGGTCCAGGTTGAACTCACGTGCGGTAGCATGTGTTTTGGCATCTATGGGAAGTTTATCCTCATATACGCGAACCCCCACCCCACTCGCTGCGACGATATGAAGGCATTCTGAGGCCAAACCGTCAGAGATATCGATCATGCTTGTGGGTTTAACCTCAAGGTCGGCAAGCTCTCTTATGATGTCTGTCCTCGCCTCTGGCTTCAGTTGACGTTCGATAATATAGCTGTGATCTTGGAGTTCTGGCTGTGTTGTTGGGGCTTCCTTGAAGACTTCTTTTTCACGCTCTAGAACCTGTAGGCCCATGTACGCAGACCCTAGTTCTCCTGAAACCACAAGCAAATCTCCTGCACTGGCTCCTGAGCGAGTTACAATTTTGTCTGCATCGACAAGCCCTAGAGCAGTAATCGACAAGGTAAGCCCTGAGGGAATCGAGGTTGTGTCTCCTCCTACGAGATCTACTTCGTAAAGCTTACACGCGGTCTTGATTCCATCGTACAGTTCATCGAGGGCTTCAACTGAAAACCGATTTGAGACGCCCAAGCCGACGACTATTTGAGTGGGTTTGGCATTCATCGCACAAACATCACTGATGTTTGAGATCACCGCTTTATATCCCAAATGTTTTAACGGCACATAACTCAAATCGAAATGCACACCTTCAACAAGCATGTCTGTCGTGACAACAACGCGTTTGCCTAAAGGGTCTATTACCGCTGCGTCATCACCCACACCTAACAAAGTAGATGGTGCGTTATTCTTTAATTCTTGCGTGAGTCGATTTATTAAAGCGAACTCTCCCAATTCTTGTATCTCCGTACGTTCCATGGTGCGAAGTTACACCGAAGAGAGTGTTTTAGGCTTCTTCTCTAATATCACAAATTCGACCAGAAAAATGAAGGTCCAGGTCTGCAAAAGGATGGTTGAAATCCATCTGCACTTTATCGTCTAAAACATCAACTATAACTCCGAAAATTTCATTTCCATCCTCATCGTTCATTGGAATTGCCTCTCCAACTTTTATGTTTTCTTCGTCGAATTCACCATCAATCTCAAAAACAGTTTTAGGAATCATCACAATGGCATCCTCTGTAGTGGGGCCATATGCATCTATGCAAGTAAGAGCAATGTCAAATGGTTCGCCAACTTGCAGTCCGTTTAGCGCCTTTTCGAATGACTCTAAGACTTCTCCTGAACCAACATTGAATCCAAAAGCTTGTTCGGCAGGGCATTCTTCCAGCAATTCTCCCAATTGACCATCTTCTTTAGATTCACTTAAGATGTATTCAATTTCAATAAACTTCCCAGGGGCTACAATTATTTTTTCCATACGGTAAAGGTCCGTCGTACTTTGTGGCTATGCAACGACTTACACACTCTTTTGCCGTATTCGTGATTTTATTCAGTCTTATTGCGAATTCTACGCCTGCTTTTTCCCAAACTAATATTAAGAATTTATCTGAATACACAACCAATCAAAGGGTGTTTTTACCCATGGGTTGTCGGGGTTTGGGTTTAAATGGCCACGCGCATACTGAAGTGGGCGGAGACGTGAACGCGATAGAAAGTAGGTCTTTCGTTGAAAATTACGACATGTCGGAGTCGATTTCGAGAAGCGACACGTTCGATATTGTTCATTACGCTTTGGATCTCGACCTTACACACTATGGTCTACAACAGATGCAGGCCAGAGCCTTGATTACGATGTCTGTGATTGAAAGCGGTGCGGAAGATCTTTGGTTTGACCTTGTTTCATTAACTGTTGACTCTGTTAATATCGATGGGGCAAGTTCTGTTTTCGTTCACGAAAACGGGCGACTCATTATTCCTTCTCCAAACGCCGTTTTTCAATCTGGAGACGCCCACGAAATAGAAGTCTTCTATGGCGGTCATCCTGATCAGGATCCTTCTTGGGGGGGCGTATACTTTACTTCTGGATACATCTATCACATGGGGATTGGGCTAACGAGCATCCCCCCGAATTACGGCAAGGTTTGGCATCCATGCTTCGATAACTTTGTGGAGAGAGCGACATACTCTTGGAACATCCGAAGCGCAGGCGGAATGGAGGCTCACCTTCAAGGAACCTTTCTGGGAGAGACTTTTGAAGAAGGAGACACATTAACCCGAAGCTTCATCCTCCAACACCCCATCACGACTCACCAAGCTGCGTTTGCTGTGTCTACCTATGTCGACAGCAACTTCGTCCATACAGGAGAATATGGAGACATTCCTGTTCGGCTTACCGCCAAATCGGAAGACATCAACCTCATGTCGAATAAATTCATTGACATCGGATACGCCATCGATGCGCTCGAATACTGGTGGGGGCCTTATGCATGGGAAAGAGTGGGGTATGTTCTCACCACAGATGGGGCGTTGGAGGTTCCGACAAATATCTCCTATCCACGCTTTATGATTGAGCAAAGCGTGACGGCAAATGGTGATCTTTTTTCTCACGAACTTGGTCACCATTGGTGGGGAGACCTCGTCGCTCCAACGATTCATAACCACATGTGGATTAAAGAAGGCCCCGCCGAATACTCCAGCCATCTTTTTGTTGAGTACAAAGATGGACACGAGGCGTTTGTTGATCTTGTTAAAGACAATCAGCAGTTTGTGCTAGAAGAGTGTCACATACAAGACGAGGGGTTCCATCCTCTTTCTCCGATGCCAGACGCGCAAATTTACGGGCGCACCACGTATTACAAGGGCGCTTCTATACATCACAACCTCAGAGCATATCTCGGGGACGAACTGTACCGCAGCGCTTGCCAATCTGTGATTTCTACCCACTTTGACAGCCACATGGATGCTGAGGTCTTTCGTCTCACTCTTGAGGAGGTCACCGGCTTGGATCTTGATCCTTTTTTTGATGCGCAGATCTACCAGCCTGGCTTTTCTACCTGGCTCATTGACTCCACCAGCACTGAAATCGGAGTTGGGGGTGATGGGTTTGAGACCACGTTGTATCTAAACCAAAAGCTGCGTGCTTGCTCTGATTTCCACGAGAATGAGCCGCTCGATGTTACGCTTTGGAATGCAGAATGGGACACAACGCTTTTTGAGGTGCGTGTAGGGGGAGCGTATGATGAGGTGACGATTTTACACCCAGAACCATACGTCCTCATCGCGCTTAATGCCGATGGGAAGCTCAACCAAGGAAGACTAGACCACACCGTTGCAATTACCGAACCCACCGGATTGTCAACAATGCCTTGGGTTGAAATGCGCCTCGGGTGCGACAACATTACGGACAGCGTCATCGCGCGTATTGAACATCATTGGGCTGCTCCCGACAGTGAGCCCACAGCTTTTTATGTCGACGAAATAAGTGCGACACATTTTTGGACTGTAGACGGAACTTGGGAAGAAGGAATCGAAGGAACCGAGGCCCTCACAATCGACGCGCGGTTCTCCTATGTCGGCAACAACAACGAGGGTTTAGATTACGATCTTTACTATGGCGGTGAGGAAAATGCGTTCCTCGCGTGGCGACCTCATTCAGCGTCTACATGGGTGCAGTATCCGGACTATACGTGGCAGGCAGGGTCATTGACAAACGGCACTGGGGTTTTCAGAGTTTCATCACTCAGAAAAGGACAATACGCATTTGCAAATGGGGACATTTCTCTTTCGATCGATGCGCCTGATTTAGCAAGCGGAACAGCCACCGCATTTCCTTCTCCAGCTTCTACATCAATCACCTTAAAAAGCAATTTAGAGGCTGATGTAATCAAGATTTGGGACATGAATGGAAGGGTGATTCTAAGCAAATCTCTGACCGACAATGTGGAAATTTCTTTAGATCTTGGGGGTTGGGCCGAAGGGTCTTATGTGGCGGTTTGGTATCAAAACCAACGCGCATCAAACAGTGCCAAGTTTATCATATCTCACTAATCAACAACCTCTTCTGCTGTAAATTTCTTGATAGACTTCACAATCCCTTCTATTTCTCTCATGTAGGGGCGCTTGTCAAAATACGGCGCATATGCGTATCCTTCAACTGTGATGAGGCGCGCTTCAGGTTCGTCATAAAAGGTCAAACTGTAGTATGGTCCACCCATGAAATCATTCTCCATTCTCCAAAGACCTCTTACCTCAGCCGCAAAGCCTCCATTAAACGAAAACGCTTCATATGAGGGAATCATGCGCCTTTCTATTTGCATGTAACTGCCTTCCGTTGGGCCATAAACATAGCGCTCAGTAAGTTCGTCACGCCTATTGAGAATGTAGTCGAGGGTGAATTGATTCGGACCTATATATGGTTCGCTATGAATAAAAAAACCTTCTTGAACATCGTGATTGTTGCTGCCTCGAAACCTCGTGAGTTGCCTGTCTATCCAAGTAAATGCAGTGTCGGCTCTTACAGTGTATGATCCTTTAGGGATTAACAAATCCAAGCCCCATATGGTGTTTATTTTCGCCTGTATCACCTCGTCTGTAGAAAGCTTCGTGACATAAGTCGTTCTTTTTACCTCTACGTCATGTAAGAGGCTGACCATTTCATTTGCCCGCTCCGAAATCTTCTCCGCCAGCGCCGTTTGGGTCCTGGCTTTTGCCAGAATATAGATCTGTCCCTGTGAATATTTTTCTTTATAAAAAACCACTGAAGGATCTTGAGTGTCAACCCTGTCAGCAATTTCAACATCGATAATATTACGGTGGGGTTTCCAAAACTTGCTGAAATCAAACCTGTTTTTGTGCACCACATCGAACATGGGTTCGTATGTCTCAGTATGCATCTGAGGGAGCACAGCATATGGCTTCATAAGGATGTCTCTAATGCTGTCCCCAATCACACCTTCCCAAACCGCATCTGTACAGACCACAAGAACTTCGCCTTGCGCACCGACTCTACTTGGAAGTGGAGATCTTGCCCCTTCTTGGCTTCCACAGCCTAACAAAATCAGAGCAAAAATAAGGCGCGGACATCTCATAGTTTGGTGGGGTCGCCGTGAATGATAAGCCTTTGGCCGATTCTAATATTAGACGTGTTTAAGCCATTCCAATCTTTTATTTTTCTTACGGAAACGCCATGTCTTTCTGCAATAGTTCCCAACACGTCTCCTGATTTTACGCGATAGAATATCGGTTCTGGTTCGTATTGAATCTCAGGGGTTAATTCTGGATTGATGAGCCTCATCTCAGCTTCACGATCTATAAAAACAGCCACGGATTCATTTGGGATTCTAACAACCCACTTCTCCCCTGGGCCTGGAATGATTTTTTGGCGAAACATGGGATTCAGGACAGCCAGTTCTGATTCAGAGAGAACGGTGAGCTCAGCAATTTGGTCAAACCTAAGAGGTCCTTCAACATGAACAGAGTCCATCTCAATATATCCCGGCAGGATGTTTCTAGGCACGATACCATACTCTGCGTGATACTCCATGAGATATACCACCGCAAGAAAGTTGGGGACATAGTTTCGAGTCTCTCTAGGCAGGAATGGCCTCACCTCCCAATAATTTGTCTTGCCGCCACTTCTGCGAATTGCCTTATTTACATTCCCGCCCCCAGCGTTGTATGCCGCAAGTGCAAGGTACCAATCATCGTAAATTCCATAAAGTTTCTTCAGGTGATTGCAGGCGGCTTCTGTACTTCTTTTAGGGTCCTTTCTTTCGTCAATATAGCTGTCTATTCTCAGTCCTTCAGCCTTTGCTGTATAATACATGAATTGCCAAAGTCCACGGGCGCCTGCTGGGGATCGCGCTTCGGGATTCAAGGCACTTTCTACGATGGGCAAATACTTCAACTCTAAAGGAAGTTCTGCCCGATCTAACATCTCTTCGAAAAGGGGGAAAAATGCTGGCGCCCTTCCCAACATTGTGCTCAGTCCTCTTTTGCGCTTGCTCACATAAAGTGCGACCCGGTTGTGCGCAACGATGTTCCATTTTAAATCTAGCTCCGACGACATATCGAGTATCGCCATTCTGGATTTCATGACAGCCGTGTCAAGCTCTAAATCGGGTTCTCCCATAACATTCCAAAGCCCCGTATCAGAGCTAACGCAAGTCTGAGAGTCACACCAAATTGACCACTCTTCTTCCCAAGAAAAAGGCGCAATCTTTGTTTGAATAAGGCGTGCGGTATCTGTCTCATTTAGGCTTCCGTCTCGTATATCTTCCTGTCCAAAAACCACAAGGTTTATTGTAAAGAAAAAACACGAAACAATTAAATTTGTAAGCCTAAGACTCACTTAGATTTTTTGTCGTCTGAAGCCTTATCAGACTTGTTTTCGTCATCTTTGTTGGTGGCGTCCTTAAACTCCTTCATGCCCTGACCAAGGCCCCTCATAAGTTCTGGAATTTTACGCCCACCGAAGAGCAATAGTACCACAAGGAGAATTAATGCAATTCCTCCTCCTCCAATATTTTGGATAAACAGAATCTGGTTTGATGTCAAAAATTCTAATAACATGATTTCTTATTTGATCCAAAGTTCCGAAAAAGTGGTTAACCTACAACCTCTAATTCAATGTTGTCGATAAGTCTTACGCCGTCGACGTTTGCGGCCACAACAATGTGGCTCCATTCGAAGGGTTTATCTTCGTGAGAAAATGTGTGGAAATTCACACCATTAAAATACTCCAAATCGATTTCGTCATATTCCTGTAGCTCATTCCTGGCAGCATCTACAGCGGTTTTTACAGACTCCCCTGCTGAAATCTTTTCCACCACTTTAGAGAGTGCAAACGAGAGCTTTAAAGCTTGCTTTACGCCTCGATTTGTCAGCCTTATATTTCTTGAACTTAAGGCCAAACCTTTTGAATCTCGAATCAGTTCGCAACTCACAATTTCAATATTGGGGTATCTTATCTGTGCCATTTTTTGCACGACTGCAACTTGCTGCAAGTCTTTGGTTCCGAAATACGCTTTGTCTGGTTTTATGGCGCCAAATAGTTTGTCGACCACTGCGATGACACCGTCAAAATGACCAGGTCGGCATTTTCCTTCAAATGAATGCGTTAGGCTTCCCCAATCAATATGCTCTGCTTTTGGTTTGCCCCCATATAAATCTTCTGCTGTTGGCGCAAAAATCACATTGCAACCCGCTGCTTTGGCAATTTCGGCATCAGCGCCCATTGTTCTTGGATAGGCGTCTAAATCATCTTTTTCATTAAATTGGGTTGGGTTTACTAGGATACTTACAACCACTAAGTCACATTCTTTTGATGCTTTTTCGATCAAAGACGCATGTCCTTGATGCAAAGCACCCATCGTAGGGACAAGCCCAAGTGATTTGTTGATTTGAATATTATGTTCGTTAAACCAATGGTTTAGCCCGACCGATGTGCGTATAATTTTCATTTTTCAGGAGGCTTGTCGCCCTGTATCCTTTGTAATTACTTGGATTTATGGGTAAAATTAGTTATATTTGTTGTTAGTCTAACCAGAAGAGAGCACAAACTATGAGCAAAGCACGAATCCTATACGTATCCCAACACCTGGTTCCCTTCCTCCCTGAAACACCGATGAGTTCTATTTCTCGTCACCTACCTCAGGGAACACACGATAAGGGACGTGAGATACGCGTGTTTATGCCGAGGTTTGGTAAAATTAATGAACGTCGTCATCAGTTACATGAGGTCATTCGACTATCTGGGATGAATCTAAACATCGATGATGTCGATCACCCCTTAATTATCAAGGTTGCTTCAATTCCTACTGCGAGAATGCAGGTCTACTTCATCGACAATGATGATCTTTTCAAGCGCAAGGCTGTATTATATGATGCAAAAGACAAGCTCTTTGCTGACAACGATGTGCGCGCTATTTTCTTCGTTAGGGGTGTTTTAGAAACCGTAAGAAAGCTTGGATGGGCTCCTGATGTTATACACTGCCATGGGTGGATGGCAAATCTGCTGCCGCTTTATCTGAAGAACAATTACGCTGACGATCCCTATTTCGCAAATAGCAAAGTCGTGTGTAGTATCTATGATGAAGGATTTGAGGGCGCTTTAGATGCGCGTCTTTCTGAGAAGGTTTCTCTTGATGGAATTGATGC
>Ga0315320_10003122_pt1 | contig 13652 bp, 13 predicted proteins | sample M140m21515metaG_FD_203458 | JGI IMG/M metagenome (GOLD analysis project Ga0315320, IMG submission 203458) | Ammonia-oxidizing marine archaeal communities from Monterey Bay, California, United States - M1 40m 21515 | ecosystem: Environmental > Aquatic > Marine > Coastal | place: USA: California...
AGCCCTGCATGACCAGTTCGCCCTTCACGAGGATTTCGCCGTCATCGGCGATCTTCAGGTCGATATCGACAAAGGGAGGGCCAACCGTGCGCATCTTGTTGTTGTTCGGCGGGTTGCAGCTGATGATCGGCGCGGATTCGGTCTGGCCGTATCCCTGCAGCAGTTCGACATCGAGCGCCTTGAAGAACACGCCGACTTCGTAATTCAGCGGCGCACCGCCGGAAACCATCGCCTTCAGCCGCCCGCCGAAGCGCTGCGCCACCTTGGCGCGGACCAGTTTCGTCAGCAGCGGATCAAGCAGCGCTTCGCCGAGCGACAGCCGGCTGCCCTCGTATTTTTTGCGCCCGGTTGCGACCGCTTTCATAAACAGTTTTTCCGACAGGCCGCCTTTTTGCTGCACGCCGCGAACGATACGGCCATGCATGGTTTCATACAGCCGCGGTACGGCGGTCATGATGGTCGGTTTTACCTCTTCCATGTTGGCGGCCAGCTTGTCGATGGATTCCGCGTAATAGATCTCGGCGCTGATCGACAACGGGAACATCAGTCCCGCCGTGTGTTCATAGGAATGCGACAACGGCAGGAAGGACAGGAATACCTCGTGGTCGAGCCCGAACGTGGTCAGCAGGTGATAGGCGCCCTTACAGTTCGACAGGATCGCGCCGTGGCTCAGCATCACGCCCTTCGGGGTGCCGCCGGTACCCGACGTATAAATCAGACAGGCCGTATCGGTCCGTGCGATGTCAGTTACATCCGGCTGGGCATCTGCGTTCGCCGCCAGAAGGTCAGCCCATGTGTGGACCGCGAGATCGTCTGGTGTATCGGTCAGCGGTTCCATCGCAATGATGAATTCAAGCCTGGCCTGCTGGGCGGCGGGAATAAGGTTTTTCGCCAACGCCGGGCCTGAGACGAATGCGCCCTTGGCACCGCTGTCTTTCAGGATATGAAAATGATCGCTGACCTGGTTGGTCACATAGGCCGGCACGGCAATGCCACCCACCGCCATGATCGCGATATCGGCAACCAACCATTCTGGTCGGTTTTCCGAGACGAGCCCGATCCTGTCTCCCTTGGTGACCCCCAGTGCCGCGAGAGCAGCGCTCAGTGCTGCCGCCTGCTGGCGGGATTCGGTCCCGGAGGTGGCCTGCCAGCTGTCTTTGCTCTTTTCCCAAAGAAACGGCCCATCGCCGATTTCCGCGGTATTTGCGAAAAACATGGCCGGCAGACTGGGACAAGTGTCGTAATCCATCGTAACCCCTGTTGGCGTATTGCTTTGGACAACTTATATCGTGGGGAGCCAAAAGGAGCCAGACATGACAACCGCGCCTGCAAATAACGATAAGGCCGAAAATCTGGGCGATCTGCCCGTCTGGGATCTGAAAGATCTCTATCCCGGGACCGACAGTGCGGAGCTGACCGCGGATCTGGACCGCGCCGCGGCGGATTCAAAGGCATTTTCGGGAAAATACAAAGGCAAGCTTGCCGGTCTCAGCGGCAAGGCGCTCGGCGCCGCTATCGCCGATTATGAAGCCGTTGACGAGATCATGGGACGGGTGATGTCCTATGCTCAGCTTGTCTATGCAGGCAATGTGTCCGATCCCGATGTCGGGCGCTTCTACCAGACCATGCAGGAGCGGGTGAACGATATCTCCGCCGATGTGCTGTTCTTTGCGCTGGAGCTCAACGAGATCGACGACAAGGTCCTGGCGAAGCAGTTAAAGGCGGCCGAGGCGGCGAACTACAAACCGTGGGTCGACGATGCTCGGCTCTTTCGCCCGCATCAGCTTGACGAGGAAATAGAACGCCTGCTGCATGACAAGCGCGTCGCCGGCTGCGCCGCCTGGAACCGGTTGTTCGACGAGACAATGGCGGATATGCGGTTCGAACACGATGGCAACAAGATCACCTCGGAAGAGGTCATGAACATGTTGTCGAACCCCGATGAGGGCGTGCGCAAAAAGGCGTCGGCAACACTGGGCCAGGAGCTGCAGAAACACGCACGGGTGTTTTCGCTGATCACCAATACCTTGGCCAAGGACAAGGAGATTGAGGACAAATGGCGTCATTTCCCACGCCCGGAATCGTCCCGCAATCTCGCCAACCAGGTCGAGGACGAGGTGGTGGATGCGCTGAACACAGCCGTTCAGGACGCCTATCCCGCCTTGTCGCACCGCTACTACGCGATGAAGGCGAAATGGTTCGGCAAGGATCAGCTTGACCACTGGGACCGCAATGCGCCGCTGCCGGATGCCGATAGCAGCATCATTCCGTGGGATCAGGCGACGGAAACGGTGCTGACCGCCTATGGTGATTTTTCGACCGACCTTGCCGATATCGGTCGGCAGTTCTTCGATAATGCCTGGATTGATGCGCCGGTGCGGGAAGGCAAATCGTCCGGCGCTTTCGCCCACCCGACGGTGCCGTCGGCGCATCCCTATCTGCTGCTGAATTATCAGGGCAAGACACGCGATGTGATGACCCTGGCGCACGAGCTTGGCCATGGCTGTCACCAGGTGCTGGCAGCACCCCAGGGCAATTTGATGGCGGACACACCGCTGACCCTGGCGGAAACAGCATCGGTGTTCGGTGAAATGCTGACCTTCCGCAAAATGCTGCGGTCGCAGGACGACCCCGCGAAGCGCAAGGTGATGCTGGCCGGCAAGGTGGAGGATATGCTCAACACGGTTGTTCGCCAGATCGCGTTTTTCAATTTTGAGCTTCGTGTTCATACGGCGCGCCGCGATGGTGAGCTGACCGCCGACGATATCTGCGATATCTGGATGGGCGTCCAGGCCGAAAGCCTAGGCCCGGCGATTCGCTTCGATGATAACTACCGCTGGTACTGGACCTACATCCCGCATTTCATCCATTCGCCGTTCTATGTCTATGCCTATGCATTCGGCGATTGCCTGGTGAACTCGCTCTACGCGGTTTACGAAAACGCGTCCGATGGGTTCGCTGAAAAATATCTCAATATGCTGCGGGCCGGCGGCACTTTGCGCCATACAGAATTGCTGGCGCCGTTTGGACTCGACGCGTCCGATCCGGCGTTCTGGCAAAAGGGGATCGGTGTGGTCAGGGGCCTGATCGACGAGCTGGAGGCAATGGATTGAGTGCCCCCCTCTCCCTAGCCCTCTCCCCGATGGGGCGAGGGGACACCAGCTTGCTTGGCGTATACATTTTTATCCCCTCTCCCTTGGGGGAGAGGGTTAGGGAGAGGGGGAAAAGACCGCTTCATGGCTGATTCCAGCGAGAGCAACAGTCTCGGCGGGCGCGCCAAGCGCTATGCCAAGGTCGGACGCGCCGTCGGCGGCTTGGCGGCGCGGGTCGCCGGTGAACGCTATCTTGGCCTCAACCTCGACAAGGGCAAGCATGCCGAAGATCTGAAACAGGCGCTCGGCGGGCTCAAAGGTCCGTTGATGAAGGTTGCCCAGATCATGTCGACCGTGCCCGACATGCTGCCCGACGAATATGTTGAGGAACTGGCGGAACTGCAGTCCAACGCGCCGGCTATGGGTTGGTTGTTTGTCCGCCGCCGCATGGCGGCCGAGCTTGGTGCCGACTGGCAGGATAAATTTGAATCCTTCGAGCGTGAGGCGGCAGCGGCGGCATCTCTGGGGCAGGTGCACAAAGCTGTGCATCCTGATGGGCGGGATCTTGCCTGCAAGCTGCAATATCCCGACATGAAATCGGCGGTTGAGGCCGATCTCAAACAGCTTCGTGTCGTGTTTGCGCTCTATCACCGCTACGACAAGGCGGTGAACCCGAGGGATATCCATCAGGAGGTCTCCGACCGGCTGCGCGAAGAGCTCGATTATATCCTTGAGCGCAAGCATATCGATTTGTACCGTGACATGCTGGCAAATGAGGCCGGGGTGCATGTGCCCGAACCGGTGCCGGAACTGTCGACCGACCGGCTGCTGACGATGAGCTGGATGGACGGCACGCGCATGTTGGAATGGATCGATACCGACCAGGAAACGCGCAACCGCGTGGCGGAGAATATGTTCCGCGCTTGGTACGTGCCGTTCTATTACTACGGCACCATCCACGGCGATCCGCATCTCGGCAATTATTCGGTCCGCGACGACGCGTCGATCAACCTGATGGATTTCGGCTGTATCCGCATCTTTCAGCCCCATTTCGTCAAAGGGGTGATCGATCTTTATAATTCCCTACAGAACGACAACCGCGCCCTTGCGGTGCATGCCTACGAGACCTGGGGGTTTACCGGCCTGTCAAACGAGGTGATCGACACGCTGAATATGTGGGCCGAATTCGTCTACGGCCCGCTGCTCGAAGACCGGCCGCGCCGTATTCAGGAAACTGACGGCACCATGTATGGCGCCAAGGTGGCCCACAAAGTCCATACCGAACTCCGCCGTCTCGGCGGCGTGACCCCGCCGCGCGAATTCGTGTTGATGGACCGCGCCGCGATTGGTCTTGGGTCGGTGTTCCTGCATTTGAAGGCGGAACTGAACTGGCATTCGCTGTTCCACGACCTTATCGGCGATTTCGATGTCGATGCGCTGGCCAAGCGCCAGGCGGACGCGTTGACATTGACCAGAATCGAGATGCCGGACTGACACCCCACACCAAACATGACCAATCCATCCGATTCTGCGAATAATGGGGCTGGTATCGGTGCGGAACAGGAGCCGTCGTTGTGAGCCCCCGAAAAGAAATAGCCCAACGCGTCGTCGAACAGGCCGCCGACTGCGGCATAGAGCTGGTCGCCAGCTTGCCGGATAACTGGGTGGCCGACGTGATCCGTGAATTCGATCGCGACGACCGGTTCCGCCATGTGCCGGTAAACCGGGAGGAATCGGCGGTCGGGCTGTGCTCGGGTGCGTTCCTGTCCGGCACCGGGTCGATGGCGGTGATGGGCGCGTCGGGCCTGATGACGCTGATCTACGCGCTCACCAAGATCAACTATACCTACGAAATCCCCATGACCATCCTGGCGACCCTGCGCGGCGCGCCGGGCGACAAGGCGAAATTCCATGTCTCGAACGGGCTTTATTTCCTGCCGTCGCTGGATGCGATCAACCTGACCTACACAGTGATCGACAGCGCCGACAAAATTCCGGAAATCAAACGCATCCACGATCATTCGCGCACCGTCAGTCGCCCCGCGGTGGCGATCATGACGCGCGGCGTGCTGCGCGGGGAGGCCTGAGCCATGGCAATTCCGTATCGTGACGCATTCCAGTTTCTTGCCGACAAGCGCCGGGACGAACTGGTGGTCACGTCTGCCGGCAATTCATCCGAGATGTGGTGGGAGGTGACGCGCGACCCCGACCGGACGTTCTATCTCGACGCGTCGATGAGCATGTCGACCTTGTTTGCGTCCGGCATTGCCTATGGGCTGCCCCAGGCGAAGCTGTGGGCCTTCATGGGCGACGGTGCGTTCGCCATGAACCCTGCCATGCTGATGGTCGAACGCGATCTGAACCTGTCGAACCTGACGCATATCCTGGTGTCGAACCGAGTCTATGGCGGCACGTCGGATCTGGACCTGCCCAACAAGCCGATCACCGACTATGTCGCCATGGCGAAATCCATGGGGCTGGAACGGTGCTGGAATTTTGAGACCATGAGCGCATTGGAAGATAATTTTGACGCGGCGTTTCGCGGCAATGATGAAGGCCACAGCTTCGTCGTGCTCGAAGTGGATCCGTTCACCCCGGAAGATCATCAGGTGGAAGAACCGCCAATGGATGGCCCGGAAATCAAATTCCGCTTCGGGCGCTACATCGAAGAAACTTACGGCGCGAAGGTGTTTACCCATCAGTTGTGACGGGCTTACTTCCGGTACAGCATACAGATCGTCCTACAGAGCGCCGCACTTTCCATCTGTCCAATAGTTGGCTAAATATTCTTTGTAGGAATTAGTTGTTATTTGGGCGTAGGCGATGTTTTCTCGGAAAATTCAGGCGCTGGCAATTGGCGCAGGCTTGTCGCTGTTTGTGGCGACGGGCGCGGCAAACGCCCCCCTTATCACACAGACGATAAATTTCAGTTTTAGTGGTTTCGGGCCGTTCGCGGTATCGATGAGCCCCACTTTGATCTCTGATGTGACGGGCGAAGTATTGTTTACTTACGATTCGGCGGCGACGACGAGCATATTCGGCCAGGCCGTCGACAGCGTGTCTTTCAGCACGCCCGCCGGGTTTTTTCTGACATCGGATGTAAAATTCGATCTGAAGCTCTGCGCGGACAAAATAACGCAATCGAACGACTATGAGTTCGATTTTTATCACGATGAGCTCAGCGTGCGTTCCAATCTCGTCGGCGATTGGCTGTTTCGCATCGGTGCGCTTGGGGCCCCGGGGACTAGTAGCCCCATGGGGTCGCAATTCCTGCTGATTGACCGTCCTGGCCTTGAGGGGTTCGCCCATGTGTCCGACCAGGGGGCCGAATCATTGACCTCGACATCGGTGCCGGCAGCGACATCCGTTGCGGAACCTGCCCCGCTGATGGTGCTCGGCCTTGGTCTCGCGGCATTCGGATTAATCCGCCGAAGGCGCTAGACTTTTCGCGCCGCCCAGCGCGGCAGAATTTCCGTCATCGCACCCGTAATTGCCGATAGTTCGGCGGGCGTGATAGTGAAAGGCGGCATGGTGTAGATGACCTTGCCGAACGGGCGCAACCAGATACCCGCGACGACGAATTGCTCCTTCAGCCAGTCGAGATCGTGAAGGTCCGCCACTTCCAGCGCACCGATGGCGCCTTTGACACGCACATCGACAACGCCCGCTATTTCCCGAAGCGGTGCCAGCTCGCGCTTTAGCTGCGCCTCAATTGCCGCGACCTGCAGCAGCCGGGGTTTGCTTTCGAACAGGTCAAGCGATGCATTGGCCGCGGCACAGGCCAGCGGGGTCGCCATATAGGTCGGGCCGTGCATCAGCGCATCGTCGGCCTTGTCGGATAGAAAGACATCGAACACGTCCGCGGTGGCCACCGTGGCGGCAAGGTTGATTGCGCCGCCGGTGAGCGCTTTGCCGAGACAGATGATATCCGGCGCGATCCCGGCCTGTGTGTGGGCAAACAGGGTGCCGGTGCGGCCAAGGTTGACGGCGATCTCGTCGCAGATCAGCAACATACCGGCGTCCTTCGCGGCATCCGCGATGGCTTTCAGGGTCTCCGGCGCGTGCATCTTCATGCCGCCCGCGCATTGCACCAGCGGCTCGATAATGACGGCGGCGATTTCGTGTTTGTGATCGCGAAGCAGATGCGCGAACTTAGCTGCCGATGCGTCGTCCCGCGGCACCGGGGCAATGACCTGTTCGGGCAGATAGCCCTTGAATAGCGCATGCATGCCTTCATCCGGGTCGGTGACCGACATGGCGGCCAGGGTGTCGCCGTGATAGCCGTCGCGGAAGCTGAGGAACCGTGTGCGGCCGCGTTCGCCCCGGTTGATCCAGTACTGGACTGCCATTTTCATCGCGACCTCGACCGCGACGGAGCCGGAATCGGCGAAGAACACGCGGTTGAGTGGGCCCGGTAGCATCACCGCCAGCCGGGCGGCAAGGGTTTCTGCCGGTTCGTGCACCAGCCCGCCGAACATCACATGAGGCATCGTGTGAAGCTGGCGTTCCATCGCCATGACGATTTGCGGATGGTTGTAGCCGTGGCACGCTGTCCACCACGACGCGACGGCATCGATTAGTTCGCGTCCGTCATCGAGGATGATACGCGTGCCCACCGTGCGCGCGGCGCGCAGCGGTTCGGGATAGCCCTGCATCTGAGTATAGGGGAGCCAGAGATGCGGTGTGGGGACAGTCATCGATCCGACATCCTTCGAGACGGCCTTTCAGGCCTCCTCAGGATGAGGAGAGCTTTGTCGACCGAGTGGGTCAATTCGTCATTCGGTGGCAGTAACTGCGTCCGCGTGATTTTCGGCCGGCATCGGGCGCACGCCGAGCTTGTCGAACAATGCCTTGTCGGTGTGTTGGGCCGGGTTGCCGGTGGTCAGCAGGGTATCGCCATAGAAGATTGAATTGGCGCCCGCCAGGAAGCATAACGCCTGGGTGGCCGCGTCCATTTCCAGGCGGCCGGCCGACAGCCGCACCATGGATTTTGGCATCATCAGCCGGGCGGTGGCGATGGCGCGGATCAGTTCCAGCGGGTCGAGCGGATCGATGTCGGCAAGTGGTGTGCCGGGTACTGCGACCAGCATGTTCAGCGGCACGCTTTTAGGGTGATCGGGCAGGGTGGCCAGCGCCTGCAGCATATCGGCACGGTCGGCGCGGGTTTCGCCCATGCCGACAATGCCGCCGCAGCACACATTGATGCCCGCATCGCGCACGCGTGCCAGCGTATCCAGCCGGTCGGCGAAGCTGCGGGTCGAGATGATCTCTTCGTAGAACGTCTCGGACGTGTCGATATTGTGGTTGTAGTAATCGAGCCCGGCATCTTTCAGGCGGTCGGCCTGGCCGTCATCCAGTAACCCCAGGGTCACGCAGCTTTCCATGCCCAGCGATTTGACCTCGGCGATCATGTCGCACACGGCATCGAGGTCGCGTTCTTTCGGCCCCCGCCAGGCGGCCCCCATGCAGAACCGGGTCGCACCCGCATCTTTCGCCCGCAACGCGGCGGCACGCACGGCATCCAGAGACATCAGCTTGTCGGCGCCGACGTCGGCCTCGTTATGGGCACTCTGCGAACAATAGGCGCAGTCTTCCGGGCAGCCGCCGGTCTTGATACTGAGCAGAGTGGAAACCTGAACTTCATTGGCATCGAAATGCTGGCGGTGAAGTGTCTGTGCGGCGTGGATCAGGTCGTTGAACGGGGCGTCCATCAGGGCACGGGCGTCGGTCTCGGTCCAGTCATGGCGGACAGTACCGTCCGTATTTCCGGGGAGAATCGCCGAGAGAATATTTTGTATCGTCATGTCGGCTATACTACGGACGGGAAAGACCACGACAAGCAGGATTCCGCATGTCCAACGAATCGCTCGACCGGTTCGCCAAATCGAAACTGGACCGCCTGACGGCGCACGGGCTGCGACGGTCGGTGGTCGACACAATACGGACGGACGCCGTGCATATCCGTCGCGGCGGCCGCGATCTGGTGTCGTTCTGCTGTAACGACTATCTCGGCCTTACCCATCACCCGGCTGTAAAAGCGGCGGCGCGCGACACGATAGAGGCCTATGGCGCCGGTGCCGGCGCATCGAGGCTGATTACCGGCAATCACGATCTGTATGCCGTGCTCGAAGACAAGCTCGCCGCGCTGAAGGGAACCGAATCCGCCTGCGTGTTCGGCAGCGGCTATATGGCGAATAGCGGCATCCTGCCGGCGCTGGCGGGCCCCGACGATCTGATCGTCATCGATGCGCTGGGCCATGCGTCGATGCATATGGGTGCGCGCGCCAGCCGTGCTGAAATCCGCAGCTTCGATCACAATGACGCAGACAGTCTCGACCGGGCACTCACGGCGGAACGGGAAAATTTTGGCACCTGTCTTGTGGTCACTGAAGGTGTGTTCAGCATGGACGGTGACCGGGCACCGCTCGACCGGCTTGCCGCCGTTGCCGCCGCACACGGTGCCTGGTTGATGGTCGACGATGCGCATGGTTTCGGTACGCTCGGCGGCGGGCGCGGCAGCGCGTGGGAGTTCGATCCGCATCCCGACATCCCGTTGCAGATGGGGACGCTGTCGAAGGCCGCCGGGGTATACGGCGCGTTCCTGTGTGCAAGCGGGCCGGTGATCGATCTGATGAAGAACCGCGCGCGCAGCCTAGTCTACACCACGGGCCTGCCCCCGGCGGTGATTGGGTCCTGTATCGCGGCGGTGGATATCATTGCCACCGATTCAGACCGGGTCGCTCGACCGCTTCGCAATGCGCGGGCGTTTTGTGCGGCGGTCGGACTGCCCGCCCCGGAAAGCCCTATCGTGCCGTTGGTTGTCGGTGCCGAGCAGGACGCCCTGAACGCTTCCGCCGCGCTGGAAGATGCAGGCTTTCTGGTCACCCCGATCCGGCCGCCGACGGTTCCTACCGGCACGTCGCGCCTGCGTTTCACCTTTACGGCGGAACATGCCGATGCCCAGATCGACGCACTCGCCACCGCGGTGAACAGGCTGGATATCGGGGCGTCGCGGGCCGCCAAGGCCTGACATGCCGGCTGTCTTCGTCACCGCGTCCGGTACTGATATCGGTAAAACCTTCATTGCTGAGGCGATGCTGCGCGAATGGCGCGCCCAGGGGCATCAGGTCGCGGTGCTCAAACCCGTGATCAGCGGATTCGACCCCGCAGATGCCGCCAGTACCGATACCGGGCGGCTACTGACTGCCGCGGGTGCCGAGATCACGGAAGACACAATCGCGCTGGTCTCTCCCTGGCGCTATGCAGCCCCCTTGTCGCCCGATATGGCCGCCGCCCGCGAAGGCCGTACGGTGCCGTTCGACGATGTCGTTGCCTATTGCCTCGCCGCCATCACTGAAGCGCATGAGACCGGCATGTATCTGCTGATCGAGGGGATCGGCGGCGTCATGGTGCCGCTGGATGAAACACGTACCGTGGCCGATCTAATCGCCGAACTGGGCATCCCGGCCATTGTCGTTGGCGCCAGCTACCTCGGCAGCCTCAACCATACCCTGACGGCATGCGAAGCGCTGCAGGCGCGGCGTGTACCGATCGATACCATTGTCATCAGCGAGACACCGGGCAGCGAGGTGCCGCTGGCCGAGACGCGCGATACGGTCGCGCGGTTCGTCGGTAAGATACCGGTGGAAGCGGTCGCCTATCTGCAGCCAAATTAAGGCGCGCGGGCCGTCACGATCCAGCACGCGCCGGCCAGGTGCACGATACCGTCGTCGCCCTGGTTGTCTTTCAGCACACCGGTGATGGCTTCAATCGCTTTGTCTCTCTTGTCGCCGGTTACCGTAGCGAGTGGTGCTGAAAGCGGGCCCATCTCCATCACGAAGTTAAGCGCTTCGTCGAGCGTATTCCCGAGCGGGATCTGGAAATCCAGCGGTGCAAGCGCGATATCCTGAAAACCGGCCGCACCCAGCACGCTTTTCACGCGGTCGGGATCGGCAAATGAAAACGGGCCGGGGTCCGTCGGGCCGGGACGTGGCGGCATTTCGAGAAAGTCCTTCGCGGCGGCAACCGGGCCCATGGCCCACTGGTTTTCCCGGGGGCCCCGCCAGACACCAAGAGCCACGCGGGCACCTGGGGTGAGGGCGGGCAGCATATTGCGGAACGCGGTTTCCGGGTCTTCGAAAAACATCGATCCCAGCCGCGACACCAGCTTGTCGATCGACGCCGCCTCAAACGGATAGGTGGTGGCGTCGCCAAGTACATAGGTGACGTTGGTCAGCCCGGCAGTCGCGCTGCGTTCCTTGGCCCGATCGATCATCGGGGCGGAGATGTCGACCGCCGTAACGCTGCCGATGGGGGTGACCAGGCCGGCCGCGGCGAGCGTCGTGCCGCCGTTGCCACAGCCGAGGTCCAGCGCCCGGTCGCCGGTGCCGATTTCAGCGGCATCGAGCACGGCGTCCGTAATGGCTGAGAACATGATATCGACGATATCAGCATATTGCGCCCATGACGCGCCATGTTCGCCGTTCCAGAATTCGATCTGGCCTGCGTTTGTGTCGGTGTTTTTGTTGGTCATTACGATGTCCGGATCTACTTTTTTGTCATCCGCAGGTATTAAAGCAGACATCAAAAAAGGCCGCAAAAGCGGCCTTCATGATCGTGCTGAGACGGAAAGCCTAGAAGCCTTCGCGCTCAATCCGCTTGCGTTCCAGCTTGCGGGCGCGGCGGATCGCCTCGGCCTTTTCGCGGGCGCGGCGTTCGGACGGCTTTTCATACGACCGGCGCATTTTCATTTCCCGGAAAATACCTTCGCGCTGCATTTTCTTCTTCAGCGCGCGAAGCGCCTGATCTACGTCGTTGTCTCTAACACTAACTTCCACGGTCCGATCGTCTCCTGTCGGGCAAACATAAATTCGGTTATAATCGCTAATCGCTGAAAAACAGCGAGTACCAGTGTTTCCACCGGCTCGTTGGCAGGTATATAGCATAGTCCGGGGTTGATTTTAAAGTCCTTAACGCCATTCTAGTAAATATGCTCAAAACAGCCAAATTCCGCGTCTAAACAGCCTCAGGACCGCTTTTTTCCATGACCTTGCTCAAAATTGCCCGCATGGGCCACCCCGTTTTGCTCCAGACCGCGGAGGCGATTGCCGATCCGACGTCCCGCGATGTCAGCCAGTTATTGCAGGATATGGTGGAAACCATGGAGGATGCGACCGGGGTCGGCCTGGCGGCGCCGCAGGTATATGAAGGCAAGCGGGTCATCATCTTCAAGTCGCCGCGCGAACGCGGCGAAGAGGAAGCCGCCGAGAGCGATTTTTCGCCGCTGACGGCATTGATCAATCCCGAGTTCGAACCGCTCGACGACGAATTGGCGGTGGGCTGGGAAGGATGTCTGTCGATCCCCGGGATCACCGGTGCGGTGCCGCGCTATTCGCGCATTGTCTATCGCGGCTATGCGCCCAACGGCGAGGCGGTCGAACGCGAAGCGACGAATTTTCATGCGCGCGTCGTCCAGCATGAAATCGATCACCTTGATGGTGTGCTGTTCCCGATGCGGATGGACGACCTGTCGCTGCTGACCTTCAACGAAGAGCTCAAGAATTTCATGGAACATGCCATGGCCCAGGATGAGGCAGCCAACGTTGCCGACGAGGGTGAAGAATGAAAGACCACGCCAATGGCGCCAGCGGCCTTGAGCAGCGCGATAAACTAATCGCTGCCGCGATGCCGCATGTGCCGTTCGACGGCTGGTCGGTTACGGCGCTGCGTGCCGGCGCGCGCGATCTCGGTCTGCCGGATGGTGACGTAGAAGAGTTGTTTCCTGGCGGGGTCCGCCAGGCCGTGCGGCATTTTTCACATTGGGCCGACCGCAGGATGCTGGCGGCGCTGGGCGAAGTCGATCTTACGGAACTGCGCATTCGCGAAAAGGTTGCGCTCGCGGTCGAATTGCGGCTGAAGGTCCTCGAGCCACATCGCGAAGCGGTACGCCGCGGCCTGTCTTGGTTGGCCATGCCGCAGAATGCGATGCTCGGTACCCGGCTGCTGTGCCGGACGGTGGACGACATCTGGCATGCCATTGGCGACCGCTCGGTGGATTTTTCGTTCTATACCAAGCGGGGGCTTCTAGCCGGTGTCGTCGGCTCAACGACCCTGTTCTGGCTCGACGACGACAGCGAAGACGGCGCGGAAACATCCGCGTTTCTCGAACGCCGGATCGGCGATGTCATGAAAATTCAGGGTGCCCGGCGGCGGGCAGAGGGCCTCAAGGGGCCACATGGTCTGCGCGGCGGCACACCGAACCCGTTCCGCATCCTGCGTGATGCCGTGGTCAAGCGTTATGGTGCGAACGGGCGTTTCGGCGACAGCCGGTTTACGTGACCCATCTTGCGGCCGGGCCGGCTTTTGATTTTGCCGTACAGATGCAGGCACGCGCCCGCTTCTCCTGATATCTCAAGCCACCGGTCGGCCTCGTCGCCGATCAGGTTCGTCATGACCGCATCCGAATGACGGGCGGGATCGCCGAGTGGAAGCCCGGCCACCGCGCGGATGAACTGTTCGAACTGGCCGACCGCGCAGGCATCCATGGTCCAGTGACCGGAA
>Ga0315320_10003124_pt1 | contig 13649 bp, 9 predicted proteins | sample M140m21515metaG_FD_203458 | JGI IMG/M metagenome (GOLD analysis project Ga0315320, IMG submission 203458) | Ammonia-oxidizing marine archaeal communities from Monterey Bay, California, United States - M1 40m 21515 | ecosystem: Environmental > Aquatic > Marine > Coastal | place: USA: California...
ATCATGCCTCCGGTGTTCCAGACCTCAACCTATGCACAGCCTTGGCCAGCGAAGCACACCGGCTATGAGTACGCGCGCTCGCAAAACCCCACCCGCGAAGCGCTCGAGCGCTGCGCGGCGGCACTCGAAGAGGGAACGGACGGCATCGCCTTCGGCTCAGGCCTCGCGGCCACCACCTCCGTCATCCAGACGCTCCCCGCGGGCGCCAAAATTGTGTGCGGTGATGACCTCTACGGAGGCACCTATCGCCTGTTCACGCAGGTCTTCGCGAAAACAGGGCGTCACTTCGCCTTCGAAGACCTGACCAACAAGGCGCCGGAAGATGCCATCCCCGAGGGCACGACCCTGGTCTGGGTCGAGACACCCACCAACCCTCTCCTCAAGGTCGTCGACATCGCCGCTATTGCGGCGCGCTGCAAAGCGATCGGCGCGATGTTGGCCGTGGACAACACGTTCGCGACCCCGTATTTTCAGCGACCGCTCACCCTCGGCGCAGACCTCGTGGTGCACTCCACCACCAAATACCTCAACGGCCACTCGGACGTCGTCGGCGGTATGGTCCTCACAGCAAACCCGACCATCGCGCAGAGCATCCGCTTCATCCAGAACGCGGCGGGCGCGGTACCGGGACCGTGGGACAGCTGGCTCACATTGCGCGGCCTCAAGACCCTCGCGGTCCGCATGGCCCGTCACGAAGAGAACGGACAGGCGGTCCTCGGCTGGCTGCAGCAATGCAGCGATGTCTCTCGGATCCACTATCCTCTGCTTCCCTCCGACCCCGGCTACGCGGTGGCATCCAAGCAGATGTCTGGCTTTGGCGGTATGATCTCGGTCGTCTTCGATCTGCCACTCGATCGCGCAGAGCTCTTCGTGGCTTCGACCAAGGTCTTCACGCTGGCGGAGTCCCTCGGAGGCGTTGAGTCGCTTATCGAGCTTCCCGCCTCCATGACCCACGCCTCGGTCCCTGCAGAGATTCGCAGTTCGCTCGGCATCGAGGATGGCTTGGTCCGCCTCTCCGTCGGCATTGAAGCTGCGGAAGACATCATCGAAGATTTGGCGAACGCACTCAAGATCGCGAAGGCATGAGTCGGGCGCTCCTCTTTTGCGGAGACCCTGGCATCCCTCTCGCCGCTCCCTCGGGGGCGGCAGCGCATCTACGTGGGACGGCACGCGCGCTACGCGAGTCCGGACACAACGTCGAGATCGCGACCCCGCGACGCGCAGACCAGCGCGGTGGGGTACCGTGCTCCGACCTCGTCGGACACCACCTCCACGACCCGGGTCGTCGTTGGCCCTCGTGGCTTAGGCGACGCCGGGAGTGTTGGCGCGCCCGCGCGCTCTTGCGTGAAACGGTGCAGGAGGTCGGTGTACCGGACTGGATTTGGGAGCGACATGCACTCTTCGTGGACGCAGGCATGCGGCTCGCGCGACGCCACAACTGTCCAAGGCTCGTCGAGTTCAACGCCCCCCTGACGATGGAGCGTGCGCGCTACAGCGGTACAAAACGAAGCGCGTGGGGCGCACACCTCGAGGCGCGCAGCCTCCGCTCCGCCGATCGCGTCGTGGCGGTCTCAAGCTGGCTCGCCCAGTACGCAGTCGACCTCGGCTGCCACCCTGATCGGGTCCGCTACGTCCCCAACGGAACCGACCTCACACCGTCCGTTCGGCGGCACGCGGTACGGGAGCAACTCGCGTGCGACGGCCTGCTGCTCGGGTTCGTAGGCGGTCTTCGCCCTTGGCATGGAACCGACCGGCTCCTCGCACTGCTCGACGCCCTCCCCGAGGCCCGTATGGTGGTCATCGGCAGCGGCCCTACAGAACTCTCCCATCCCCGTATGATTCGGGTCTCGTGGCTCACACCCGACGATCTCGCGGCCTACATTGCTGCGATGGACGTCGCGCTCGCGCCCATGGCTCACGACGCGGCGCCATGGTTTGGCCCGCTCAAGATCGCCGATTATCAGAGCCAAGGCACACCGATCGTGGCGAGCTCACATGGTGATCTCGAGGCCCGTATCGGGGAACACGGTGAGGTGGTCCCAAACGACGACATCACGCAATGGGTTCGGGCCATCGAGAGGCAGGCCCGACAGCGCTATACGCCCAACAGGCGCTCGTGGCTCCGGGTCACCCGGGAAGCGTTGACAGGTTTTATGTCCTGACCGATGCGTTCCACAGGGACCCATGTGACGCGGTTACGGCCTGCGTGTTTGCTTTGGTAGAGCGCATCATCGGCGTGCGCAAACAGCTCATCGAATAGGGCGGCTCGTCCTGCCGGTTGGTAGATCGCGCCGACAGATACGGTCACGCGAATCGAGGCGCCGTCGTACCACACCGGACGCGTCCCGACCGACACCCGAATACGCTCGGCCAATGTCTGGGCGTCGCACAGACTCCCCCCGGCCAACATGACACCGATCTCCTCTCCACCAATACGCCCAACGGACGCGGCCGGTGTCGCGCTCGCCCGAAGTCGTCGCGCGACCTCTTGCAGTACCGCGTCCCCTGCGAGGTGACCGTGTGTGTCGTTGATGACCTTAAAATGATCGAGGTCCAACAACACCAGCGCCACGGAGCGATCGATACGACGCACGGCCTCTCGCGAAGCTTCCACGAATGCCCTGCGACGAAGCAGGCCCGTCAGCCCATCGGTCGAGGCCAGACGCCCCAAGCGCTCATTGGCCGCCTCCAGCTCTTTACGCAGGGTGTTGGCCTCTTCGTGCAATCGTCTCTGATGTGCGAGAATACGCTCCTTCTCCTGAACCAGCTGCTCATACTGACCGGTCATCTTGAGGAGCAGACGGTTGGAGCGAACCACAACCTCCGTAAACTTGGGCTGGCGTTCGACCCGAAAGCCAAAGTCATCGGCCAACGACTCCATTGTCTCAGCCGCCGTACCGACGAGAGACTCAATCGAAAACGCGCGCTGGCCATACGTCCCATCCAAAATGGTGTCTGCCCGCAACAACGGACCATTGATCGGGTCGGCTTGAACAACATCGGCGACCGCGTCGGCGGCGTGACAAACGTCCACCAGGTGACGCAAACGACCATCGGGACGCACGGTGATGGGGTCGTGATGAAAGCGCACCGCAGCCACTAGATCTTCGGGCAACTGCCACTCCGTCGCGGCCTCACCAAAGGCTTCGGGGTGTGCCTGCCCTGTAAGCTCTGCCTCTCGGACGATGCGAAGGTCAGATGTCAGGCGCGTCGCCTCATCGAGTTGCCTCGCGCGACGCGGCTGCTGGACCGCCAACAGCAAGGTGCCTACATCTTGAATCAACCCAACCGTGAAGGCGTCGGCCGGATCGACCGTTCCACGCTGCATCGCGATACGCTTTGCCAAGATCGCGCGACGGAGCGAATCCTCCCAAAACCGATTCATGTTGAATCCCGGTGCGTGGATGTCTCGCATCGCCGCGCGGACGGCGCAGGTCACCGCCATGTTCCGGATCACACGGGCGCCCAACACCACGACCGCTTGGTGTGCCGTCGTAATCTCCGCACCCGCGCTGTACGCTGAAGAGTTCGCCAACCGCAGCACCTCCGTCGCAAGGGCTGGCTCGTGCTCAATGCAACGAGACAACTGCGCGAAGGAGACCTCCGGATCGGAAGCGCGTCGCATGACGAGCGCTATACCTGCCGGTGGTACGGGGATGACGGACATTAAGGCTCCAAACTGTCCCTCTCATCGGACCACATCGCCGTATTGTTGACCTCCGGAACGCGAAAAGGGGAGCGGCCCGGCGCGTACGCTGGCTCGCTCCCCCTACCGTTCTCTAGTAAGAACGCTGCGTATAGATCAGTTCGCGCCCTGATCTCGGTACGCGTCGATCAAGATCGCTGCTGTCGTGGGACGCATGATCTGGGTCGGTGGGTTCTCACCCGCGACGAGCATACCACGCACCTTGGAGCCGGAGATGAACATCGCCTTCTCGTCGGGGTGACGACTCATGAGGTCTACGCGACCCATGGAGTCGTAGTACGCTGCGAATCCAACCTTGACGGGTTCAATCGCGAGGTGTCCTGCCAAATCATCGAAGATGGCCTGTGCGTCAAAATCACCCCAGATTGCGGTCTTGTCGAAGAAGGGCGCGTCGGCGTGCTTACGGCCAATCACGATGTGACTGAAGCCGTGGTTTTGACGATAGATCGCGTGCATCACGGCCTCAGAAGGTCCACCGTAAAACATCTTGATGTCGAGACCGACAAGCTCAAAGACCTCGTTGAGGTCGTAGCCTACGCTGTCCCACAGGTCGCGATCGGCGTCGCCGTCACCCAGCAGACGGTTGTCTTTCAGGGCGTTGTAGGTTCGCATACGGGTCGGCGCGTTGACGTCGTCGCCCTTGAGCTCACCGATGAGTGGGTTCAAAATGGCGCCCGCGTAGTGACCGGCTCGGGTGAGGGTCTCGAGGCCGTAGACCAACGCGTACTCGTGTGCGCGGTGGAGTGGGTTGCGCGTTTGGAAAGCGAGTGCTCGGTCCCAGCCGCGTGCCGCGATCATCGCGCGGGTCTCAACCGGTGTCAGAACTTGGTGGCCGTACTCTGCGTTAGGCACCGGTGGAAGCGCCATGATGTCGCCGCCTACAAGCTTGGTACGAGAATCGTTCTCGACGATCGCGCCACCAGGGTGATCCATCCGGTCAGTGCCGTAGACCTTCTCGACATATCGGGTCTTGTCCCAATCGAAGACCGAAGACACGTCAAGCGTTCCAACGACGCTGCCGTCGGGTCCGACGAGAGCTGCGGTGACGCCCGCCGATAGTCTCGCGGCCTCTTCGTCGGTGATGGGAAGGCACATCGGGATGGTCCATGCGTAGCGCTCGCCACCGGACATCACGACCTTCTCGTCGAGGACGAGGTCGTACTGCTCCTGGGTCATCGGACCGGTAAGAGGAGAGAGCGTGCCATCTGCGAGACGGTACACCGTCGCGAGGTCGGCGCTGGTCACATGAATGTGCGGCATGGACGCGGCGCGCTGCTGCAGTGACTTACGTTGGCTCAATGGGAGGGTGCGGTTGACGGGTGCGCTAAGGCCACCATGGACAGGTACGAGGCTCACGGGAATCTCCTGTTGTTTGGGAAGAGCAAAGGCTTCAGATTGGAGCGGGGGATAACCGGTGAGGGGCCGTTTTCCAACCACTCGTGCAGAAGACACAGGCTGTTCAGCGTCCCTCGTCCTCCAAAAGACACCATCCGTTGCGACTTGTTTAGGATTCAGGGGCGATACCAATCTACCCATTGACGATCCAAACAGGTTATTTGGGACCACCAAAGCTGCCACGGAGCGCCGATGCGATCGCTACTCTTTCTTCTCGGACTCTCGTCGGGCATCTGCTGCACCGCCTGGGCACAAGAAACCACTCCAGCCGCAGCCGGTGTCGAGGAGATACCCCAGCAGGTCACAGGGGATGATGCGCCCAAGGTTGCCCATGTGCCGGTTACGCTGCGCCTGAAAAACAGCGTCACCATGCGCGGGGCGATGACGGCCGAGGCGCTCCTCCTGTGGACCGCAGAGACGGACGTGCAGCTCTTGCTTGAAGACGGCACCTCCTTGCTCGTTCCAGGGGTATCCATCCGAGCCATTGCGGGTGGCGACGCGTCCGTCAGCACAGAGGCTGAACCCGACGAAGCTCCTCTCGTTGCGGACGACGCGGCCCCGAGCGAATCCGAAGTAGACGGCGAGTTCTCTTTCCCCAACGCCGCGGCCACCCGCTACCTGTACGCCCCGTCGGCGATCCCGATGCAAAAGGGCCAAGGCTACGTCTCTCAGAAGTTGTTGATCACGTCGGTGGCGTACGCCGTCGCGGACCACACCACCTTTGTCTTGGGCACCTTCTCGTTCTTCCCCCCTGCACTCACCGTCGCCGCCGTCAAGACTGCGTTCCCTGTGGGTGAGAAGGTACACCTCGGAGTGGGTGGGGAGACCTTCCTCACCAGTTTATCAGACAATGGGTCTCAATCGGTCGCCTCTGTCGCCTTCGGGAACATCACGTTCGGTGACCTCAACACCCATGTCACGCTCGCCTCCGGCTACCTCAACTTCGATGGCGACCACGAGATCCCCATCGTTCTCGCAGCCCATCATCGCATCAGCGACCGCTTGGCCTTCGTGACCGAGAACTGGCTCATCATCGACCCAGGCAACGAGTACGAGAGGTACAAATCCTCCAGCGTCACGACGACCGGAGGCGCCACGCAGACCACGGAGACGACCAAGACCCGCATGACCGCGATGGGTCCCCTCGGTGGTCTCATGAGCGGCTCCGTGCGCTTCATCGGCCAACGTGACTGGGAAATCCAAACGGTCGCGCGTGGACAGACCACCGGCGGCTATCCGAAGAGCACCGTCGACGTAGGGCTCATTCTCGGTGTGCTTAGAGACAACCCCAGCCGTCTCGAGTACAACGTCATCGGACCCATCCCTTGGGTCGACTGGTCTTGGCACTTCGGACCCGCGCGGCGCTAAGTCGACACCTGTCGAAGCGTACGAATTCGCCTTCGAAGATCCTCTAAGACCGGATCGTCAGCAAGTGAGCCCTCGCCCTCGGCGCTGTGGTGCCACCGCGCGAACGCCAAATCAATCTGCAGACGCTCAAGCTTACGCTGCCGCCGATATGCTTCCCAACCGCTGCGCTTCAGAAGCGCCCAGCCACGTCCGGTGCGACGCCGCGCAGGAACAAGCGCTTCGGCCTCACCCATCTTCACGACGTCTTCTGACTCGCCCAGCAGTGAGCCGACGATGACCGCGTCTTCGTGGCGCCAGACGAACCAAAGCACGAGCGCCAAAAACAACACGAAGGGGAGCTGCAAGACCACGACCGCGAGCGGCCACGACAGAAGATGGTTCACCACAAAGGCGTCTTCGGCTACAAAGAACGTACCGGCAAATGTGTTCCACACAAAATGTGAGAACATGGCCAAACCGAGACACAACGGAAGCCACAACCACCGCACGAGACCGCGTCGCTGCACCCGAATCAACCCCACGCCGAGACCGGTCAAGCCCGTAAAGGTCGGGTGACCCGACAACCCATTGAGAACACCCCTGCCGAACGCGTTGAAAACGACCTCGACGTATCCCTCGTTGGCCACCTCAAGGTAGTACGTGATGTTCTCAAACCATGCAAAACCGAGACCAACCACAGCACCGTACACGAGGCCGTCCAGAACATTGTCGAGCTCTCGTCGAAACAAAAGCAGCAGCCCAACGACGGCCATCCCTTTGGTGATCTCTTCACTGATCGGGGCGCTGATGGAGGCCGCCGCAAAGTTCCCGAGTTCCGGGTCCTGAAAAATCCAGCCGCCAACCATACCCGTCAGGCTGTTTGCGATGGCTGCGTAGGTGGTCGCGACCGTCGCGCCCCAAAGAAATGCCGCGGAGAGCAGCCACCATGGCTCTCGCTCGTTTCGGTCCAACCAGAGTAGGAGTCCGCCGTACGGCACGGCCGTCGCAGTCGCAAGCATCACGCACAGCGACAGCGTCGCCGGCCGAACCATCGCCTCGGTGAGCAACACCAGACCCGAGCACATGAGGCCGAACGGGACCATCAAGAGCAGCAGGACGCCATACAAGGTGATGGCCGTCGAGCGCCTCGAGCCACTCTTACTCAAGCGAGTGTCACGATCGACGACGTCCCCAGAGGAGCGCCGTCATGGCGAACAGCCAGCCCCAGCCAACCGGGCCAGTCGGGATGGTGGTCGCGCCGCACGAACCATTGACGTTGATGGACTCAGCGATGAAGGGGTCACATTCGTCGACCGCAGGGATGACACCGTCACAGTCATGGTCGAATCCATCGCACAGCTCGGGAGCGCCAGGGTAAATCGTGAGATCCGTGTCATTGCAATCTCCGCAGAGCGGCACACCGTCAAGGTCTGCGTCCACAGACTCGCCATCCAACAGGTTGCCGTTGCAATCGTTGAGGACACCATCGCAGATCTCAATCGCTCCCGGGTAAGCCGTCGGATCGGCGTCGTCGCAGTCGCGACCCCGGTCGATAAAGCCTGCAGGTGGACCGTCGCACGTCTCCACCTTCTGGTCCGGATGGCCATAGCCGTCGCCGTCGCCGTCGGGGAACCAAGACTCGAAGGTCAGTTCGTCGTCGTCGAGGCCGTTGCAGTCGTTGTCCAGCCCATCGCATAGCTCGGGAGCACCCGGGCGTACGCTGTCGTTGAGGTCATCGCAGTCGCTGTTGTTGCCGACAAAACCCATGGGGGCGACGTCGCACGTCAGCTCAGGTTCCGAAGAGGCGTCACCGTAGCCATCGCCATCACCATCGGGGTACCACAGGAGGTCAACGACGTCTTCATCGATGAAGCCATCGCAGTCGTTGTCTTCGTTGTCGCATCGTTCGGGTGCGTTCGGGTAGACCGTCGCGTCGTCGTCCGCGCAATCGCCGCCGGTAAGCGTGCGGTCATCGGGGACCCCGTCGCAGAAGTCTTCGGCCGTCGCGATCCCGCCGTAGCCATCGCCATCCGCGTCTTCGTAGGCCGTCACAAACACGATGTCTTCGTCGATCAGGGTGTCGCAGTCATCGTCGAGGATGTTGCAACGCTCTGGCGCGCCTGGGTAGGTGTTCGGGTCCACATCACTGCAGTCGCCACCCACTTCGATGGTACCGTCCACGGGGCCGTTGCAGCTGTCGATGCTCGCCCCACCGAAACCGTCACCGTCGGAATCTAGGTAGTACGTCACATAGACGGGGTCGTTGTCGGGCGTACCGTCGCAGTCGTTGTCTACGCCGTTGCAGCTCTCCGGTGCGCCCGGGAAGGAGGTCGCGTCGTCATCGTCGCAGTCGACCGTGGAGTCAAACCCGTCGCCGTCGTCGTCGGCGGGTATGACGAAGCGAAGCTCCATGGCGTACAGCGTGCCGCCATCGAGGTTGTCCTCGATCACATCACCGAGCTCCTCCGCGCCCTCGTCGGTCACCCAAACCGCGCCGTCCGCGGTGCCGATGCCGGCGATACCTTGGGGCAGATCCAGTCCGGTCGCGTAATAGTACCGTACATTCTGATTGACGATGTGGAAACCGATCGCGTAGGTCTCGCCAGCGAGCATCGTGAGATTCACTGGATCGGACGTGAGGAAGCCTTCGTCGTCTTCGGCCACCGTACGAATGCCGGAGCGGTAGATGACGGACCAGGTGTCGATGCCCGTCTCTTGGTAGACCGCATACTCGAGCCGATCGTCTTCATCGACCTCAAGGTAGGGACCGTAGTCGTTGAGCACAACGGTCGTGCTGGGTGTCACGACGTTGAACTTGTAGGCAAACCGTTGGGAGTTGGTCCCATCAAAGTCGCCGAGAAACACGTCCAGTGCATCACCCGCCGAAGCAAAGGAGGACCAAGCCAACGCCATCATCATCAATAAAGGTTTCATGCATGCAGCGTAGCACGTCGGCATGGGGGTCGGGTAGTCACGAATCGCAAGGTCGACAGGACCCTGACAGATCGGAGACGATCGATCCCTGATTAGACGTCCGCTGGAGCGCTCTCTTCTTGGACCTCTTCGGGCGCTGGTGTCACGTTGAGCACCACTTTCCCGTCCTTCATCGCGAGCTCCGCATGACCACCCTTTTGAAGGTCGCCAAACAAGATCTCATCGGCCAATCCCTTCTTCACGTGCTCTTGGATTACGCGGCCCATCTCGCGCGCACCATACTCCGGCTTGTAGCCGATTTTCGAGAAGAATATCCGGGTCTCGTCCGTGGCCGAGAGCATGACGTTTCGCTCCATGAGTTGCCCTTCGAGTTCAACCAAGAACTTGTCGACAATTCGCAAGATGACTTCTTCTGGAAGCTTCCCGAAGACGACCACCGAGTCGAGTCGGTTTCGAAACTCAGGCGGAAAGACGTCTTTGAGCACCTTCTCGGCCCGCGCTCCGCCCTCCGGCGCGCTGAATCCAACCCCGCGGCCCGACGCGGCGCGTGCGCCAGCGTTCGTGGTCATGATCAAGATGGTATTGCGGAAATCCGTCTTGCGGCCGTTGTTGTCGGTCAGCGTCGCGTGATCCATGACTTGCAGCAAGATGTTGTAAATGTCGCGGTGGGCCTTCTCAATCTCATCGAGGACCACGACGCAGTGCGGGGTCTTGTGGACTGCATCCGTCAGCTGGCCACCCTGCTCAAACCCGACGTAGCCCGGGGGCGCCCCGATCAGTCGGCTTACCGAATGCTTCTCCATGTACTCGGACATGTCGAACCGATGGAACTCAACGCCAAGCGCAAAGGCGAGCTGCCGCGCAAGTTCGGTCTTTCCCACACCGGTGGGGCCGGCAAACAAGAAGCTACCGACCGGCTTACCCGGACTGCCGATTCCGGCCCGCGACAGCTTGATCGCGGTGACGACCGAGTCGATGGCTTGATCTTGCCCAAAGATCACACGTTGTAGATCTTCCTCAATATGTTCGAGTTTCTCGCGATCTTCGGAGCTCACTTGCTTCGGCGGAATCCTCGCGATCCGAGCCACAGCGTTCTCCACCGCCGAGAGGTCAACGAGCTCTTCCTTCTTCAGCCGAGTGGCCGCACCGACCTCATCGAGCACATCGATCGCCTTGTCCGGAAGTCGCCGGTCCGTGATGTGACGCGCGGCGAGCGTGGCCGCACCCTCGACCGCGTCATCGGTGTACTTGAGCTCGTGGTATTTTTCGTAGGTTGGCTTTAGCCCTCTGAGGATCGCGATGGCATCCTCGAGCGAAGGCTCGCTCACCTCAATGGACTGAAAGCGTCTGGCGAGCGCCTTGTCTTTTCCAAAGCTGCTCCGGTAGTCGTCGTAGGTGGTGGAGCCGATGCATCGAAGCACACCCGAAGCCAACGACGGCTTCAGAAGGTTCGACGCGTCCATAGAGCCACCTGTCGTGGCGCCAGCGCCGACGATCAGATGGATCTCATCCACAAAGAGTATCGCCTTCTCGTCGTTTTCGAGGGCTTGTACAACGCCCTTGAGGCGGTCCTCAAAGTCTCCGCGATAGCGGGTTCCCGCCATCAGCGAGCCCATGTCCAGCGCGTAGATGTGCACGTCTTTGAGCAGATCGGGGACGTCACCATCGAAGATCTTCTGCGCGAGGCCTTCCACAATCGCTGTTTTGCCAACCCCAGACTCCCCGATGAAAAGTGGGTTGTTCTTTCGACGGCGCGCCAACACATGGACCGCCCGCTCGATCTCCTCTTCGCGGCCGATCAGAGGATCGATACGGCCGGCCTCTGCCTTCAGCCACAGGTCAGTCGTAAACTCGCCTAGGGCATCCTCGGTCGACGTCGTCCCCTCTTCGCGCCCGTCGCCAGTTCCACGTGGACCGCCCATATCGTCTCGCGCTCCGCCATCTTTTCGAACGCCGTGGCTGATGTAGCGGACGACCGCCAGACGATTTACGCCATGCTTCTCCAGCAGATACACCGCGTCACTGTCCGTCTCACCGAACATCGCGACGAGCACATTTCCGCCGTCGACTTCGTCCTTTCCACTGGTTCGAACGTGCGTGATGGCGCGCGTCAGCACGCGGCGAAAGGCCAACGTCTGTACCGGATCGTAATCCTCACCCGAGCCGTCGACGGTCTCGAGCTCGTCGAGCTTGGCATCCACCTCTTGTTCGAGGCGTTTGAGATCGGTCCCACAGGCCTTCAGGATGGCAGCCGCTTTCGGCTCGTGCAGCAGCGCGTAGAGCGTGTGCTCCAGCGTCAAAAACTCATGCATACGCCGCCGCGCTGTCTCGAGAGCCATTCCCAGCGCAATTCTAAGGTCATCACCAAGCATTATTCAGGTTCCATTACACATTGAAGAGGGTGGCCCGCCTCGCGAGCGAGGCCGTGAACTTGTCCTAGACGCGTCTCGGCGATCTCACGAGTGTAAACACCCGCGACCCCGACGCCCGTCCGATGGATGTGAAGCATGACGCGCGTCGCGGACGCTTGGCCGTGCCGAAAGACACTCTGAAGCACGTGGATCACGAACTCCATGCTCGTGTAGTCGTCGTTGAGCAAGACAACCTTGAACTTGCGGGGCTGTTTGACGCGATCATCCGTCATCAGCTGCTCTTCGCCGCCTGTTCCTTTTTTTGTTTTGTCACTCAATGGTCTCTCCGCGAACGGACTGTCTTCAATCAGCGTAGCCCACACCATGAAAGATGGCGCGCCATTTCATGTCTTCGATCTACACACCACGAAGAGAGCGTCTAGGGGCCGATGTACAACTACGTCGAAGAGCGAGGTCGCGACACGAACATCGACGACGAAACGGGTCGATGATCGGAGCACTCCGTCGGCAACACCCGAGCGCCCACGACCTCAACGCCGTGAGGTGTTGCGTAGACGTAATCCACCCGAAGCGGCAGCCATCCAAAGAGATCTGCGGTTCCCGCGGCACCTCGCCCCGCGTCGCGGAAGGCGTCCATCATGTGGCCTCGCAGCGTGACATGCAACGCCGCATCTTGGGTGCTGTTGAAGTCGCCCATCACCACGGTGGGATCCTTGAGCTTGGACACCCGCTCGAGCAGGGCTGCGCTCTCGTCGCCCTGGACGCGGAAGGTTCGCGCCACGTCGCCCTGGAGCCTGCTACCCGGAGCCAAATCCCACAGGCTTGGGTCCACACTGCCCAACGCGTATGGCGTCAAATGAACCGCGAGTACGTTGAGCACCTCGTCGCCGCTGGCCAGCTCACTAAACAAATAAAACCAATCTCGGTGGTCGACGTAGCGCTGCGGCTTGGAGTCGCGCAGCGTCCAGCGATCGCCCAACGCGCAGGTCGCGACACCGCCCACCGCGCCCTCACCCGTCCCGTGGTAGGTCGCGTGGTCGCAGACCATACCGAGCTCCGCCGAGAGCAGTTCCACATCGTTGGCCGAGACCTCGAGGAGCGTCAGTACGTCGGGTGACTCAGACTGCACCGCCGACACAACACAGCCGTAGGGATCGGGCGCCTCTCCCCACAGACGCTGCACGTTCCACGTCATCAGGCGAACCTCTTCCCCCGACGACGGCACATCGAGCGCTCGATGCGGCACCAGCCAAAGCGCACCGGCAGCCAGCAACAACGCGCCGATCAAGACTGGCGGCGTACGGCGATCGGGCACCAGACACCAGGTGGTCACCAAGGCCGCCCCCAACGCGCCATAGAGGTAGGGCAAGACCAAGGTGAGCATGGCGAACCACGCCGGTGGAGCGTGCAGACCACGCCCGACAAGGCTGACGAGCAACAGCCCCACACAGGCCGCGGTGAGTGTCAGCAGCCACGGCCGCGTCCAGCGGCCACCCCGAAGCAGCTTCACGTCCGGTGTAGGTGGCGTGTTCACTCCTTGTGGACCGTGACAACCTGATTTACAGCAACCCCTTCCACGCGGGAGCGCTCCCCATCGGGCCATCGAATGACCAACGAATCGACCGCCGTGGCGTCGCCAAGTCCAATGTGCACCTCAGGAGGTCCGCTGGATGCAAAACCGCTACCGCCCGCACGAACGTCACCCCGATGCATCAGCCCATCGGCCTCCACCCATACCCGGCTGCCCACCGCAAACCGATTCGCGCCCTCGTCCATCCTCGGACGCACAATCAACCAACTCTCAGCCCCACAGCGAGACATCCACATCAGATTGGGACCCGCCAGATCCCTCTTGAGGAGGTCGAGGTACCCATCGCCATTCATGTCCGCCAGGG
>Ga0315320_10003127_pt1 | contig 13638 bp, 8 predicted proteins | sample M140m21515metaG_FD_203458 | JGI IMG/M metagenome (GOLD analysis project Ga0315320, IMG submission 203458) | Ammonia-oxidizing marine archaeal communities from Monterey Bay, California, United States - M1 40m 21515 | ecosystem: Environmental > Aquatic > Marine > Coastal | place: USA: California...
ATTCGGGCCATGGATGGAGAGCGGGGGGGGGGGCTTGACTCACGTCCGTATTCGTCGTATTCTCCCGACCCCACCGCGTAGAATCGCAGGTCGCCTACTCCGCACCACACCATGTTCTCGTCCCCGTGGCGCGCCACCCCGCACCTGGACGCCAGCTTGTCGCAATCAGATTCCGCCACCGTCGACGCGCCCGCGCCACCGGACGACGCCTCCGCGCGATGGAGCCTGTCGCGCCACCGCATCTGGTCGGGTTCGGGGATGGGGTCGTAGAATCGCTCGAGGATGACGTGACCGGAGACTGACGCCATCATGACGCACAGCACGCGGCCGGCGAGCACCATCTCGGTCGTGCCCCCTCCGCGCGCTCCCGACGGTGTTTCCCGCGCTGCAACATTCTTCCGAGAAAAGCTGACAGGAAAAGCGCCCGCCCGCCGATTTCCCCCCACAACGACACACACAGCAGACATGTCGTATCAGCACAAAGGAGGGCGAGGCGGCGGACGTTTCGGCGGACGCGGACGAGGAGGACGCGACGGCGGCGGGCGCGGCAGGGGCGGCGGGCGCGGCAGGGGTGACGGGCCGAGGGAGCTGCTATGGGATCCGACCGTCAAATGGTTCTTCGAAGATGCCGACGGCGGCGGCGGCGGTGACGGGACTCCCTCGGGTGGCCTCGAGAAGGGCATCAACAAGAAGCGCGCGCGCGATTATCACGTCAAGGGCCGCGAGGGTGCGCGCGCGCCGTCCCTGGACGACGCGCGCAAGACCGCGGCGCTCGAGCTCCGCCGATACAAGCTCGTCAAGCGCCTCCGACATCAACTCGCGCTCAAATGCGGGCAGCTGCAGATCAAGCCGCCGCTCCTCGTGTTCGAGCGATGGCTCGCGCGAGCCATGCTCGAGGACGGCGACGACGCGGTTCCAACCCCGATGTTCCCGGCGGTCGACGCGGGAGGTGGACTCGCACAGGATCTCCGCCGAGCCGGCGTGGAAGACCAGGCCGCGGCGGATGCCGCGGCGAATGAACTCGCGGCGCAGGCGAAAGCAATCGCCGGTAAGCTTATCGCGAGCGACGGCGACGACGACGGCGACGACGACGACGAAAGGGCAGGTAAGAAGAAGGACATTGTCACCGCGGAGGACGCCGGCCCGCTCCTCGCGCTCAAGGTTAACGGCGAGAAGCCCTACATGTCGGTGTCCAAGGCGCACATGGGAAAGCTCAGGGCGCTGTACTGCCGACACTCGCTCGGGGGAACGCCGCTTCCCCCCGAGGGAACCCCCGAGCACGGCGCGTTCATCGCCGCGACGTTCTCGCTGCTCGCCAGGTACGACGCCCTGGGCGGCGCCGGCTACCAGGCGGCGCTCAACGAGACGGCGTTCGACGTTTTGAAGAAGAGGCTCGGCGTCGGGTGCGAGGCTTTCGCGTCGCCACTCAACTGCCGCTACGGCCGGTTCTGCTCCGCCTTTCCCGACGTGGACAAGCCGTTCGGGTCGCTCGGGTCGTTCTTTGACTTTAAGCCCACGCGCGGGTCGTTCGAGATGAACCCGCCGTTCGTCCCCGAGTCCTTGTTGGCCGCCGCGACGCACGCCGACGCCCTTCTGAAGACTGCGGAGACGCAGGGCGGACGACTGTCCATCGTCGTCGTCGTGCCCGCCTGGCGCGACGTGCCCATGTGGAAGGCCCTGGACGAGTCTCCGTTCAAGCGCGGGGAGACGCTCGTGGTCCCGGCGTCCGAGCACGGCTTCTGCGACGGGGCGCAGCACTGCCGCCCGCCCAGGGAACGGCACAGGGTGAGCAGCTACGACACCGGGGTGTTTTTCCTGCAGACGGAGGCGGGCGCGCGGCGGTGGCCGGTGACGGATGAGATCAGGGCGGAGCTCACCGCTGCCATGAAGCAGGCGGTCGGGTCCGCGAAGAGCGTCGGGGACCTCGAGAAGAGGTTCAGGCCCAACGGGCCGAACAAGGCTGGGTTCGTGAGGAAAGACAAAGACAAGCCGCCGCCGCGACGAGAGGAAGAAGCCGAGGGGCGCGACGACTACGACGCCGGCGGTGGTGAGCAGCAGGCCGCCGGCGTCGACGACGACGGGGGTGGTGAGAAAAAGAAGAGACGTAGGCGACGCAAGCACGAGGATTGATTGATGAATACGACTCTCTTAACATTTAGGTTTGCACGAAGAAAAGAACGGTTTTAGTTTGGCCGAACTTGGTCGGTGCAGAAACCGCTGTGCGCGCAGTGGTCGCAGCCAGCCTGCCCCCCGCAGTCCGCATCGGTGGAACAGGGTGGACCCTTGACTCCCGGGCAGCATTGGACGTCGCCGGTGCACTTATGCGCGGGTCCCGGTCCAGGCTTTGGACCGCCGCCCCCGCACCCTGTTTGCTCGGGTGATAAAATCTTAACCTCGGCGCACGCGTGGGCCTCCGCGCAGCTGTTATCGTAGTGGCTGTCCCTCACACCGGTGCACGGGCAATCCGCGCGCTCGCCAGGTCCCGCCGGGCTACTCTCCGTGCCCTCACCCTGCGCGTAGCACGTCAGCACCTGCACCAGCTCGCACCGCGGGGTGCAACCCAGCGCCACGCGCTTCGCGCCCCCGAAGATATCCTGCAGTTGCTTCAGCGGTACGCTACCTCCCATCGCGTCGACGAGCGTCTTCGGCGTGCCTTCCGCCGCCGCGAGCGTGAACATCGCGTCGTAGTACCCTTTTTGGTCCAGGCCCTTCGCGGTGCCTGTTTCGTCCGCCCACGCCGCGCAGGTTCCGTGTTTGGGCCACTCGTGTGATCCGAGCGAATCGGAGTACCACGCCGGCGCTAGTGTCTCGTACTCGGTACCCTGGGGCAGTAACGAGGGATCGTAGGTCCACGGGGACGACTTTGGGAACCAGGTGGGCTTGGTGCACATCTGCGGCCAGAAGCATGCGCCTCCTCCCGCGGCGACGGACATGGCGGTGGTTGTACGGAGGGATCTGCGAGGATCTGCGATTGCTGAGACGTCTTCGAGGGAGTCGTCTTCGTCCACGGGGGTGGCGTAGGAGGGCCACATGCCGTGGAGGGTGAGCGCGGGGACCATGGCGTCGACGGCACACTCCTTCTTTCCGCACATCCTCGGGCTTGACCCGCAGAACCCCGGGGTCCAGCTCCTGGCGAGTTCCCAGAGGTCGAAGGGGTGCCCGCCCCGGATGGGGTCGTCGCAGCCTCCGTGGCTCTCGGCTCCCGCGTCGGGGCAGGAGGGATCATCGGGTTTGGCGCCCGGATCTCGAAGGTTCGGGACCGGGTTTAGGGAGACCTCGAAAGTGGACGTTGGGGACGCCCGGACGGTCGCGATGGCCTGGATGGGGTGAACGGGTGGGTGGAAGGTCAGGGAGAGCCTCGGACGCGACATTTGAATATCCGCGGGAGACTTTTGGATATCGCCAAGGGGCACCGCGCGTGGGTCGTCGACGGGCGAGGGTGGTGACGCGGCGGACTCGCGGGGGCTCACCGTGAGGATAAGGGTAAGCGAGAGGATCGCGCGATACATGTTGAAAGCCGAAATAGGTCGTCTGCCAGAGTGCCAACGCGAAGGCGCGCAAAGAATGCCAAGTCAGCTCGCGCGAAACGGAATAACTTTTCTCGGGCGCCCCTGCGAGATGAAAATTCATTGTCTCGTCAGGACCGCGCTCGAGCCCGTCCTCACTGACGCGCGCGCGCGTCCCGGGAGTCGTGCTCGACGGCGCAGTGACCGCCACGATGACCGCGTTGGTTCTTCCCGGCGAGCCCCTGCGGCACGCGGATGAGGTCCGCTCCGGCCCGGGCACCTACGTCCGGGGCCAGAGCGTCGTGGCGGCGGTCATGGGGACGGCGCGGACAACCCCGGCGGCGGACGACGCCGAGGACAAGCGCCCGCTCGTCGAGGTGATCAAGGGCGCCACCTCCGGCGATGCCACCGATTCCAAGGGTGACCGCGGGGGCGGGACGCTGCTCCCCGAGGTCGGGGACGAGGTGTTCGCGCGGGTCACGCGCATCAATCCGCGGCAGGTGTGGTGCGAGATCGTGGCGGTGAACGGCAAGGCGGTCAGCGACTCCGCGGGGTTCCAAGGGGTCGTGCGACAACAGGACGTGCGCGCGACGGAGATTGACAAGGTGGACATGTACGAATCCTTCCTGCCCGCCGACGTCATCAGGGCGTCAGTGCTCAGCCTCGGAGATCAGCGCAACTATTTCCTCAGCACGGCGAGGAACGAGTTGGGGGTGGTGCAGGCGAAGAGCCCGTTCACCGGGGAGCCCATGGTGCCGGTGTCTTGGCAGGAGATGATGTGCCCCAGCACGCAGGTCAAGGTGCCCAGGAAGGTGGCCAAGGTAGTGGAGTGAGCACCGTGTCCTGGTAGAGCATTGTAACCGTGTATCACAGTCGTATAGCAACACCGATGAGCCGCGAATCCGTCGTCGACGTCTTCTTAGGGTGCCCTAAAAGTGTCGAGAGTTTCACATCCGCGTCGCGCGATACCCGAGGGAGCCTGCACGTGTCGATGTCGACCGCGAGGTGCACGGTCGGAGCGAGCCATCCCCGGGCGGTGTCGTCGCGATGCCGCCGCGCGACCACAGCCGCTCGTGCATCCACGCGCGTCGTCGCCAAGGCGGCCGACGCATCGCCCGCACACACGTGCACACGTGTCGCGTTGAAGGCTGAGACGCTCACCGTCGAGGCGTTCGCGCCGTTCGGACAGGTGTGCAAGGCTGAGGAGGACGGCGTCGAGTTCGGCCCTGCAGATGCACAGCTGGACCTGTCGCAGGGAACCCCGAGGTTCTACGTCATGAGGCTACGGGAGAAAGACCTCTCCTTCGATCGGATAACGTACCACGAGAAGGTGACCCAATGCCTCGGAGCTCTCGGGGACGAGGACTGGTACATGGCGGTCGGAGCGCCCACGATGGACGTGGCGAAGTACCCGCGGCACGACAGCACGAAAGCCGAGCGGGCGCTGCGGGTGTTCAGGGTCCCGCCCGGGCACTTCCTCAAGATGCACGCGGGATGCTGGCACGCGGGGCCGCTGTTCCCGTCGTCCGTGGACGTGATGGACTTTTACAACCTCGAACTATCGGATACCAACGCGGTGGACCACAACACGCACGTTTTCTCTGAGGTGGATAAAATCGTCTACGACGTGGTCGACGACTAGAAGCAGCCGTCGCGCGGGTGTATAGGAGAGAGAGAGAGGAAGAGGAAGAGAGGCGCGGGAGCGCGTGTAATGATACGACATGTGACGTTAGACTCTCGTCGTTCGCAAAGTTTTTTGTCATTGCCAAAAGTTCGGCGTCGACGCCTCGTCGACTCTAGTCGCTCACTTGATCTTGAGCGAGTTCATCTTGACCGGGGTGACCGGAGCGTCGCGCGGGTTGGTCTTGGTCTTCCCGATGGCATTCACGACGTCCATGCCGCTGACCACCTTGCCGAACACCGGGTGCTGCGACGGGGTGGACTTGTCGAACCAGTCCAGGAAGGAGTTGTGCACGGTGTTGACGAAAAACTGGGATCCGCCGCTGTTGGGCTGGCCGGTGTTGGCCATGGAGAGGGTGCCGGGCTCGTTGGAGGTCTTATCGATGAGCTCGTCGGGGATGTTACCGCCGGCGTCGCGAGTGATGGTCTTGCCGTCGCACTCGAACGACGAGCCACCCTTGGGGCCGCCGGTTCCAGCGCGGGGCGATTGGGGGTCAGAGCTCAGGGGGCATCCGAACTGCAGCATGAACCCGTCGATGACGCGGTGGAAGTGAAGCCCGTCGTAGTGGCCGGTGTTGCACAGGTCGACGAAGTTGGAGGCGGTAATCGGCATCTTGTCCATGAAGATCTCAGCCTCGAAGGTGCCCATGGAGGTGTCGAAGACGGCGATCGGGTTGGACGAAGCCTGCGCAGCCATCGCCCGGATCGATCCGGGGCGATTGATGAGTGCGGCGCGGGGCTGGACCGCGCGGCCGGTGAAGCCGGAGGCGCGCAGGGCGGTGGGGCGCATCGCGCGGGCGAGGGCGGCGGCGATCATTTCCTGAGGTACTGTTTGGGCGGTCGATACGTCCACTGTGTCGCGAAGACTGTCGGCGGCGGTTGGAGAACTTTTTCCGAGACTGACGTGGCACTGCAGTCGTGACACAGCTCCCACCAACAGCGGCTCCGCGACTGAGTCCGATCGACACACTGTGATCGACACTGCGGCGCGCGGACTAAGCAAGGCATCAAGCGACATCATGGCATCGATGTCCAACGCCCCTCCGGAGAGCGCCATGCGAGGTCGCGATCTCCACGTCACCTTCGACGACGTCCAGCGATCCGACGACGCGTTCCAGCGACCGCCCCCGCTGGAGCTCCCCGACAGCACCCCGAGGCTGAAGTCCGTGCGCAAGACGCCCAGCGGGTCCGCCAAGCACCGAGAGATCCGCTCCGCCTACGGACCCAACCTTCGATTTCCAAACTCCACGAGCAAGGATGAGTTCCCGCCGCACAGCCCGGGGCCACTGTGAGTCACAAACCCGCGCTTCGCACCCTCGAACCCGCCCGGCGCCCCGCGTGGGGCGCGCGCCCGCTTCCAAAATAGGCATCTTCCCGCAATCGGCCCGAGTTCGTTGTTAGTCTACGTTTCCCGCGATCGATCGCCGCGAATCGCTGACCAACTCGTCTTACTCCCGTACTCCTAATTCGCAGTTCATCGGGCCCAAAGAAGGCGTACGTCCCCTCGCCCGTCAAGTTCGAGGCGGTGTCCGAGTCCAGGGACAAGTTCCGCGCGCACGCCGTCCAGCCCCTGCCCAACATACCCGTCAAACCGTACCGCAACACCGGCGCCAAATTCGACGACTCCACCACCAACAAAGCCATGTTCAAGGTGGAACCGAGCGCGTACCAGCGACTGTCGGCGCCCAAGAAAGCGTACGTGCCCTCCCCGGTGAAGTTCGAGTCCACCTCCGAGGCCAGGGACAAGTACACGGCGTACGCCACGGAGATTCGCACGCCGCCGATTGGACTCTGGGTGGCTAACGATTTGGTGGAGGTGATGGTGCAGCCCGGCGCGGACCGACCGATCAGCGTGTCGAAGATGTTCAGCACGACGAGCAACGGTCAGGACGAGATGGAGCTCAAGATCGTGGAGGGATGGTCGAGGAAGGCGAGCGAGTGTACGCTGCTGACGGTGTTCGAGATTGAGGGGATCCCGCAGTCGCCCGCCGGTCGCCCGCAGATTCGCGTCACGTTGTCGATCGACGCGGAGGGTTCGATGACGGTGACGGCGGTGGACCGCGATAACGACGTGGTGCTCGCGGAGGAGACCGTGGAGGTGACGCCGGCGTACTCGGTGTCACCGCCGAAGGGTGTGCACGCCGCGGGATCGCCGTCGCCCGACAAACACGGGGAGAGGAGGGCCGGCTACCGATAGAGAAGGCGCCGACTGAGCGAGGGAGCATAAAAGTGTTTAGCGGCGATGCTGATGATGAATAAAAGAATGTCTCTGCTATCGTACAATATGAATGAATGCGTCGAGTGAGAACCGCTTCGGCGCCGTGCTCACATGCCACCGCCGGCGATGATGCGGGGCAGCAGGGCGGTCGCCAGCCCCAGGGCGTAGTACCCCCAGACCGGAACGACGATGCCGTTCAAGCCCTTCGCGGCAACCTCGCCAGCCGCTTCCAGCTGCCTCCGTTGCGCCTCATCCTCGGGGTCAAGAGTCGTCAGATCGACGTCCACGGTGAGCGCGTACGCCTGTTTGACACTCTCGAGCTCGTTCGCGAGCCAGTACGCGTCGTCAGTCACCGCGCGCGCCTTGAACGCGTCGCGTTCATCCGTCAGCGACTCGACGCGTTCCTCAATCTTCTTGACGAGCGCGGCTCGATCCCCGTCGGACTCGTCGCGCGCCGAGGCAACCCGCGTCGCCGCGCGCTCGGACACCTCCGCGAGGGCGGTCTTGGCGTACTGCACGGTTCGGTCCAGTTCCTTCGCGTGCGTCGCGAGCGCAGCCTCGAACTGCGCCTCGTGCGTCGCCCGCATCTGCGCCATCTCGGCGCGAACGTCGGCGGATTTTTTCATCTCCGCGTCGAGCGCCGTACTCTTCGCCCGCATCTCAGCCGCGTGCCTCGCGAGCAGGTCCTTGGTCTCTCGCTCGTGACGGGTGGTGAGGTCTCGGGACTTATCCAGAAGCTTTTGGTCGTAAGCCTTGATCTGGGCTTCAAATTCCGCGCGCGCCCTTTCTGCTTCGTTCTCGAACTGCTGATTGAGGTTGTCGCGATAGGTATCCGCGGAGCCCATGACGGCTTTGAGCTCCTCGGCAGCCTTCTCGCGCGTCTCCCCGATCGTGGTCTTAGCGGCGTACTCCGCAGCCTTCGCCGCGGTGGCGGCGGCGGACCTCTGCTCGGCCAAGGCGGCCTCGAATCGAGCCCTCTCCCCCTCGAGCGTCGCGGCGGCGGCTTTTTCCGCGGCGGCGAGCTTGCCCTTGTACTCAGCCTTTGCGTCCGCGAGAGCCTTCTCGAGCTCCGCCTTACCCTGCGCGTAAGCGTCGTCCGTCGCCTTGATCTGCGCTTGCAGTCGCTGATCGAGCTGGGCGAATTCCAACTCGACCGCCTCGGAGTCGACATCCGCGCCGGCGGCTGTGGAAGCCTTCTTGAGCTCCTCCGCCGCAGCCTTCTTCGCGCTCTCCAGCGCATCATGGTACGCACCCCTGGCGCGGCCAGCCTCGGCCTTGGCGTCCGCCCTGAGCGCGTCCATCTCAGCCTCGAGCGTAGCTTTTTGGTCGGCGAGTTGCTTCGCGGCGGCATCGGCGGCGAGCTCGAGCGCGGCGGCTGACTCTGCCTGGGCGGCTGCTACTTTCTCGTCGGCATCCTTCGACGCCGCCTCGACGCGGCGCTCGAGATCCTTGATGGAAGCCTTGGCCGATGCCGCAGCATCCGCCATGCGCTTCTCGTGGTCCGCCTGCATGCGTTCGGCGGCGCGGTTCAGCGCGGTGACCTCTTCCTGCGACTTTTCCTGCGCCTCGACGACCTCGATGGCGGCTGCGGCTCTGATCGAGCCGAGCTCGTCGGCGTGGATTTCGCGCAGGGACTTCATCTCGGAAAGCAACTGCTCCTCCCGTTTCTGGAGTTTGGCGGCCATGGAGGCGTTGACTTCGGCGACGGCTTCGTCCTGCGCCGCCGCAGCTCGTGCGACGGCGTCCTCGGCCTCCTTCTTGGTCCTCGCCAGCGCCGTTTCCATTTGCAAGAGTTTATCCGCAAACTCCGATCCCGAGGCGTTGAGCGCATCTTTCCGCTTCTTATCGAGAGCCTCCATCTCCTCCGCCGCGGCCGCCATCTCCCGCGCGGCTTTTTCCATGACCTCCCGCAGCTCCGCCTTGTGCTGCGCCACGAGAGCGCTCTTCTCCTCGGCGTAAACAGCCTTGGCCTCCTCGAGCTCGGCGGTGATTCTGTCGGAAATTTCGTCAGCCTCCCGCCCCGCCGACGCGACGCTCGCGGCCAACGCGCCGTCCTTCTCGTCCGACATCCTGCGCATCTGCTCCTTGTACTTCGCCTCCACCTCCGCGAGCTTCTCGGTGGCGGCGTTGGACGCGACGGCCAGGTCAGACTCGGCCTTGGCCACCGCGGCTTGGTATTCGTCAGCCTTGGCCTTCAACTCTGCGTACTTCGCGGCAGACGCTTCATCCTTGGACTGAATCTCCGCCCTCACCTTGGTCGCCGCCGCCGCGAGGGCCTGGGCGTAGCCAGCCTCCGCGGACGCCATGGCCTCGGCGTGTTCCCGCCTGAGCTCGTCGATCCTGGCGTTGAGGGCGGAGACCGAGGTGGTATTGTCCTTCTCGGCGGATGATTTCGCCGCCGTCAAGGTCTCGGCCGCGACGTCCTTGGCGTTCTGGAGCTCCTTCTTGCGGTCTTCGGTTTTCTTCGCGGCGGTCTCCTTTACCAGCGCGATGGCCGCGGCGGACTGCTTCTCCGCCTCGTTGAGCTTCTCGCGCCATAACTCCTCGACCGCGTTGGCCTTGTCCACGAGCTTGGCGTCGAGCCTGGTGGCGAAATCAGCCTTGATTATGTCCATGTCTTTGCCAAAGTTGCGTTGCAGCTCATCCCTCTCGTTCGCGAACAGCAGCTTTGCGGCGTTGAGCTCGGCGACGCCGTTCGCCACGGCGTCGTTCACCGCGGTGAACATGCGAACCCTGGCCTTGGCGCGTTCCGAGTCCATCAGCGCCTTGAGCGCCCGCCTCTCGCCGGCGGCGGCGAGGGACCTCGCGTCGAAGGCCGATTGGAGCGCGGCGCGGGTCGATTCGACGGCGTCGTTCCTGTCCTTCTCGATCTGCGACTCGAACATCTCGATCTCTTCGTCCTGCGTGGCCTGCATCGCTTTCAACGCCGTCTCCTGCGTCGCTTGCAACTCTGCCATTTTTTCATCGTGCGCGGCTCGCAGCTTAGCCGTCTCGCCTTCCCAGTGCGCTTTGAAGTTTTTCTCAGCCTCGGCGATCTCCGCCGTGAGCCTGGAGCGGACGATGCCCTCGAGCTTGGCCTTCTCGCTGGTGAAGTGATCGTAGAGCGCGCCGCGCTCCGCCCTCGCGCTTCGAAGCTCGGCGCGAACGGCGGCGACGACCTCGTCCCTCTCGGCTGATAATTTGGCGAGCGTAGCCGCGTCCTCCTCCTTGAGCTTCGCGACGGTGGCCTCGAGTTCCTCCGCGGAGGCTTCCATGTTCTTGGCGAGTTCGTCGACGGCGGCTTTCTTGGCCGCCATGAGGGCCTCCGTGGCGACGTCCTTGGCGTTTTGAAGCGCCTCGGCGTGGTTCGAGTTGAGGGTGCCGATTTTGGCCTCGTAAGCGACGCGGAGGTTCTCGGTGTTTCCGTCGTTGAGCGACCTCTCCTCCTTGATGCTGTCCTGGAAGTCCTCGGAGACGGCTTTGATGGTAGCGGCGTGCTGCGCCTCGAGCATTTCCAACTTTTCCCGCCATTCGTTCGTCACCTTCACCTCGGCTTCAGCCTCGGCGGACCTAACCGCGTTCTCCAGCTGCTTCGCCGCGTCTTGCCGCTCATCCTCCAAGAGCACCTGGAGAGCCTTGCGCTCGGCGGCCGCGGCTGCCGTCGTCGACTCCAACTCGAGCGTATGCTGATGCTTAAGGGACTCGATCGCGCGGTTCAGCGCCGACTGACCGGAGCTTCGTTCGGAGGTGGTCGCGTTCGTGAGTGTCTTCGCGTGCGCCACCTCCGTCGCGGCGATGCGCTTCTGCAGGTGTTCCTCGATCCTCGCCGACTCCGACTTCCACCACTCGGTGTGCTGGTCCGATATCGCCAACGCCGCGCGGTATTTGGCCATCTCGCTGTCGAACATTTGCCGTTGCGCCGAGTATAAACCCCTGGCGGCTCGAAGCGCGGCGGTGAGTCTCTCGCGTTCCTCGTTCGCCTTGGCCTCCGTCTCCGCGATCTGCGCTTCCAGGCTGCCGATCTGTGTCTTGAGCGCGGTGATGTCCGAGTCGTAGGTGTCCTTCATGCGGGCGATCTCCTGGTTCATCCGTTCCTCGATGTTTTGGAGCGCCGCGGCGATACCCGCGAACTTGCTGAGCTCCTCGTTCTTGTTCCGGAGGATGACAATCTCAGCCTTCAGGCTCTTGATGCGCTGCTCGTATATGCCCTCCAGGCGCCTCACCTCGCTCGCCTTCTCGTCCTCGATCTGCGTCAGCCGCGCGGTGTCCTCCCGGAACTCCCGAATCATCATCTCCTTCAGCCGTTCCAGAACCTCCAGCCGCGACTTTTCACCCGAAAGAAGGCTCGCCTCGGTAGCGTCCCCTTGCATGCCCTCGCGGGTGGGCGCGAGCATCACGTCGTTCGCGGTGACCATGATCGTCTCGTTCCCCGGGGTCTCCTTCGTCACCGTGATCGTGAGGCCCTCGGCGAGCTCCTTGGCGAGGTACTTGGCGACGCACACGGAGGCGGTGGCCGCGAGCGTCGCCGCTGTCGCCGCCTTGGATGTCCTGACGCATTGCACCGCGCACGCGGCGATTAAGGCGCCAAAGCCGTACGTCAGCGCGGATGCGAGCGTGGCGGGAGTGCTGACGCACCCGCCGCCGAGCTTCTGCCACAGCGCGTGCGCCCAGAACGTCGCGTAGGTCAGCGCGGCGGACGCCAACGCGGCGACTCCCGGGGATGCGGCGACGAAGGACGGGCCGCCGAGCGCGGAGAAGGTGGCGTTCATGGCGGTCACCGCGGCGAGGACGGCGAGGACCTGGAAGTTCTGGGGCTGCATGCCTCCCGGCGCGGGTCCCCGGCCCATCGTGGGGGGCACGTAGTGGTATCCGGATCCGTTCTTGGAGCCCGAGGAGGCTCGACTCCTCTTGATCACGGTTCCCACATCTCTGTGAGAAATATCTGCATCACCGCCGGGACCCGTGGTGGTCACCGCGCGGGTGAGGAAAACGGTGCGACGGGCCGCGGGCGAGCGGGAGGCCACGCGGACGATACATCGCCCGCCGTGGGCCGTGGACGCCCGCGCGCTGAGGTCCGCGAACCTCAAACGCGTCGCCGGGGACATCCCGACCATCTTGTGGCTCGAAGCCATTGGAAGATTCGGGATGTGGCCGCGCGGGGTCGTGGTCTGGCCACCAGGCACCGCGGCGGCGACGCGATGGACGTGGAGAGCTCGGTCTCGACCTGTTCCGAGGCCTCGATCGAAGCGACGCGCGGCTCCGAGTGCCCTCAGGCGGCCAATCTGCGGACGTGTTGAACCGACAGAAAAGTTTTTTCTGTCGTCTGAAGCTTCCGCTCAAGCGTCGTTTCTGACCACGAACGCATACAAATTGGGATAATCGCGGCATAAAAGAGGCATCGTCAGACCGATAGAACCGATAACGAGAGCTGCCAATTATTTGAAGACAACCAGCAACCACCGGGGAGACATTGCCGCGGTGCAGAGGACCAGCAGAGGATCATGGACATCATCGCGCGTACCATCGGGGCATGCGTGCCCATCTATGACTACCAGACCGCCAAGGAGTACGCCACGTTGCTCCTGCACGCGCAGGTGGGCGTCTCCGTCTTCGGTGCCCTGTCCTGGGCGTTCGGCGGCATCAACACGATCACCTTCGGGTTCACCCTCTTCGCCCTCGTGGCCCTGGAGGCCGGCAACGACCGGCTCCTACGAATGTACACCACGTTCGTGACGGCGATGTGGATCATGGACGTCGTGTGGCTCTCTCTCTGGGGTACACACCTGAGCAAGGCTACGGTGAGTTGAGCAGAATTCTGGCGCCAAGTCCAACGGTGTCCCACCCTCGGCGGCGTTCTACGCGCCCTCAGCCTCGATAGCCTCACAGACGCACCGCCACATCTCCCGCGCACGCTAACCTCACGTACGATATCTACGTCCGCAGGTTCCCTGGTACAACATGGGCGCCACCGAGGCCTCCACCACGGACAAGTTCGCCACCGTGCCCAGATTCCTACTCGTCATGCAGTGCTTCACCTTCATCATCCGACACCTGCAGATCCTGCTCTGGTCCAAGATGTGGGACCTCGACTTCGGCGGTGCCGGCGAACCCGGCGCGAACGACCCGTACCACAACATGGAGGCACACCCACCCATTCCCCCACCCGCGGCGCCCGTGCAGTACGCAACCACCCCGGGCGTTCCGGGCGAATACAATCCCCCGGCTCCGTCCCAACTGCCATCACCGGTGCCGATG
>Ga0315320_10003129_pt1 | contig 13635 bp, 6 predicted proteins | sample M140m21515metaG_FD_203458 | JGI IMG/M metagenome (GOLD analysis project Ga0315320, IMG submission 203458) | Ammonia-oxidizing marine archaeal communities from Monterey Bay, California, United States - M1 40m 21515 | ecosystem: Environmental > Aquatic > Marine > Coastal | place: USA: California...
ATCTGTATGAAGACGGCCTTTACCGTATTCGTGGTGCCTTATACTGCGCTTGGCTTTGAGATCAGCAAAACAGACGACGATCGCGCTCGGGTACAGGGTTTTCGTTGGGGATTCAGTATGATCATCAATGTCGCCTTTGGCGGTTTGGCTTGGATTTTATTTTTTGGGGACCGTGTGGCGGATAATGGTTCCCGTATCGAAGGTACTAAGGTTCACGAGAATTATCTTACCATGGGCAGCGTACTCGCGTTCGCCACATTCCTAATTATCCTTTTTTGTGTTTTTGCCACTTATAAGTTCACCAAAAGAGGGCTGCCAGAGTTGGAGGGCACTACAATGTCTGCTCATGCGAAGGCTTTTGTTGGCGACCTTAAAGACGTCTACAGCAATCGCTTGGTGTGGGTTGTGTTCGGCTTTTTCGGTATTGCTCAACTTGCGGGCGCCATCGTTGGACAGGTCCAAATGTTTACCTTTATAGAATTCATGAAGTTCTCGGCCTACGAAAAGACTTTTGTGCATACCGGCGGCATGGTGGGATTTATGCTCGGTTCGCTTTTCCTAGGAGTCATGGTCAAGCGTTGGGATAAGAAGAGGACCGGCTATTTCGCGATGCTGATCAGTTCATTCGGCAGTCTTGCTTTACTGGCCATTTTCAAGGGCGGCATAATGGAGCCCGTGTCCACGCCCTTGTTGGATGTGAAGGAGCATCCTTTTCATCTTTCTGCGGTGGTCTTCGTTCTGTTTCAGGCTCTATGGTGGTGCGGGGCTGGCATTCTCATTCCCTTGGCCACCTCTATGATGGCGGACCTCTCTCTGATCGAGCGATTGAAAACGGGTGAGGTGAGTGAAGGCCGCTATGCTGCGGGCTTTTCGTTCTTTCTCAAGGGGGCTAGCGCGGTCGCGGTATTCTTGACTGGTTATATTCTGAAGGGGGTCGGGTATGAATCGGGTGTTGAAAGTCAGTCAATTGAAACAATCGAAACGCTCGCCCTGATGACCTTTATCGTCGGACCAATCCTAATGCTGGCTTCATACTTCGTACTGCGGAAATACCCGATCACGCATGAAGTGTTGGAGGAATATCGAGCGAAGTATGCGGATTGAGTGGAGTATGGATATCGGTAGTATTATTTCGAATACGAAGCGATGATTTCACTTTATCCAAGTAGAATTCCGTGGGTTATGAGTCTTTACCGTTACCGTTGAGGGACTGTTGAGATGTAGTTGTTACCGTCATGGCAAGGGTGGCGTGACGGGGATTTTAGAGGATTAGCTGAATAAGGGCTTGCGGCTCGCAAGGCCGAGTTAGGTTGACAGTCAATGTTCGAAGTTGTTGTGAGTTCGGAAAGTATTTCAGATAAGCTTTTTCATCTCGAATCACCCCACGCTGAACTTGTCCCGAGCGTCTCCAAAAGAGCGTTTGAGCGGTCTTGTTTTCGTATCAGGCTTCTAGCGACACAATCGCGATGAGAGATGCTAACCTACTAAATACCTACACCAATGAACGAAAACAAAAATACAAACGGCGGCCTGTTTAAAGGGCTGCTTGCGCTTGCCTTAGCAAGCTCCCCGAGCCTCTCGGCTCAGGAGGATAAGCCGGAAGAAGTATTCGAATTGTCGCCTTTTACTGTAGATTCGTCTAACGATAAGGGCTACCAAACCACCAATACGCTCTCCGGTAATCGTTTGAATACGGAGAACCGCTTCGTCGGCGCTTCGGTCACCGAAGTGACGCAGCAACTCCTTGACGACTTAGGCATCAATGATTTCGAGGACGTTCTCAATTACGTGCCGAATTCCGCCCCAGCTGCGGGTGGTGGTCTCTCGGCTGACCCGACGGGTAATGAAGCCATCTTCGGTGTCCGTTATCGCGTTCGCGGATTCTTGCTGACCGGTTTTAGTCGCGACTTCTTTAAGACGCGTGTCGCTCCGGATTCCTACAATACGGAACGCATGTCATTTTCGCGCGGCCCGAATTCGGTTCTTTTCGGGATCGCCGAGCCGGGTGGGGTTACCAATGCGGTAAGTTCCCGTGCAGCGTTTACGAATTCGAATCGTGTGGGAGTGCGCTTCGATACCTGGGACAGCGAGCGCTATCATGCCTCGTTCAATCGCGAATTGATTGAAGACAAATTAGCGGTCAAAGTTGCGATAGTAAACGAGGATCATCGCAGTCACCGGAATCCTTGGCATAACAAAAGCGATCGTTACTACGGAGCGGTCACTTATAAGCCCTTCGAAAATACGACCTTGCGGGTGAATCACGAGTGGGGCGATGCGGAACGTCTCAATACGAGACCTTGGGCTCCTGGCGATGGTGTCTCGGTTTGGGAAGCGGCGGGCTCGCAAACACTTTCTGACGATTTGACCAATATTACAGCAGGTGCTGATCGAGTCACGGCAGAAGAGCGTGTCGCACTTGGCGTGCAGGAATTTTGGGGTGCTCCGCACTCGGTGATGACTGTGGGCGATGTGAACCAATCTTCCTTCCGGGCAGGTCGATGGATGGTGAGTACCGCCCAAAAGAATGTTCCAGGATTTGGTCAAGCTCAGAATGGAACGGTTTCATTTAGCGATGATTCGGTGCTTCCCCGAACGGCAAACGTGTTGGGCAATGGTAATCGGAATACGCAGGAATTCTCCAACACCTCTGTTTTTCTAGAGCAGAAGCTTGCGGAAAATCTGTTTTTCGAAGTCGCCTTTAATCGGCAAGATACGAACAATGCTCCGAATTTTGCGACGGGTTCTCGCGACATATTATATAAAGATATAAATCCGACAATTCGTACTGTAGACCCTAGCAATCCTCGGGCAGAGGGTGGAGAAGTAATGACGAATCCGAATTTCGGAAAGTATTTCACCTTCAATAATACTCCAGTAACCTTCGATCAGAATTACGACGACGAAACGATGCGTGCCATGGTCTCTTATGAATTGGATCTTCGCGAGCGCTTTGACGGAAATCTCGGTACTATCCTAGGGCGTCACAATATTGCAGCGATGTATGAGACCTACGATGAAGGATATCTAAACCAAGCGTATCATCATAGAAATGCAATACGCCGCCCGGATCTGAAACCCGGTCAAGGAACATGGGTCGCTCTTCAAAATTATATTGATATTGAAAATAATTTTTTCGATGTGCCCGATATCGCTAATATGGCGCCACGGGTTTGGACGGAGAATGCGTCCGATTTGCCTGGGAGCAATGCGAGTGGGGTGGCCCCATTTTGGTTCGGTGTAGCTGGGACGAATACGTTCTCGGAGACGACGTCTGAGATGTTCGCCTTGCAGAACTTCTTTTGGGATAACAAGATCGTTACTACCTTCGGTTGGCGCTCAGATGATGTGGATAGCTGGAATGTCAATCGAACGGTTGATCCGGATACGATGCTAAGGAGCAATGTGGCGCTCGTAGATCCGAAAACGGCTGCGACCGCCTCGGTTTCGGCCGGTGGGGATACAACCAGCAGGGGTATCGTCTTTACGCCGATTCCTTGGCTCGGCGTTTTCTATAACGAATCCAATAATTTCCGCCCGTCCAATGCGGACCAGGTCAATATCTTCGGTGATGGCTTCGGTAGTGAGGCGGGAGAAGGCAAGGACTATGGTCTGAAATTTCACCTCATGGATGGCAAGGTGACGGGATCGTTGGCCTTTTTCGAAACAACTTTCCAAAACCAATCGACACGCGGACCTCGGGTCGGTCCTGTCGGGCCCTTCGATCAGGCCCGTGGTGCATCGCGCAGTGCAATTACCGAATATTACGAAGATGTGGCGATGACTCCAGAATTAGCCGATATATGGGATACCCGTGGGTATTTGAACACCGAAACGTACTTCAATACTCAGGATTTCGCAGCCGAGGGTTGGGAGTTAAGTCTTACGGCGAATCCGACTGCTAATTGGCGCATGACCTTCAACTTATCGAAGCAAGAGAATGTGAGCAGCAACGTGGCTCCCTTTGCGAAGGAGTGGGCGAAGTTCATTCGTACCGCTTTCGAGCCTTTCCCTGAGTTGAGAGCCTTGGAGACGACCTTGCAAGAAGATGGAGTGAACTATAATACGGTTGCGGACAATCTGGACCTGCACGATCAACGAATTGTAGAAATCTCGTCTCTCGAAGGTTTCGCCGATCAGCGTCAGCCTGAAATGTCGGCCAACCTCGTGACAGCTTACGAATTCAAAGAAGGCGCTTTGAAGGACTTCACACTCGGTGGCAGCGTTCGCTGGAGAGGCGAAGCGGCAGTCGGCTATAGATTGCGGGATGATGGCACTGGGGCATTGGATGCCAATCAACCCTTTTGGAATGACGCTACGGAGTGGCTCGGCGTATTCGCCAGCTATCGTATGAAGCTACCCAACGATATGAGAATGCGTGTGCAGCTCAATATCGACAATCTCTTGGATGATGAATCGCAAAATCCGATCTTGTCACGGGAGGTGAATGGCCAGCGAGCCACCAGTCGCTATACATTGCCAGAAGGGCGAAGCTTCGCCCTGTCGGCGGTCTTAGATTTCTAATTCAATCTGTTTGACGGGGTGGCGGTCTCTTTGTTTTGGGCTGCCACCCTTTTTTGTCGATGGAGGTGAGTTGGGTCAGTATATAGTGAATAAGAATATGTACAACGACGGCCGACCTGCGGCGCGAGTCGCAGAGTTATTTTAAATTAGGAGGGTCCATTGTAGATAGATTGAACGTTTGAGCACAACTTTTCCGGTTGATTGCCGGAAGAGGGGCAGGCTAACATTCGGGGCAATCATCGCCACTGCCTCTAATCTGTAGTTTATCCCGAGATCCCTCCCCAAAAATGTTAAGGGATGATTGTCTGTAAACCGAAAACCGAACGTCTTGTTGACAGAGAGGGAGGGCACGTCTTGTCCTTCTGCTTAGAAGTCGTTATCAATTTATCCAATCTTGTTTTATTTAATTAATGATTAAGGCGACTAAGCTTACGAAGAGAGTACTCGTTGAGAACTTGCGCTGCGAGTATCTGGAGAATCCTCTCGCTGTTGATGAGCCGCGCCCGCGTCTGGGCTGGAAGCTGACAGACGAGCGAAAGGGAGCGCGGCAGACGGCTTATCGTATTCAGGTAAGCAGGATATCCAGCAAGCTAGGCGCAGGTGAGGCTGATCTATGGGATACTCAGAAGGTTCGTTCGGACGAGAGTCAGCACATCAGTTTTGACGGGATCGCATTGGAGTCGAGGACCCGCTGCTTTTGGCGGGTCCAGGTTTGGGACGAGGACGACGCGCCATCCGATTGGAGCGAAATCGCCTTTTGGGAGATGGGCTTATTGGAGAAGAGCGATTGGGTCGGTGATTGGATTGGCTTGGATCTTCGCGACGAAAATGAGGATGCCGAATACGAGCTGCCGCCGTCTCCCTATTTGCGCAAAGGCTTTTCAGTAGGAAAGAAGATTAAGTCGGCTCGGCTTTATGTGACCTCGCTGGGATTGAATGAAGTTTGGATCAATGGGCAGCGCGTGGGCGATCGGCTCTTGGCGCCTGGATGGACGGACTACCGCAAGCGTTTGTATTACAATGTCTATGACGTGAGCGATCTGGTGTTGGAGGGCGAGAATGCGATGGGAGCGATCTTGTCTTATGGGTGGTATTCGGGCTACATCGGCTATGCAGTATTTGTCAAACATCCGAAAGTGAAGGATTTTTATGGGAAGGGCGCTGCGTTTCTGGGTCAACTTGAGATCGAATACAGCGATGGATCGAGGGAGATTATCAAGAGCGATGCTTCTTGGAAGGCGAAGTCGGGACCCGTTCGAAAATCAGATATTTTGATGGGCGAGAGCTACGACGCGACGAAGCAGCTCGGCAAATGGAAGTATCCAAAATATAAGGATACGGACTGGTTGGACTGCGAGTTGATTAAGTGTCGCCCTGTTGAGCTGCAGGCCTATCCCAACGAGCCGGTTCGGTTTACTCAGGAGTTGCCGGCAGTCGAGCGACATCAAGACTCGAAGGGCAATTGGGTTTTCGATTTCGGTCAGAATTTCGCGGGAGTGCTCCGCCTGTCCTTGAAAGGTAAGCCCGGTCAAACGATCACCCTGCGTCATGGAGAGATGCTGCATGAAGATGGCAGCCTGATGACGGAAAACCTAAGGAATGCGCGAGCGACGAACGTGTATGTTTGTAGCGGAGCGAGCGAGGGTGAGACGTGGAATCCTCGGTTTACCTACCAGGGTTTTAGATATGCTGAAGTTTCGGGTTTGGAAGGTGAACCCGAGCTGTCTTCGTTGACGGGTTTGGTAATGGGTTCGGATACGGAAAGAGTGGGTTCGCTTTCATCCAGTAGTCCGATGATCAATCAGCTCTATCAGAACATCGTCTGGACGCAGCGGGCCAATTGGGTGGAGATTCCCACGGACTGTCCTCAACGCGACGAACGACTGGGGTGGCTGGGGGATGCTCAGATCTATATCAAATCAGGCATGTACAACATGAATGTGGCAGCCTTTTTCAAGAAGTGGATGCGGGATGTTGAGGATGCTCAGTGGAAGAATGGCGCTTACGCGAATTTTGCCCCCAAACCGTTTAATCGTCCCAAGTACAAGTATTCGCCGGCTTGGATGGAAGCGGGAATCATTTGCCCGTATATGATCTATCGAAACTATGGCGACAAACGAATATTGGAGACCCATTATGAGAGCTTCAAAAAACTAGTGAGCTTCCATTTGGACTTGGTGGGAGAGGGCATGGTTTATGAAAAAGGGGCTTTCCGGAATGTGACGCCGAGCGGAGGGTGGGGCGATTGGCTTTCTATCGGGAAGAAAACCCCAAAATTTCAAATCGCGAATCTGTATTTTGGATACGTATTGAAGCTGATGGAGGAGATCGCTTCGGTCGTGGGCAAGCAAAGTGACTCGGAATTTTATTCGAGACAGCTTGATCGCTTTCAAAACGCCTTTATGGAGCGATACGTTAGCGATGAGGGGTGGATTGAAGGAGAAACCCAGACGCTTTGTGCAATGGCGATCGTATTGAAAGTATTGCCGGAATCAATGGATTCGGTTAACGGGAAACGCCTTTTAGCTCACATCGATGCCTCAGGGGGGCAAATGGAAACGGGCTTTATTGGGACAAGCGTGTTAATGCCTGCTTTATCGGAAATAGGTCGTTCGGATATCGCCTATAAGTTTTTGTGCAGCGTCGATTTTCCTAGTTGGGGTTACGCAGTGGTTAATGGAGCGACCACGGTTTGGGAGCGATGGAATAGCTACAGCCACGAAATGGGGTTTTATGACCCTCAGATGAATTCGTATAGTCATTATGCCTTCGGGGCGGTGTGCGAGTGGATGTTTGGCCATATGGCGGGGATCCGGTCTCTGGCCCCTGGTTACAGGAAGGTGTTGCTTCAACCTGAGGCGACGCGTTTTCAGGATTTGAACGCGGCAACGGCTCATCATGATACGCTTTATGGGCGTATCGAAAGTTCTTGGACGATTGAAGAGGACCGTTGCTGCTGGGATGTCGTCTTGCCGGCGAATACCAGCGGGCTAGTTCGCTTGCCCATCGCGTGTGGAGAAGACCTGAGCTTGGACGGACGTCGGCTCTCGAAAAAGGGTGAAAAGTATCCCCTTTCGAAAAACGGTAGGTTTTGCGAGTTTGCGCTAGAATCAGGTGCCTATCGAATTACCTTTTCTGTTCACAAGTTTGGAGAAAAGGAATCGGAGTTGGTGGAGGAGGATACCGCTCAGTTGGGCCCGTAGAGACTCCGCTTAGGCTTGCAGCTCGGTGGGATTGAAAGCTTCATAAGTTCGAGTGGCGAAGAATATTCAAAAACCAACTGTGCGAGCGATTGCGGAAGCCTGTGGCGTATCGCGAACCGCCGTTTCTTGGGCCCTGAATGGGAAGCCGGGAGTTTCGGATGCTGTGAGACGGAAAATTCTGAAAGTAGCCGCTTCTTGTAACTACAAGTTGGACCCGAAGATAGCCCAAGTAATGTCTGGCATAGCGAGAGGCGGAGCCGGAGAGGCGTTGACGCAGATTGCTATCGTGGGCGCGGAAGAGCTTGATGAAGCGCCGCCTTGCGCGGGGAATGGTTTGCTCAATCGATTCTGTCTTGGGTTTGAAAGGAGAATCAAGGAATTGGGGGTTGGGCTGAACGCATTCTGGCTGGGGGAAAAAGGAATGAATGAGCAGCGCCTTGAGGATATACTAAAAGCTAGAGGAGTGGAGGGGGTTGTATTTCTTTTTAATTACGGAAGTGAACAACCGGATTTTAAATTCAATATTTCGGATTTCAGCGTGGCCTCGATCTGTAATTTCGTCAAAAGCGCGAAAATCGATGCGGCGGATGTTAATATCCACAATTGCATGTGCATCGCTATGGAAAAGGCGAAGGAGTATGGGTACAAACGTCCGGGCTTAGCGGTGAAGAATACGACAGCGGAGAGAGGAAACCATACTTGGGAATCCGCTTTTCTCTATGAGCAACGGGTGTTTTTGAAGAAGAATCGCGTACCGATTTTCTGGAGCGAAGTCGAGGAGATGACGGGAATGCTCGAGTGGTATGAGCGGCATCAACCGGACGTGATCATAGGCCACGAGCCACCGTCGCTCTCCTATCTTAGAAGAGAGGGGATCAGGGTGCCCGAGGACGTGGGATACATCGCTTTAGAGGAGCACGATCCAGATTGGAATCTATCCTGCGTGAATATTCATCCGAGAATGATCGGTTCCGCTGCGGTGGACTTAGTACTCGAGCGTATTCGAGACGGCATCAAAGGAGAGCCGGAGATTTCCAAGACGGTATTGATCGATGGCCATTGGGTAGATGGCGAGACTCTCCGGCGAAAAAAGGCCTAGAGCACATGGCAGCGACTTAGCCTGCAGAGCCGCCGCCTGCCACCAACGCATCGACATCTGGGAGGTCAGGGTTATGCGGATCGGGCGAGGGCAGGTCATGAGCACTCGTTTTGCGCTCTAGGCCGGAAGCTGCTAGGATGGTCGTTACAGCGCTTGGCGTTTAATGAAACGACGTCGATTCATAGGGAATTCGAGGTTTTTGGGGTTGTGAGAATTAAGAGGATCAAGGGGTATCGATTTGGGAAATTCGTATCCGGTCGATCTGCAGTATCTGCCGTTCGACTTCGGAGCTAAAGCGCAGGAGATGTAAGCCGGATTGATCAAAGTGGACTGTCCCTGCCGAAATGAGCTCGAAAATGCCTGATTGGCTTTTCTCGATGTTTAGAATGCGCTTCATCGGGTATCCCGCATCCGCTTGCTTGGCGTCATTGACAACGGCAGCAGTCGAAAGGGTGCAGGAGCTTTCGGCATTGAGCAAGATGGAGAGCTCATAGTCGCCCGCTTGTTCGGCCTTCACCACGAACTCGATATAGCTGCCGGCACCCTTGTTCAGTTCGGCGTAGACGGCTTCCCCCTGGGATGCTTCGGAGTGATCTTGGGGGTAGTGAAAGTTGCCGCGCTGCTCGAAGTCGGAAGAGGTTTGATGAGGCAGGTTCTCCGCTTCCAACCAGCCCTCCGGGTCGGGTTCAGACTGTCTTAGGCTTAGGTATTCGCTCAGTTTTGCGATGACTCCTTTGTATTCAGGTTTACCGGCCAAATTAGTGAACTCGTGAGGGTCGCTGTCGAGATGGTAGAGTTCGGTCTCCCCGGTGGCGAGACGCGTCATGCGATAGTAATTGCTCAAAACCACATCGTAGCGGATTCCCTCCTCTTCGCTCGACATGAGGACGGGCTTGTCCCAATCGGCCTGGGGATTCTGGAGCAAGGGAAGCAGACTGTTGCCGTCGAGCGGCTGCGGTGGGGCGGGGAGATTCAAAAGGTCCACCAAAGTGGGATAGAGGTCCAACAAGGATACGGCCTTGTTGCAGAAGGCCCCTTCGACAAGACCCGGACCCGCGATCATAAGGTTAACTCGTGCGGAGTCGTACCAAGGCTTCATTTTTGACCAGCCTTCTTTTTCGCTCAGATGATAGCCATGGTCGCTCCAAAGGATGACATAGCCGCTCTCAGCGTGAGGGCTTGCGTACCAGGCGTCGAGGATGCGACCAACCTGGTCGTCGGCGAAACTGACGCAGGCGAGGTAGGCCTGGACCTTTTCCCGATCATATCCCTTGGCCTCGAGTTCTTTGTGATATCCGGGACCGAACTTGGCGGGGGCGCGAGCCATGGTTTTGAAACGTTCGGGCAGATCGGCCAAATCGTTCTCCTGGCGTTCGGGCATGAGCAGGCTTTCGAGCGGATGGCGATCGAAGTATTCCTGAGGCACGACCCAAGGCACATGGGGGCGATAGATTCCAAGGGAGAGGAAGAGTCCGGCGCGATTCGATTCAAGGGTCTCGATCCCTTGGCTAACCGATAGGTAGTCGTGCATTTCATGAGTGGGAACGGATGCCACGCCCCATCTGCCGGATGGATTGAGGTCACGGTACGTTTCCGGGATCGGCTTTGGCTCTTTGCCGCGGCGCGTGTACTCGTCGAATTCGGTCTGGTCGCCGTTGTGAAAGTTCTTTCCGATCCCAACGCTCTTCCATCCGCGAGCGCTTAAGAATTTGGGCAGGGTAATTGCATCGGGGACATAGCTTCGCCAAGGTCTGCCCCAATTCCAATTGGACTTCGCTCCCGTTCGCGCGGGATGCAGACCCGAGAAGATTGAAGTCCGGGAGGGGAAGCAGACTGGCGAGGAACAGATCGCACGGGTGAAGGTAACGCTGCGAGCGGCAAAGCGTTCGAGGTTGGGCGTGATCGCCTGAGGGTGGCCCTTGAGCACGCTGTTCCAGTCGTTCCAATCATCAATATTTAGAAAAAGCACACTGGGGCGCTCAGAGGTAGTTGAGGATGAAACCGTCTTTATAGCGTCTTGGGCGAATGCGGCGGAAGCAAGCGAACTGGCCAAAAAGAAAGCGATCACAGTGAGTCTTGTATCGATTGATCTCATACGTTGATACCCTTCCAACGGATCTCGCAAAATGATTTGGTTATAGCAATTTAATTGTGAATAAATAGTTGATCTGATTTCGACTTGGGAGCCAAAGCGCAGGAGATGTAAGCCGGATCGATCAAAGCGAACTGACCCTGTCGAAACGAGCCCGCACAGGCACGGCAAAATATGTGAGTAAAAGATCGATTTGTTTATTGAGTGAGTTCTCCTCTGCGTTCTTTATCAGCAATCGACCCTTGGAAACGAAAATGAGCGTGTGCTCCTTCACGAATATATTGCGCGGCTTTTGTTAGACGCGTTGATGGTATTCGCCGAAGCAGGCCGTATCTTCGATTTGAATCATGAGCGGGTGAGCAGATCTTTGGCAACACCTGGCACAAGGAGCGGGGGCAGTCGCACTATGGCTCGAATCACATCATGGGTTGTCGCATAACGTCCGACGCAGTCCGCAATGGCGTGATTTCAGTCTTTCGATCGGAAGAGTTCATAGGGAATCAATCCTAAAAGACAGGAATCCCCCGATCCAATCCACAAGCCAACCAATACGCGATGAATGCAACTGCTAGAGGAATCGGAGCAGGAGGATTGACACTTCTAGGCATACAAGTGCCTGATACTTCGAAAGAAGACTCAACCCATGACGAATGCCCCAACGCCGCACCTCCCTAAGAGCCGCAACGCTTTTACGCGTTTTCTCGATACCGTTGAATGGTTAGGCAATTTTCTGCCGCATCCGGTGACCTTATTTGCAGTTCTAGCCGTAGGCATTGTCCTCCTCTCGGGGGTTTTCGGCTGGATGGGACTCGCAGTCGAGGATCCTAGACCGGCTGGTACGCGAGGCGTAGCAGAAGACGGCATGATCCGCGCGGTGAGTCTGTTGAATGCCGACGGCATACGCTTGATCTTCATCAATCTGGTGACTAACTTCACGAGCTTCGCACCGTTGGGTGTGGTGCTGGTCGCTATGCTGGGCGTAGGGGTGGCAGAGCGTTCTGGGCTTTTGTCCGCAGCGATCCGCGGAATGGTCTTATCAGCACCTCGCCATGCCGTGACCGTTGCCATCGTTTTTGCAGGCATCGTTTCGAATACTGCTTCAGAAGTCGGCTATGTGGTTCTAATCCCCCTAGCTGGCGCCATTTTCTATGCGCTCGATCGGCATCCGTTGGCAGGGATGGCCGCCGCCTTCGCTGGGGTCTCAGGCGGCTATAGCGCCAATGTTCTGATTGGGACGATTGATCCGCTTTTGGCCGGTATCACACAAGAAGCGGCTCGTCTGATCGAATCGGATTATATCGTGGTGGCAACCGCCAATTGGTATTTCATGGTCGCATCGACTTTCTTGATAACGCTTGTTGCCTCGCTCGTGAGTATTTTTATCGTAGAGCCAAAACTGGGCAAATACGATTCCTCTCGGGCCGATCCGGCCGTACTCGATAAGCGCATGATGGAGCGGCTCTCCGGCGATGAGAGGAGGGGGCTGTTCTGGGCATTAATCGTGCTCTTAGGAGTGTTGGGCCTGATGGCCCTGACCTTGGTTCCTGAATGGGGAGTCTTTCGCAATCCGGAGACCGGAGACCGGATCAATTCGCCGTTCTTCCGCGGTTTCGTTGTGTGGATCCTCATTTTCTTCATCGCGACGGGTTATGCCTATGGCCGAGCTGTCGGCACAATGCGGACTGATCGGGATGTCATCGATGCCATGGCCAAGGCCTTGGCATCCTTGGGACTTTATATCGTCCTAGTATTTTTCGCCGCACAATTCGTTGCCTTCTTCGGCTGGACCAAATTGGGAGCAATCAGTGCGGTCACCGGCGCGGAGTTCCTCAAAGATACCGGCATGACGGGCCCGATGGTCTTCTTCTTCTTTATCCTCATGTGCGCCGTCATCAACCTTTCCTTAGGCTCGGCTTCGGCGCAGTGGGCGGTAACGGCGCCAATTTTCGTGCCGATGCTTATGTTGATTGGATACGCTCCGGAAGCCATCCAGGCAGCCTATCGTATTGGAGATTCCACCACAAACATCATCACGCCCATGATGAGTTACTTCGGTCTCATCCTCGCGTGGGCGACCCGATACGACAAGAACCTGGGCGTAGGAACGATGATCGCGATGATGCTGCCCTATACGATCTTCTTCATCATCGTCTGGAGCAGCTTCTTCGTCCTATGGACCTTTGGTCTGGACCTGCCTGTGGGACCAGGATCGCCGACCTACTACAATCCGTGAAAGGACACGAACCAATCGATCCCGCTTTTTCAGAAAGAAATCTCAGAGAGTGTCTAATAATTCGATATTTTGTAGGGCCGTCGCTTGCAACGCGCCGCATTATGGAAAAAGGTGACCATATTCCGGATTGTTTTTCGGCTCTGGGTTTTCGCGTGGTGCGGGAAGCGACCGATGACAGAACCGCAGGTCTGAATCCGGGCGCTTACGGCCATGGTGGCTCTGGAGGTTCTATGATCTGGGCGGATCCGATAAACGATACGATTTACATCTTAATGAGAAACAACTGGGGCTCCAACCAGACTCCAATGGTTAAGACTTTTCAGAGAATCGTTAGTGCTGCTGTGAAATAAGAGTGGCATCAAAGGGTCAGCCCTTAGTTTGGAGATGTACACAAAAGTGTCGTTCCCTTTAATGGGGATATTTCTTGAGGGATTAAGGCCTCTGAAAGAAGTTTGGAAGATTAATGATCTGTTAAGATTCCCTT
>Ga0315320_10003130_pt1 | contig 13635 bp, 11 predicted proteins | sample M140m21515metaG_FD_203458 | JGI IMG/M metagenome (GOLD analysis project Ga0315320, IMG submission 203458) | Ammonia-oxidizing marine archaeal communities from Monterey Bay, California, United States - M1 40m 21515 | ecosystem: Environmental > Aquatic > Marine > Coastal | place: USA: California...
GAGGAGGTCGATCCGGACCGGAAGTTCGCGGATGGTGGCGGATTCACCGCCGATGCGAATGGTCGCATCGCGAAGGACCACGTCGAGCGGTGCCGTGACCCCGACCTCCGGTCGAAGACGGAAACGACCGGTGGAACTGGCATCGATGCTTCCACCTTCGAACGGCGAGGGATCCGTCGCGACGAGCTGGTTCACGATGAGACCGGCCGGAAGACCTCGCATCACGAAGTCGAAGTCGTTCTCCGTCGCGATTCTGGAAAGGCCTCCGAGCGAAATGTCGATGCGGAGGGATTCGTCTCGCGCGGCGAGTTCCAGGCGAGGCGGTTCGTCCACCAGCGTCGGCTGGGTGGAGAACGACGAGATCACGATGTCGAAGAGATCGCCGAACGGGCCGTCACCGCCGCGGCGAACACCGGTCGCCTCGATCTTCCGCACGAGGAGGGTCGGTGCGGTGTCGATCAGGTGCGTCGCGCGGACGCCCGCGTATCCGAGCCGGTCGACTTCGCGCTGAAGCCAGTCTTCGAGGGAATCTCTGGTTCCGGGTTCGGTCGCGTCGGAATCCTCGGCATCGGGTTCGTCGCCGTCGTCCGTGGATTCGGGGATTCGATCCGCAAGATCGTCGAGGACCCGGCTGACCTGCTCGAGCCGCTCGCGCCACACCTTCGCGGTCCGGAGATAGGACTCGAGATCGGTTCCGGCAGGTGGTGAATCCTCGTCCTCCGTCGTCGAAGCGTCCGTGTCCCCGCCCTCATCCGCGGGATCCGGCTCGTGGTGGAGCCGCCCCGGCGCGTCGCGTTCGACGTCGCTGCGGGCATCCTCGACGCGAACGAGGTCGACGACCAGCCGTCGACGAAGCACGGCACCGAGATCGAGTCCCGCGGCGAGTTCGCCTGCCTCGAAGAGGTTTCGGTCGAGGTCCGACGGATCACAGGCTGCGAGTCCGAGGATCCGGGTTCGTCCTTGAAGCCAGTCGATCTCCACCGCGCCGACCTCGACGGTGGCGCCGTTCATCCGGGTGAGTTCCCGTTCGAGCATCCCACGGGCCAGATCGCCCGAAGCGAGCCAGGCGGTGACCGCGAGGAGTCCGGCGAGCAGACCGACCACGACGAGCCCGGTGATCCGGACCGGTGAACCCCGGCGATCGGCCATCGCGGAAAATCCACCCTTCGGAATTCCGCCGAAGAGGACCCATGCCGCGAACCTCGTCACCCGACGTTCGGCGAGGAACGCGACCAGGTCGTTCTCGCGTTCGAGGCGACCAAGCGTGATCCGGATGTCGCGGACCAGTCGTCCGACGAGCACGCCGACCAGCAGGCCCACCACCAGTCCGACCGCGAGTCCGCCGGTGACGAGGTAGGCGTCGAATCCGAGCCAGGCGGTGATCGGTCCGTTGGCGAGCAGGCGGGCGATCGGCTGGGTGGGGCCGTCGATCAGGAAACGTCCGACCTCGAAGACCAGTGGCGCGGCCGCCAGCGAGACGAGCTTGGTCCCGAAGGTCACCAGACCCGCGAGGAAGATGTTCGCGTTGAGCACCAGCAGGAGGAAGACGAGGAGGATCGACGCGGCGAGTCCCGGTCCCGGGACCGGCAGGAATCCGAGCATCGAGCCGAGAAGGCATGCGAGCAGGATCTGCATCGGCGTGGCCACGCCGAGCATCGTCTTGAAGAAACGGCGGATCGCGAGCATGAGTACCTCCGGAAGCCCCACGTTACCTCGCCCGACCCATCTCGTCCCCCGGGCGCGGCGCGGTACGCTCTCCGGCGCACGGCAAGGGGCCGTTCACTTCGTCCGCCCGGCAGGAGCATTCGACATGCGAGGCATCCCGATCTTCACCCGTCATGGATCACGTCCGGCCCCGCTCGCGATCTTCGCGATGGCGATGGCGATGTTCTCCGTTGGCTGTGCATCACAGGATCCCGCGGGCATTCGCATCGCCGTGGACGCGGGCGGCAAGGGGACGATGACCATCGCCGCCCTGACCGCACCCGCCGTCGCCACGGTCCAGCCGACGGCATCGAAGGGTGTCAAGTGGACGGACGGCGTCCAGCTGACGATCACCGCGGGTGATTTCGATTCGATCGACGATGTCGCCTTCGAGGACCTCATCGTGGATGCCGCGGACTTCACCGCGGACAGCGGTACCGTCCGAATCGTGATTCCGCGTGGCGACGATGCTCGCTGGTATCGCGCGCTGCATGTCTCCGCGAAGCAGCGGGCCGCGATGCAGAAGGCGCTCGAACGCGCGATCCAGAAGGTCGAGTTGAACGAGAACCTGACCATCGCGGTCGAAATGACCGGGGCCGAGGTCGCGGCGAATCTGGTGCAGACCGTTCCCGGGGTCGGGGTCAGCGCGAAGCGAGGCGTCGCGACGATCGTGATACCGATGGACGTGCTCGAGAAGTCCGGCTCGCCGATGGTCCTGGCCATCAACTGGGAGCGTCCGGGGATGACCGCGTCCCGGCCATGACCTTGGCATGACCTCGGCATGACCTCGGGCGGATCCAGTTGTCGCCCGTCGATCAGTTCGAGGCCGGGATCAACTCGATCGTCTCGGCCACGGCTCCGGGAAGCAGGGGTGCGGGATCGGCATCCGCCCACGCATCGTGACGGTCCGCGAAATGCGGGGATCGTGGGTCGCCGGATTGTCCGCCGGGCACCGTGAGGATGCCCTTCGATCGATCCGACGGCGAGACGATCATTCGGGCCGACGCGCCGAACGAGCCGCTCTGCACTCGAACGGCTCCCCAGTGTCCGGCCTGCGCGACTGAAGGAAGATCGAAACGGTCGCCGATCATCGGGTTGATCGCGCCGAGCGGATTCGGGAAGACGCCCCGGTTTCGCTCCGACCACGGCGTGTCCGGATCCGCCAGGTACGCATCGATCGCCTTCGTCGCCGCGGCACGCAGCACTTCATCCCAGGACTCGAGCCCCTCCGGAAGCAGCGACGGATACCGGCGTTCGAGGGTGGCGAGGCAGATGTTCTCGCCGATGGCGGAGGCGGCGGCGCGGCGCGTCGACTCGTCGAGGTCGGGTGCCGTCATCACGCGATCGTAGATCGCCGTCCGGGTCCGTCGAATCGCGGCCCGGCGAAACGCTTCGATGACGGGCACCGCGATGCTGTCGGCGGCGGCGCGGCCGTCCCACCCGCGGACCACTTCGAGCGTGGCATCGCGATCCGGTCCCGACGGCATCGATTCAAGCGCTTCGATCAGGAGTCCGCGGAACGGGACGAATCGCTGGATGGTCGTATCGAGCTGGATCGCGAGCAGATCGAGTTCGGAGGCCGGAGCGGTCGCGGCCAGGTTCTGCCGGATCCGCCAGGCACGGCCGCCGTCCGCCCAGACGCTGCCGAGCTTCGCGGCGGCGTCGAGTGGAACGAGCCGGTTGTTCGCGGTGAAGAGGAAACCCGAGTCGGGATCGACGACCCGTGGACGATCGGCTTCCGGCAGCGGGCCGAACCAGCCGGTGGTCGCGTCGTGGATCACGGGGCTGCGCCCGTCGTAGCCGCGGCGGTCGGGAAGCCATCCGCTCAAGGTCCAGCCGATTCGACCGTGTCGATCGGCGATCAGGACGTTCTGAGAGGGTCCGTACCATCGCGCGGCGACGTCGAGGGCCGCATCGACGTCGTCGACGCCGCCGAGATCGACGAGTCCGAGGTTCACGGCGCCGGGCTGATCCGAGACCCGGAGCAGACTGACCGGTCGATCGGACCACGGCGTGTTCTCCAGCACCGGACCCCATCGCGTCCAGCGGCTTTCCAGAACCACGGGATCGGCACCACGCACTTCGATCTCGACGGGGCGGACGTCGAAGGGCTCCCAGCCACCCGGAACGCGATAGCGAGCGGGGTCGTCGGGATCGACGTCGATCAACACCAGATCCTCGAAGTCGCCGGTGGTGTTGGTGAGCCCCCACGCGACCGACTCGGTCGAGCCGATCGGAAACCCGGGCGTGCCCGGGATCGTGATGCCCACGAGATCGACCCCCTCCCAGGCGAGCGCCGCCGGGTACCAGATGCCCGGCGTCGAATATCGAAGGTGTGGATCGTTCGCGATGATCGCGCGTCCGTCGGAGGTCAGTCGGCCGGCGACGGCGAAGCTGTTCGAACCGGGTCGGAGGTCCGGCGGAGGGGGGTCCGCAAGCCACGCCTGTCCGTCATCGGGTGACGTCCGCCCGATCCCGGGCGGATCGGGAATGGACTCCGCGTCGGTCGAGTCGATCAGCAGGGCGTCCCATCGTCCCTGCACGCTCAGGAGCCAGGTGGCGAGTTCCGCAGGGACCGTCCGCCGAAGCGATTCGACGTCCGGTTCGCGATCCGAGGATCGCTGCAGGGAGTCGAAGAGGGCGAGCATCACGAGCACCGAGTCCGACGGGCGCCACGGCTCGGGACGGATGTTGAGGAGGCGATACTCGGCCGGCGGGGGATCCATCGACGCGATGGCCGCATTGACACCGCGGGTGTATTGCTCGAGAAGCGCCCGCTCCGAATCCGGAAGTTCAAGGACGATTCGTTCCGCGATCTCACGGCGCCGCTGAAGCGTCGGTGTCCGGTCCGCCGCGACCATCGCCGGTCCCACGAGCGCCGCGAGTTCCCCGGCCATGCTCCGTCGGGTCAGATCCATCTGGACGAGTCGATCCCGCGCATGCATGAACCCGAGTGCGGCGAAGGCGTCATCCCGGTCTTCGGCCTTGATCGACGGCGTCCCGAGTTCATCGAGGTCGATCCGAACTGCGCTCGAAAGCCCGCTGACGGGAACGGTCTCGGGGATCGTCGTCGGCTTCGAAGCGCCGGAGACGCCACCATCGAGCGTCAGGGTGATCAGGAGTGCGGAAAGGCCGGCGAGCGGAATCGACATGGAAATTGCCCTGGAGTGTTCGACGAAGTTCGCTTCCGGCACCGTAGCATGTCGACATGACACCGCCGCATCCCCGACGACACCTGATCTCCGCCGCCGCCCTCGTCTTCACGGGGCTGCTCGCATTCGCGTCCGCCGGACAGGAGCGACCGCCGGCCACTTCGCCGCCGACCGGTGACGCCGGGGTCGCCGGTCCGCCGGCACCGACCACGGCCGAACCGGTCCCACTTCCTTCGCCGCGGGTCCTGATCACGGGGGCGACGATCCTCACCGACTTCGTTCGCGGCGAGAACGGTCGCTGGGAGGCGATGGCGCTCGACGAGTCCACGGTCGCGATGCAGGACGGCGCGGTCGTGGGGATCTTCGCGGCGAGCAACGTGGTGATGCGTCCGAACGACGTGGTGGTCACCGGACGTGGCCGGTACGTCATGGTGGCGCCGCTGGTGATCGGTGGTGGAGATGGAACGCCCTGGCTCGAGGGCGGACGTCTGGTCGATGCGTTGCTGGCCGGTATCGGCGGCATCATCCTGCCCGAGGCGACCGTCGAATCACGCGGGGCCCGATGCGTGTCCGCCCGGACGCTTCGCAAGGAGATTCCTGCGGCCGAACTGATCGCGGCGGTCCCGGCCCGCGATCGATCCTCGGGCGTTCGACCGCTCGCGACGCTTTCCTCCGAAGGGCGGGTGCTGGACGCGTTCTCGAAGATGCTCGCGGCCCGTGTGGAGTCCGGCGAGTCGAACATCGAACTGCTCGCGAACCTCACGCGGATTCCCGCGGAGGCGAACGGACGCCCGGAGATCGGGACCATCGCCATCGGCTCCCGGCCGAAGCTCCTCGTCCTCGAAGCGAATCCGATCGAGAATCCCCAGGCGATCCTCGATCCCTTCGCGATGGTCATCGACGACCGGGCGGCCCGAAAGGCCGAGATCCTCGTGCTTCGGCAGGCCTCCGATCGCGGCCTCGGGGTTCGTCAGCAGGTCGCCGGCGAACGGCCCGAGATCGAGACGCCGGGACCGCTTCGCTGGTGGTTGAACACGACGCAGGGACAGGTGTTCGGTGGAGCGGTCGCCTCCGCCCTCGGTGGACGACTCGACTACGTCGCGGTGACCGGTGAACCACGATTCGACCGGGCCGTCGGGACACTCCGGCTCGATCCCGAGTCGGGAGCGCCGAACCTCGAACTGGACTACGCGGGCCCGCCGGAATCCTTCCGCATCGCCACGAAACCGTTGGAAGACGGGCTCGCGGTCGACCTGCGGATCGTGGATCGCGAGGCGATCGCGGCGACGTCGCCGGGATCCTCGCTGCCACCGATCGTCGATCTCGCGGTCGATCTCGACCTGCATCGCGAACGCCTGATGGCCAGCGAAGGCGTTCACGAGATCGACCTCCAGGAACTCCTCTACGGGAACGGGCCGATCGGACTGGGACCGCGTCGATACCGGTTCACGCCGATCGATCCCGACGCGTGCCCGCCGTGCTTCGAAGGGTTCGAGCGGGTGTGGTCGCTCGAGATCCTCGACATGGACGCGGAGCCGGTGTCGGTCGCCGGGACCGCGACGGTGGCCTTCCGTGCGGGGCGGCCGTCCCGGATCCAGTTCATCACCGGCATCGATCCGGTCTGGGTGGACGAGTACCCGCAGGTCGATCGCGTGCCGCTCGACTGATTCGTCGCGTCAGCGATCGTGCGACCGGACCCGCGCGAGCAGGTTCTCGACGATCGATGCGATCTCGTCGGGACGTTCGACCATCGTGGAATGACCGGCCTGTTCGACGATGGTGAGATTCGCCTGCGGGATCGTCGCGTCCCAGAGCGCGGCCGCCGATCGATGGATGATCCGGTCGTCGCCGCCCCAGACGATCTCGGTGGGACAGGTCACGGTGCGGAACCGCTCAACGCTTCCGAGCATCACCGATTCGAGGTTTCGCAGCACGATCTCGTGGTCATCCGCTCGATGCGCCGCCTCCCGGGCGACGACACCCTTCATCCATCGCGGCATCCACGGCGCCTTCGTGAAGTTGAGGTCGTAGACCCGTTCGAAGTCCTCGGTCGATTCGATGCGGAGGAGATGTTCGTCGCGTTTCGCCGCGGCGAAGACCTCCGTGTCGATCGGCGGCTCGATGCCCGCGGGTCCGATCACCACCAGGCCGGCGACCGCATCGGGTCGGGACGCGGCGTAACCGGCGGCGATCGCCCCGCCCATGCTCGATCCGACGAGCACCGGAGCGGAGAGCCCGAGGGTCGAGATGAGATCGTCGATCGATTCGAGCAGGTGTGCGAAGTCGATCGACGCCGGTTCGTGTCGTGGGTGGAGGCCGAAGCCCGGGAGATCCGGAATGACGACCCGATTCCGTTTCACCAGTCGCCGACCGAGCTGCAGCATCGTGGTTCCATCCACGCCGAATCCGTGAACCAGCACGATCGGTGGATCAACGTGATCGGTTCCGCCTTCGAAGCGGGGCCATCCTCGATCGGTGGCATGTCGAAGACCTGCGAATCCCGCCGCATGGTGGATGAGCCTGCGGAGCAGTCGTCCGCGTCGGGTGATCGGTCGGACGAGCGGGGCGTTCGAGTCGGATCGCATGGTCCATTCCATCCACCGGCGGCGGCCGGAGTCAGAGTTCCGGGTGTCGGTCCACGACGTCGAAGCGTCGTTCGAGTTCGCGTCCGAGTCGGCAGAGCGTTCCTTCGTCGAAGAGTCGTCCGATGAGCGTGAAGCCGTGCGGACGTCCGTCGTCGAACGCGATCGGTTGAACGAGGGTGGGATGGCCGGTGGCGTTGGTGATCAACAGCAGGTCGGCGGCGAACGCGGGGGTGGCGAGGGCGTCCACGCGATCCATGACGTCCGCCATCACGTCCATCGTCTGCCGGCGAACGCGATCCGCCTGCACCGCCTCCACGGCGGGGATGAACCACGCCTTCCGGAAACCGTTCGGCCAGGCCTGGGGCGCCTGCCACTTCAACGAGTCGTCCTCGCCCGAGCGGGTGAGCGATTCGAAGGCGGCGGCCGCTTCCGCGAACAGGGTGAGCAGCAACGCGTCGTAGGGGAGATCGGGAAGTTCGACCTCGACGAGCTCGCATCCCGCATCACGGAGATGGTCGATCGCGAGTCGATCGGCGGGATTCGCATTCTCGAACCACGCCGGATTCCATCCGATCCGGAGCCCCGCGACGCCTTCGGTCGGATCGTGGGCGAAGGGGACGCCGACGCTGGAGGCGTCCCGTGGATCGAAGCCGTTGATCGCGTCGAGGACGATGCCGGTGTCGTTCACGCTCCGGCAGATGGGCCCGATCTTGTCGAGCGACCAGCAGAGGCTCATCGCCCCCGCCCGCGAGACGCGTCCGAACGTGGGCCGGAGTCCGGTGGCGCCGCACCGCATCGACGGCGACACGATCGAGCCGAGCGTCTCGGTTCCCAGGGCGAACGCCATCAGTCCCCCGACCGTTCCGCTTGCGCTGCCGGCGCTCGAACCGCTGGAGCCCTGTTCGAGGTTCCAGGGGTTGTTGGTGCGTCCGCCGAACCAGATGTCGCCGTACGCGAGCGCGCCGACCGCGGTCTTGCCGAGCATGACGGCACCCGCCGCGTCGAGCTTCTCGATCACCGTCGCGGTGGTGGTGCCGACGCGGTCCTTGAAGGGGGTGGCACCCCACGTCGCCCGGATTCCCTCGACGTCGATGATGTCCTTGGCGCCGTAGGGGATTCCCTGCAGCGGTCCCCGGTCGATCCCGGCCCGACGATCCGCGTCGGCTCGCCTCGCCTGCTCCAGCGCGCGGTCGGCGGTGACCGTGATCATGCACTCGAGCTTCGGATCGATCCGCTCGATCCGGTCGAGGTAGATCCGGGTGAGCCGTTCGCTGGTGAGATCGCCTCGTCGCATCCAGCCGGCGAGTCGTTCGACGGTCGAGAACGCGATCATCGCGTCATCGGTGGGAAGTGGGCCGGGATCGGTGGGAAGTCGATCCGGATCGCCGGTCGACGTCGCGAGATCGAGGGCCCGGCCCGGAGGCAGGGCTCGGAAGACCAGGGCGGGTGCGAGTTCGTTCGGCATCGCGCCGGCGTCGACCCGCGTCGCGAAGAGCTCGATCTGTTCCGACACCGTCGCCGCGATCGTGGTTCGTTCGGCCTCGGTGAATTCGATTCCGGCGAGTCGTTCGGCCGCCGCGATGATCGCGGGTGTGATCTCCGCGTCGGCGGGCGTGCCGTGATTCGAATTGGAATCCGGTTCGGAGGACATGGGAACGGCGTTCTCGGTGACGGCGCCCGCGAGGGGAAGGGCCGCGAGCCCCGCGGTGGACATGAGAAGGCGTCGGCGATCCGGGTCGTGCGTGCTCATGCACGCAGACTACCCATCGTGCGTCGACGACGCCGACGAGGCTTGTCGCGGCGGTCCGGGCCTAGAGCGGCGTCTTGAATCCCATGGCGCGGACCACGCACCATCCGCTCCAGCCTTCGAACGTCATGAACGCGCCGCTGCCGAGCAGGGCGATGCCGACGAAGAGCATCGGTCCCTCGATCCCACCGATCACGAGCACGACGATGCCGGCGAGCAGGCAGGCGAGACCGGAAAGCAGGCGGACGGCCTTTCCCTTCGCATCGATGTTGCATTTCATGCCGGAAGCCTACCCGTTGGCGTCGTGATGGTCACGGGCGAAGGTCCGCAGCGCCTCGAGATCCTCGACGCCTTCGGGATACTTCGGGTCGATCTTCTCCAGGGTGTCGAGGATCAACTGCGACACGATGGCGTTTCGAACCCACTTCCGATCGGCGGGAACCACGTACCAGGGGGCCTGCTTCGTGGAACATCGCTCCAGCATGTCCTCGTAGGCCTCGCGGTACTCGGGCCAGTCGGCGCGGGCGGTGAAATCCGACGGGCTCAACTTCCAGTTCTTCCGTGGATCGTCGATTCGAGCGTGAAGGCGTTCGAACTGCTCCTCGCGGGAGATGTGGAGGAAGCACTTCACCACCGACGTGCCTTCGTCGTGGAGCATTCGTTCGAAGTCGTTGATGTGTTCGTAGCGACGTTTCCACACCGGCTTCTCGACCAGCTTCGCCACCCGGGCGACGAGGACGTCCTCGTAGTGGGATCGGTTGAAGATGCCGATCCGCCCTCGGCGGGGGGTGCGGGCATGGGCGCGCCACAGGTAGTCCTGCGCGATCTCGTGCGGACCGGGCACGCCGAACTGGTGGATTTCGAAGGCGGCGGGATTCACCCCGGTGAAGACCTTCCGGATCGTGCCGTCCTTGCCGGAGGTGTCCATGCCCTGGAGGACCAGCAGGACGGACCGCCGGCTCTCCGCCCAGAGGCGGCCCTGCAGTTCGTCGATGCGTTCGACGTTCGCGGCGAGCAGCGTCTCTCCGTCCGACTTCGCGTCGAGTCCCGCATCCGCGCGGGTGGGGATCTTCGAGAGATCCGGTCGATCTCCCGGCTTCACGCGGTACTGGTCGAGATCGATCATTCGAGACGCTCCTTCGCGAGATCGTCGGCAATCGGATTCAGAAGTCGGCGGATCCCCGGGTGCGGGGGAACGCGATCAGGTCGCGCACGTTCGCCATGCCGGTGGCGTAGGCGATCAGGCGTTCGAGACCGAGTCCGAACCCCGCGTGCGGGACGGAGCCGTAGCGTCGGAGGTCGCGATACCACCAGTACTCCTCCTTCGGAAGATCCATCTCGTCGAGCCGGGCGTCGAGGACGTCGAGTCGCTCCTCCCGCTGGCTGCCGCCGATGATCTCGCCGATTCCGGGCGCGAGGACGTCCATCGCCGCGACGGTGCGGCCGTCGTCGTTCATCCGCATGTAGAAGGCCTTGATGTCCTTGGGGTAGTTCATCAGGACCACCGGTCTTCCCACGTGCTCCTCGACCAGGAAGCGTTCGTGCTCGCTCTGCAGGTCGGTCCCCCACGCGACCGGGAATTCGAACTCGTGTCCGCCGGCGATCGCCTTCTCGAGAATGGTGATCGCATCGGTGTAGTCCATGCGTTCGAACGGATGCTCGAGGAACGATTCGAGTCGGGAGATGCACGTCGGCTCGATGCGTTCGGTGAAGAACTCGAGGTCGTCCGCCCGCTGGTCGAGCAGCGTCTTGAAGCAGTGCTTCAGCAGCCCTTCCGCGAGATCGGCGTCGTCCGCGAGATCCGCGAAGGCGATCTCGGGTTCGACCATCCAGAATTCGGCGAGGTGCCGGCTGGTGTTCGAGTTCTCGGCACGGAAGGTCGGCCCGAAGGTGTAGACCTTGGAGAGGGCGAGACACCAGCACTCGACGGCGAGCTGACCGGACACCGTGAGGTGTGATTCGCGACCGAAGAAGTCCTGGGAGAAGTCGACGGCGCCGTCTTCGGTCCGCGGGAGGTTCTCGAGGTCGAGGGTGGAGACCCGGAACATCTCGCCCGCGCCTTCGCAGTCGTTGGCGGTGACGATGGGCGTGTGGATCCACTGGAACCCGTCGCCCTGGAAGAAGTCGTGGATCGCCATCGAGAGGCAGTTCCGGACGCGTCCGACGGCCCCGAAGGTGTTGGTGCGAGGGCGGAGATGCGCGACCTCGCGGAGGTATTCGAAGCTGTGCTGCTTCGGTGTGATCGGATAGGTGTCGGGATCCTCGACGAAGCCGGCGACCTCGATGTCGGTCGCCTTCACCTCGATGGACTGGCCCTTGCCCCGGCTCTCGACGACCTCCCCGGTCACGATCGCGGAGGCGCCCGAGGTCATCCGGAGGACGTCCGACTGATAGTTGGGCAGATCTCCGGGGGCCACGACCTGCATGGTCGCGAAGCAGGAGCCGTCCGAGATCTGGAGGAAACTGAGCCCGGCCTTGGCGTCCCGTCGAGTTCGGACCCATCCCCGGATGGTCACGGTCTGGCCAAGGTGGTCCTGCGGGGCGTCGAGGAGGGCGGCGATGGTGTGGACGGGCATGGAGCGAGGTTCCGGGCGTTCAGGGATCTGAGGTGTCAGGATCGAAATGACGACAGGATCGTCGATTCGGGAAGCGGACAAGGTACGCGGAAGCGGGGGCGATTGACACGGCTCACCGCCGACGCGTGCCAGTTTGGCAGCGGCGGAGGGTCATCGAGCCTCGAGCAGGTGGATCGAGGGGGGGCCCGGCACCGTGATCGAGCGATGATCCAGTGGCTCGACCGGGTCCCGAAGGTCGGAAAACCCCGGGTTTCTGTCTGATTCCACGGTCTCGGGCACGGACGGACGGGTGGAAGCCGGGACGAGACGGATGATCTCGAGTCGGATGGCGGGGTGTCGAGGTTCGGCACGCGGGTTGTTCCCTTCCTGACCTACAGATGTCCGAGATGAACCCTCCAACCTCGCCCGGGACCGATTCGGTGGCTCGCCGCCGGCTCAACCTGCTTTTTTCCGCCACCTGGCGGGAAGGCGGCCCCACGGCCGAGCTGCCTCGGCTCCTCGATCCCCTCGGCGTCCGCTGCCTCGAGGCTCGAAGCGGCCGGGAAGCGGCCCGTCTGGTCGAGCAGGAGGAGATCCACATCGCCCTGATCGACCTCGAACTCCCGATGGAAGCCGATGGCGACCGCCGGGCAGCCGGTGAGAAGGTCCTTCAGATCCTCCGCCGGGTCGAACCCGCCCCGCCCGTGGTGCTGGTCCGTCCGCCCCAGCCGAGTCGGCGAGAGAGTGTTCGAGGACTCAGTGACGCCCTCCGCGACGGCGTGTTCGCGGTGCTCGATCGACCTCTGGGCATCGAACCGATGCTCGAAACCCTCCGCCGGGTGGTCCGGCGGCACTATTCGGATCAATGGCCGGCCGCATGACCGAGAGACGCCCCGCGGGGCGCTACATGCGAATGGCGAGAACCCCGGCGTCTGACCGGGACCTTCACTTCCTGTTTCTTTCTTCGGAGTCAAGTAACCATGAACGTGCGACCGCTCGGCGACAAGCTCATCGTCCGGCGTGAGGAGGCCGCGACCCGGACCGAGTCCGGCATCTTCCTCCCCGAATCCGCCAAGGACAAGCCCAAGACCGGCAAGGTCATCGCGCTTGGCAGTGGCAATCTGAACAAGGACACCGGCGAATACCTGCCCTTCACCGTGAAGAAGGGTGATGCCGTCATCTTCAGTTCATACGCCGGAACCGAGATCAAGATCGAGGGCGACGAGTACCTCATCATGACCGAGGACGACATCCTCGGCGTCATCGACTGACGAAACAGGACGGTGCGGGACGGTCCCGCGAGGAGAGGAATCCGTGAAAGCCGATCAACTTCGGAAAGCATTCAGCGGCCTCAACGGTCGCGACCTTCGGATCGAGTTCGAGGGTGCCGAGACCCTGGTGGTCCGGAATGCGATGTTGATCCCCGAGGAGCAGGACGACCTGCTCAAGGTGACCGATGGATCGCACGAGTACATCCTCGAGTGCGAACGGGTCGCCTGGATCGAGATCGGCTGACGAATTCGAGTGAGAACCCCCCCCGTCGTCGGCGTCGCCGAGACGGATTCGAACGCAAGGAACAACCATGGCTGCCAAGCAGATTGCCTACGACAACGACGCCCGCGAGCGTATTCTTCGCGGAATCCAGAAGCTCGCCAAGGCCGTGAAGGTCACCCTCGGCCCCTCGGGACGCGTCGTCGTCCTCGAGAAGTCCTTCGGCGCACCCACCGTCACCAAGGACGGTGTGAGCGTCGCCAAGGAGATCGAACTCGCCGACGCCTATGAGAACATGGGCGCCCAGATGGTGAAGGAAGTCGCCAGCAAGTCCAGCAAGGACGCCGGCGACGGGACCACCACCGCGACGGTCTACGCCGAAGCGATCTTCCAGGAAGGTC
>Ga0315320_10003142_pt1 | contig 13604 bp, 4 predicted proteins | sample M140m21515metaG_FD_203458 | JGI IMG/M metagenome (GOLD analysis project Ga0315320, IMG submission 203458) | Ammonia-oxidizing marine archaeal communities from Monterey Bay, California, United States - M1 40m 21515 | ecosystem: Environmental > Aquatic > Marine > Coastal | place: USA: California...
GCTGGTGATGGTACTGGCGATACTGGTGATGGTACTGGCGATACTGGTGATGGTACTGGCGATACTGGTGATGGTACTGGCGATGGTGATGGCGGCGATGGCGGCGATGGTGATGATGGCGGGTTTCAGATACCTAACTTAAATAGGCCCGCTGCAAAGGAAGAAACCCCGCAGGAAAAAGACAGTAGAGACCCAACAGACATAGACTACATGTATGACTTCCAGTCTATATTTGCTAATCCTGAACAAGCTAGGCGTTTCGGGCGTTCCTACGGGAGCGATACACCTATACGTAAGGCTGAAGGTGGTCTACTAGAGGAGAACAGCGGGGCTACAGAGGCCGCAGAGATTCTAGGTAAAAACATAGAGGATATTACCTCCGAAGACATTGATTTTGCAGTAGATTTAGTAGCGCAACAAACGGTTTTATCTGCCCCAAAAATGCAGTATGATAGCAATATTAATGATACGGTTGACTTCAATATGGGCGGTATGCTACGGCAACGCAAAAGAGTCTCCCGTGATAACTACACAGACGAGCTTTTAAAGCTGTTAGGAGAAGGTTAATGGGTTGGTTCAGCGATATAGTAGACGGCGTCGGGTCAGCAATAGACATCGGACAAGATTTTATTGACAGTGAGTTTGGGGGAAACCTATTTAATTTAGGGTTGGGGTACCTAGCTAAAGATGAGTTTGCGACTAAAACTCCTCAAGTAGGGTATCAGGGCAAGATTCCAGAATATACTGCTGTACGAGACCGTGTGCCTATGCCCGCTCCTGTTGCGGGTCAAGTTCCTAGACGGCCCGGCGAATCGGGGCGTAGATACTTTTCTGACACTATATTTGCACAGACGCCCGAAGATAAGGTTCCTCTTACGCTTGAACAAGCTAAAACGCTGAGTCAAGACTACGCACAAGAGTTGTCTACTAATCCGATAGCTACTCAGGACGAAGTGCTGTCCAAAAGATTCTTAGACCCTAACGCCCCTGTACCCGTAGATGCTAACACCCGTACAGACACCAATGATACCGGCTCCCAAGACCCCGTGACTACAGACCCCGTGATTACTATGGCGGCAGGTGGTATAGCCTCCGCGCACAAGGGTTACTACCTAGGCGGTAAGACTGACGGCATGGCTGACGAAGTTCCCGCAACTATTGATGGTACGCAAGAAGCCCGTCTTAGTGACGGCGAGTTCGTTATTCCCGCTGATGTAGTAAGTCACTTAGGTAACGGCAATTCTGATGCAGGTGCAGAGCAGTTACACGGTATGATGGACGGTATACGTAAGGCACGGACTGGTAATTCCGAGCAGGGTAAACAAATAGACCCTAACAAGTTTATGCCTAAGATGGCTCAAGGCGGAATTGCACAGGCATATAACAACGGCGGCCCCGTACAAAAATTTAATACCGGCTCCCAAGACCCCGTGACTACAGACCCCGTGACTACTACTGGTGGTACAGGTACTGGTGGTACAGGTACTGGTGGTACAGGTACTGGTGGTACAGGTACTGGTGGTACAGGTACTGGTGGTACAGGCGGTTCTACTGATAGTATATTTGATACTATCCCTGAAGAAGGCGGCGCTAACGCAGGGTTTGAGTCCTCCCTATCTAGCTGGGCGGGCGACTATGTCACCGACATGCTGGGTAGAGGCGCGGCGCTAGCAGATACTGGGTATGAAGCCTATACAGGGCCACTCAGTGCCGGAGCATCAGACTTACAAGAGCAGGCGTTTACTACCGCAGGAGGGTTAGATGCGGACACCGCTAACATGGGCATAGCTAGTTTCGGCGCAGACCAAGCGCAACAGTATATGAATCCATACCTTATGGCGTCGCTTAACCCTCAGTTGGACGAAGCCCGTAGGCAAGCAGAGATAGACCGTGTAGCTGCCGCAGGCCGACTTACTCGCGCAGGTGGTTTCGGTGGTTCTCGTCAGGCTATTATGGAATCAGAAGGGCTACGCAACCTACAAACAAATCTTGCGGGCATAACAGGTAAAGGGTATGAAACCGCGTACGATGTAGCGCGAGATCAGTATAACAAAGAGCAAGCCGCCCGTAATAAGTATGGGTTTGATGTTATGGCACAGCAGGAGGGGCTTGGCGCTATCCAGAGAGGTATCGAGTCTGAAGGTATGGCCGCAGACTACGCGCAGTTCAGAGAAGAGCGAGACTACCCCTACAAGCAAGTACAGTACATGCAGTCATTGTTGCAAAGCTTACCCCTCGAAGCACAGTCAAACTATTATACTGGGCCTAGCAGTGCAAGCGAACTGGCCAAAGGCACCGCAGGCGTAGAAGATTTATTAAAATTACTAGGGATAAACACATGAGCAATTTCAGTACCAAGGTAGACCGTACCGTTAAGGCGTATCGAGGTAATCCCGAAGTCTTAGATGAAAGATATAAAGTCAGTAAAGACTTGGCAGACTTAATCGCCTACCAGCAATTGATGGAAGAGAAAGAAGCGTTGTCCAAAGCCGTTATGCTTCGAGAGGGTAAGCAGCCCTCGTCAATTAAAGATCAGTACGAAAAAAGCTTAGTTTCTGGTAGTAGGGACAGCATGATGGATAGAGCAGCCAGAGTTGGAAATATACCTCAAAATTTACAGGGGCAGCGTCCCATGCCACAGGGTATTGCCAGTAATCCACGCCCTCGACTTCCTCAACAGGGGCAGCGTCCCATGCCACAGGGTATTGCCAATAATCCACGTCCTAACATGCGGAATATGGCGCAAGGCGGAATCGTAGGGTTTCAAGCCGGTGGGGGTACTAGCCAGTCGGCGCTCCAGATACTTAATCAAACAGCCCAGCCTCAGCAGGGTACTTACGCAGGCCCCGCCCTTACGCCCAAACAAATGACCGCTATGGCACTTAAACAGGCGCAGTCGAAATACGGTGGTACAGGTGGTACAGGTGGTACAGGTGCACGCCCCATAAACAAAACTACAACTTCTACTTCTACCACAAGTAAGAGTGTGGATGATCGCCTAAAAGAGTATGGTGTAGACAAATCCGATATTAATAAAGAGATTTTGCGTAGCGATACTACAGAAGTGTCAGACGCTATGGGGCCAAAGGCAATTGCCGCGCAACGCGAAATGGCTAGTAAGGATATTGAGGAGGAGAAGACCAAGGAACGTGATCGCCTGACAAAACGCTACGAAGGCGTCGGTATCCAAGCTGAATTACAGAGACAGATAGACGAACAGAAAAAACTTGACGCTTCTGCTACAGACCCAGCTAAAATGAAAAAAGATGACAGGAATGCCATACTGCGTGGCATGGCTCTAGGCGGTGTTCGAGGGTCTACTATAGCCCAGAATAAGTTAGCGGCCAACAGAGCAAAAGGCGATCAAGAACGTATAGACCGCGTAAGAAAAATGACTAATGAAAAGAATGTAGCTACGTTAAATTTACTTAAAGATGCAGACGCTGGGGCTGCTGACGCGTTTAAGGTATACGCAGAGATGCAGAGTAAAGCGTTTGATAGCCTAAAAGGTCTGAGTAGCGCAGATATTGCTGCCCGAGAACAGAGGTTTGCTAACGACATCAAGTACGACCAAGGTAAGATGGGAAACATATTACGTGCAGTACAAGCGCAAGTAGCTGAAGATACAAGAAAACTAACGCAAGAATCGTTAACCCTCCAACAGCTCAATAGTATGATTGTAGCGCAAGCAGGCGCTATACAGAAGACTGAGGACATGCTACTCAAATCTCAGGAGCTAACTCGAGCGCGGATTGATTCTGAACTCCGCAATGCTCAGAACCTAAATTCTGATAAAGGTCGAGAGCGTATTGCGGCTGCTAAAGCAGAACTAAAGATATTAGATCAAAAGATATTAGATGCTACTATGCAATATTCAAGTTTAATGGAAAAAATGACTGGCATGCTAGAAAATATGATGGGTCAGTAATAGCCCTTAAACACCATGTAACAACGTAGTGTGGTTACTAGCATTTCACTGGTATACTACTAGCATAAGACAGTGAGTAGTGTGTATGAATCAAATAGACGTTCTAAGCGCCCAGATAAGAAGGGCTAAAGCCGCTAACGACTTTGCATCAGTGCAAGTATTAGAGCAAGAACTTAACAGAGTATACTCAGAAGAGTCTAGCTGGCTGCCGGACGCAATAAACCGCGCTAACGATGCGGGGGACACTGCAAGTGCAGGATTACTACAACAACAACTAGACAGTTTTAACTTGTCTCCCAGCCCCACTACGCCTAATACTTTTGCGCCTAGTACTCTTACTCCCGCGCCTAGTACTCTTACTCCTGCGCCTAATCCTCGTACCCCCGCACAGGCTTTTGCTGACCGCCAACCTCAATCTCCAGACGAAGCAGGTTTACTAGAAAACTTGTTAGCGGGCACAGCAGCGGGCGTAGTTAATCTAGCAGAAACCTCTGCGTTAGGTTTAGCTACTTTACAGGAAGAAGAAGCCGAGCTTCGGTCTCGTGAATTTATTCAAGGAGTTGGTGACGCTTTAACCCCCGACGCGGGTAATCCAGATGACTTTAGTTATAAATTAGGAACCGGCATAGGCTCTGTAGCCGGTGCTATAGGAGTCACTCTAGGTACTATATATGGTGCGGGTGCCTTGGGAGCATCAGCGGTTGCCGCAGGATTGTCGGGGGTTGCTGCTGGCACATTAACGACCGCGTTTGCAGGTGCTGGTGAAGCGAGTGAAAGGGCAAGAGCTTTTGGTGCTAGTGAAGACGAAAGAAACACAGCCGCCCTTAAAGGGTTTGGCGTAGGTACTTTAGAGCAAGTCCCCATACTTAAAATGCTACGTATTCCCGGAGTGTCTGAAGTGTTTAACAAGTTAGACGCAGACACTATAGGGCGAGTCGGTAGTGCCGTTGTTGCTGGTACTGGAGAAGCTGCTCAAGAAGCTGGTGCGGCAATACTACAAAACTTAATTGCTCAAGGGTACGACCCCGATCAAGTAGCGATTGACGCAGGAGTCTATGAAGAGGGGCAAGTCGGCGGTGCTACGGGCTTCTTTGTACAGCTTGTCGCAGACCAAATTACTGGCAGACGCGGTAAGGTACGAACAGGTATTAGTTCAGAACAAATTGATAATATTCAAGCCGAGACACAGGTTGATTCTGAGGATCGTCAGCTAGATTTAGGTTTGGATACTCCTGAGACGTTGGACTCGCCACCCACCGAAGAACAAGTAAACGAGTTACTGGATAGAGAAGTACTCGTAGACGAGAAAACCGGAGACCCTTACGTCATTGACGACGACGGGAACCGCGAGTACTACATAGACCAAAAAGAACTAGCCAAGTTAGTAAATACTGATAGGCGTTTAACAGATGCCGAAGAAAGAAAAGTACTGAAGTATGCCGGTTGGAAGCGTAAAGTAGGGGCTGACAATTCAATAACTTTTGAAACCGAAACTGAAATGGCTTTGAGCCTATCTCCTGAACTTAAAGCATTCTTGGATAAGATGCGGGATAGAAAGACAGATGCAGAAGTAAAGATAGAGGCAGAATCAGACTTAGGCTTTATAGAAGACCTGTCGCAAGAAGAACAAGCAGCCTTGTTTGAAGATATGACCTTCGAGGAGCAGGAAGCCTTCGCCGCTAGAAATGTTCGTAAACAAGAAGCCGCTGAAGCAGAGGCGAGAACTCTTGCCGAGGCCCGAGAAGAAGGCCAGATCACTCCCAGAGAAGACGACTTTATAGATCAAATAGACGCCTCCGAAACCGCTGAAATACAAGAATTAGTAGACGATGACGCCTACGCAGAAATACAAGCGGAAGAAGACATAAAGGCTCAAGAGCGAACGCGCACCGCAGATCAAAGGCAAGAGTTAGAGCAGGAATCAGAACTAGAAAGTATAACTGGTAGGGTAGAAGGTCGCACACTATCCGACACCGCTCGGCGTAGAGAAGCCATACTACAAGAAGTTATAGAGCAAAACCCCACAACTAATTACAACTCTTTGGGTAAAGCCTTCCAGAGTGCGCTAGAGGCCGAGGGCGTAACAGACTCAATAATTACTGAGACAGAAGCAGGTGCTATACAAAAAGCCGTTAACTTCCAACTCGCTGACCGCGACACAGAAGCGGGGAGGTTAGCCGCAGAGCAAGCTGAAGATGAAAAGCTAACCGCTGCGGACTCTGACGTGGCTGAAATGGAAGCGTTAATACCTGAGAAAGGAGCCAAACGTGGACTTACTACAGCAGTTGACACAGAAAGAGGTAGAGACAGCGTTCAAGATAGTCCAGCAGTCGTGGCAGGGGGAGAGACCCTTGAAGGTGCCAGAGATACTGCACCAACTGACGTTGCAGGATTGGACAGCCCTGTCGAAAGCACTAGCCCTGCTAGAACAGGAAAAGGAACTAAGCGTGGTGCATTAACAACTACACCTGCGGTAGAAACAACTACACCTGCGGTAGAAACAACTACACCTGCGGTAGAAACAACTACCCCTGCGGTAAAGCCGAAAGCAAAGCCGAAAGCAAAGCCGAAAGCAAAGCCGAAAGCAAAGCCGAAAACAGATATGCAGAAGAAGCTGGAAGCGGTCGGGTTTGTCCCTTCTAGTGAGGATACGACGGTAGCACCCACTATTAACCCAGAGACGGGGAAGTTCAGGTTTACTGGTAGGACTCGTTTTACTGTGAAGCCTCACGCAGCTTCGGGTAGAGATACGTCCAGAGCAAACGGATTAAAAAACACCCCAAGAAAAGATAAAGCCCCCGATGGGTACGATGCAGGGCAGAAAGAAGCATACAACGCGAACACTGTTGTGCATAAGTACCTTAATCAATTTGACGATCTTGATAGCGCCTTGGATAGCGCCATATATGACGTGGCTGATCCTGAGAGTGTTGTATACAAAAAACCTAATAAAAAGTCTGGTGAAGTAGACCCGCTAGCACCCAACCTAGAATCTACCGGCGGAGAAAACGGGCAAAAGGTACTAGACTGGGCGACGAATAATTTAAGTGCTGAGACTATGCGACAGGTCAGGGCACGTATGGTTGATACGAAGGCACGTTTAAAGTTAGCGGAAGAAGGAATAATAAAGAAGGGCGAAGCTGCCGCTGCTGATGCAGCTATGCTGGCAGAACGAGAGGCCGATGCAAGGACACAAGAAAGCCTGCAAGAGGTGGGTAGCGCCCAAGAAATAGCTGATGCCGAAGCAGACGCCGCAGAAGCACAGGAAATACTAGACACCGAGGGCAGGGTAGAAACAACTCGTGCTAAGACAGCAGATAAAAGTGCGAGGAAGAAAAAGGAAGTAAGTAAGCGAAAATCCGCCCAAGAATCTGCGGACGCTAACTTTGCCAAGGTTATAAACAACAATAGCTTAGATTACACTTCTACTAATAACAAAGGGTTACTGACCACCACGGCTAAACGGAATGTTGAGCGGGCAGAGTCCTACGCTAACGCTAGCAGTGATCCAGAGACTAACTTAAAACAACTAGCGGAAGTGCTTGCTGTAAAACGCGCTGAAGCTAAAAAGGCTAAAGCCGAAGCTAGAAATAAAGCTAAAAAAGATAGGCAAGACGCCAAGAAAGTTTCAGAAGCAGAGGCTAACTTAGACGCTCGTAAAGACGTTAAGCCTAAACCCAAGACTACTAAACAAGAAATAATAGATGCGGCTGTAGAGAAGTTTACAAAAGTTAAGGGCATAACACGAGAAGACGTTATCGCTGCTTACAACTTAGCCATGCACGACGTACCCCGTAGTAAGAGAGATGCCGAATCCAAAAAGTTCTTTGCGGATGCCAGCCCTGACCTCATTAAAGAAAGCGCAAGAATATATAAAATACAAAAAGAGTTCGGGTACGATTTCCTAGAGTTAGATGTAGATGTTGCAGCAACTATGGATACGGACTTATCTAAAGACGTTATAGAGTTGTTATCCAAAGGAGATTTACCCGGCGCTATGCAGGCGCTTGCTAGAGGAACCAAGAATAACCGCGTTAAGCAGGTAATAAAAGCGTTATCTAACGTAGTTGATGGGGTAAAGGTAGAGGTAGTAAACACCGGAGACCTAGAAAGTATAGGGTACACTCCTAGAACAGATGATAATGTTATAGCAGGGGTATACGACGCGGACTCCAACACTATATTTATCAACTCCGACAACCCCCTTACAGTACATACTCTACTGCACGAGATTACTCACGCGGCTACTGTTGCTACGCTTAATAATCCGTCTGACCCCAACACCAAGAAAATACAAAAGCTATATAACGACCTCGTAGCAAGCGGCAAGATTAAGCAATTCGACAACATAACTAACATACGTGAATTTGTAGCAGAAGCATTTAGCAACCCAGCGTTTCAGCTTCGTCTGGCGGAATTAAACTCTCAGGGTAAGGATTACACTGCCTTACAGGCGTTTTTTGATGCGGTTACTAATATAGTGCGTAGAGCGTACGGCGCGGTAAAGCGTGCAGGGAGTAAGGTATCCGGTATTGCAGGAGACGTAGATGTAGAGTTTAGCGGCTCCGCTTTAACAGCAGTAGACCAAACTATACTGACCATGCTGTCCACCGACTCAAATTTTAGAGGTATGGATAAGCTAGCCGCGATGGAAACGCAATCTGCTGTGAGAGACTTTACGGGGGAGGACAAATGGCGTCCCGCTACTTCTCCGTTGGCCAAGGCTATATTTAGAGGGTTAGAGCGTAAGTCATCTTCTAGTAGTCAGAGACTTGCGACTTTGAGAGAGTTCTTCTTTAAAGGCGTAGACATGGCCAAGCAGCCTACTCAACTTGCACTTGGCGCACTTGACTTACAGACTCTAGGAGATGTAGCCAGAAACACAGGGTTTGGGCAGCTAGGGTATGATTTGTATAGGGCAATTAGTGCGCAAAGGGTACAGATAGGTTTAGGGCAGAAATCCGTAGAGTCCGTACTAGTTAAATTTAGAGATTGGGCAAATTCCGTAGATAGTAAAGTAGTTGATTCGTTTAACACTCTAATATACAGCACTAAGTTTGGCGCTACTATATATGGAGTAGACCCCGAATTAAGTAAAGTAGACGCTAGAACTAGGTATGAAGGTAAAGAAGCTGGTGACGGCAGAGACTTGTTTGACGTGTGGTTAGACCAGCGAGAGCACTGGGATAATATAGGGGAGAGAGGGCAGGCGGAGTTCAGAAGACAACGCAAGCTGTATAAAGGGCAGTTCGATGATCTGTTGGATGTGGTATTCGGGCAAATTGATAGTACTTCCGGCGACAACAAGGAATTAGCCGCAAAAATGAAGGACAGGATAGCCAGAGAGTTGGCGGGGAAAGGTGCTCTAGACGTGTACTTCCCGTTAGTACGGGAGGGAAAATACAAGGTAGCCTACAGTGTTAAGGTAGATGGTAAAGAACAACCCGTGTTTCTTATGTTCCAGACTAAAGGAGAGCAGGAAGCGGCGGCCTTAAACGCGGCGAAAGATGCTATAGGTGGAGTGGAGGGAGTCAGGACATACGATGCCGACATGGACATTAAGCAGTTCAACAAAACAGCTCCTTCTGGATCACTTGTGGCAGACATACTACAGCTACTAAGGGCTAATGATATTTCGCCGGATATACAGACTTCGGTGATGAACATGTTCATCAATACATTACCAGAGACTGCCTTCGCTAAGTCTCTACAAGGACGTAATAACGTGTACGGGTTTGAACCCAATGCAGCACTAGGCTTAGAGAAAAAAGGCTATAGCCTAGCCGCGCAAATAGCTAAGATTAGAAGCGCCGCAAAAATATCTGCTCTTAAAGAAAAAATAATTGAGGCGGCGGGAGACCCTAAGTCTATAGACCCTAAGTGGAAGAGTACTGCGTTACGTAACTATACCCGCAATGAACTGCTGGATAGGGCTGACTTTGCTCTGTCTGGGTCTCCAAACAATATGTTTGAGAAGGGCGCTAAGATTGCTAATCAGATAGCCTTCATATACACCATTGGTTTTAACGCGTCATCAGCACTTGTTAATTTGGCTCAACTCCCCACAATGGTATTTCCCAACCTAGCTTCTGTGTACGGTATAGACGCTACCGTTGGGGCGCTCAACAGTGCTACGGCAAGAGTAATGGCTAGGGGTAACAGGATAGACAGAGACTACGACGTTAAGCAAGTCAAAGTAACACGTAACGGTAAGGTTGCTATAGAGTTGCAAGTCACGCTGAAAGAAAGTAAGCGAAAGCAGTTAATATCCTCCGCTAAGAATCCCCTGTCTTTAGACGATACAGCGCAGGTTAAAAGAGATATAGAGGCGCTTGAACGAGACATACCCCTGATAAAGCACGCTCTGGAGCAAGGGCTTATAGAGACTACAGTAGGTATGGATATATCTGCGGCGGTAGAGGCCAGTGGGGAGAAGAGAACTAAGAAGTGGACGAGCCTAGACTGGTGGGGAGAGACTTCGGCTATTATGTTTAACTCGGCTGAGAGGTTTAACCGGCAGTCTTCTTTACTTGCTAGTTACGACTTACTGTTACAGCAGATGGATTCTAGTAAGCGAGTGTACAGTAAACTACAAGCTAAGTTTGTTGACGTGCCAAGTAATACAGAGGCTAAGAGAAAGTTTGCGGCAGAGGAAGCGGCGTACGTAACTCACGAATTAAATGGCGGCGCGACTCTGGAGACTACCCCCCGACTCATACGCGCTAACTTAGGACGCATTGCAGGTATGTACAAGAGTTTCGGTATGCGTATGTACACTACTATGATAAAGAGTCACTACGACCTAGTCGTTGGAGGCACCAAGGACATGCCGCGCCAAGAAAGGAACGAGATAAGGACGCAAGCATTAAAAGCTATAGTAGGCGTTAACCTGACCGCATTTGCTGTTGCCGGTGTGCAGGGTATGCCCTTGTTTGGGATCGTACAGTTCGTAAGGGACTTGTTTAAAGAAGACGATGAGGATATGACTAGGGCCGAACTACAGCACGCTCTGACAGCCGTCTTCGATGACATTCATTTGGGGCTTATGGCATATAAAGGGCCACTGTCTTACTACTCAGGTGTAGACGTGTCTCAGCGTGTAGCCCTTACAAACTTGCTGTTTCAAGAGAACAGGTACAACCCAGAACCCACAGAAGAAGAACTTGTAGCTATGTTTACGGGTGGCCCTGCATGGAGCACTGTAAAGAGAATTATTAGAGGGATCGAAGACGTAAAAAAAGAGAATTATCAGCGAGCCATTGAAAATTTTCTACCTGCGGGTGTTACTAACCTGTATAGGGTAACTCCTGTAGGGCGATTTTATCAAGAGAGGGGTATGTATACCAAGACAACGCAAGGTAGGTCACGTGCTGCTATATACGAAGGACTAACCAATAAAGATTTGTTACTTAGTGGCGTAGGTTTTCCTCCTATGGGGTACGCATTACAGCAGGAAGTGAACGCTAGGGTAAGTAAAAAGGCGAGGGCCATAGGTAAGCAAAGAAAAGACCTAATGAGCGAGTATATCACGTCGTACATGATAGATGATTCGCAAAGACTAGATAAAATAATGCCAAAAATAATTGCTTTTAACGATAAAAACCCCACTGTCGTTATAACCCGAAGTAGTTTGGCTGAAGCCTTACTGCGTGATGTACAGACGACTGCGAGTATGCAACGTGCGAACGGTTTATACGTAAACCCTAAACTCCTAAACTTGGTAGATGAGGCCGCGTTAGATGCGGTTTACCCTAGATAAAAAACCCCCTGTCGCCTCGGAAACGAGCAGGGGGTTGAGAGGGGTATAACCATAGTGAGTCAGGGGAGATTCCCACTACGTCCCATATAGTATCATATAGTCCGCCAGATACGTATACCTAATTTGCCATTTTCTATGGCTATTTTTGTTTTAACTTGCCATTTCTTACGTTTAAACAGCTTTACGACCTGTTCCTTAGCTACTTGTGTGTTTAGACACGGGATAAACACAGATGCTCCCACGTGCATAGCGCCCCAGTTTGTTACGATTTTTATTCCGTCAGGGGATATGTCATCTACCATTAACACGTTACTGTGTCTCTACATCTACCTTAGAGCAGTCCACAAACAACGCGTGCGTTAGAGGTAACACGGTAGTAGTACCTTTAGTAAGTCGCACCTTAGTGGTCTTAGCCCCAAAGCCATCTTTGAGTTCCTGTATAAACGATCCGTAGTTTATCTGCTGTCGCCCACACCATGCCTTCAGCGGTTTAGGTATTAGGTACGCACGTTTGAGGTCAGTCTCATACCTACCAACTAGCCGCACTTTAGGGTCTAGTTCGGGTATAACTAGGTCGTCCATGCCGTTGCCCTGATTCTTGCGTAGGTCGTCACTACTCTTGATTTTAAGTATGCTACCCCAATGCTCGTGGATATAGTCGTTGAGGGTATCTGCCGCAGAAGAACCCATGTCAGCTACCGCATTTAAGTTCTCACGTAGTAACTTGATAACATACTTAAACAGCTTGTTAGTGTCGTAGTTAACTAGTCCTATCTTCTTAGCCACGAGTACACCTGTCAGGTTGTTTGCCGCACCTGCTGACCAGAATCGGTTCTCAGCGGTGAGTCCTGCCACTTCATCTATCTTTGCCTGCACGGAGTCGCGTAGCTTCTTTACTTCTTCTAGGTTCTTCATAACGTACTGTATGTAAACCGTTCCGGCGTGGCCGTATATAGACACAGCGTTGCGTGCGTGAGCATCAGTAATGCTCTTAGTTCCCGCTTCTTTAAACAGCTTAACTGCCTTGGTCTCTAGCATACGTTGAGCCTCCGCCTTCGGCCCATTCTTGTACATGCTTATCTTTTCGATGATGCTAGTGTTACCTGTAGTGACAGCCTGTAGGCTCCAAGGCTTACCCCGTGCCCGTTCCGTATTTGCTCCACCGCCAGTCATGCGGTTCCTCTGCTTACCCCCAGTCAGTTGGTACACCATGTCTGATAGGTCGTCGCCTTTAGCGTTAGTCATCTCGTCAATGTACAGTGGCAGGTTATGGTACACTTCTCCACGTAGCATCCTAGAGTTTTGCGTATCGTTCTTATCCAGCACTAACTCTTCGGGGTTGCCCCATACAGATGCCCCTACGAACATAGCAGTAGTTTTACCAAGGCCACTCTCCTTACTATGCACGTGGAACCCCGAGCAAGCTACCGGACTAAGTGCCATAAGAGGTGATCCAAACGCGGACGCAACTATGTACTGATGTAGTTCAAACCCGTCACGGTCGTAGAAGTTAGCCATGTCGATCCACTCTTGCAAAGTACCCTTGGGTTCAAACGCATGGAACAAGCCCACCGTGGGGGTGGAAGGAGGATTGGCCTTTATACTATCTTCAAATATTTCTTGGTTGCCTACTACAAACGATGTGTACGAATCATCAGTCCATCCAAACTGCCTACGTGCTTCGTCTGCAACACTGGTAGCCTGTAACTCGTTTACCCAAGTAGTCATATAAGTCATAAGATCGTCCATCCTCGAAACAGCAACCCCGTTCATGGACATCTGCTTCCGTAATTCTTCTTTGGAGGTAACGGAGGTAAGCGGGATTGTGAACTCCCTCACTCCATCTTTAGGTAGGTGTAGTCTAACAACTACAGCTTCACCCATCTCCACGTCTTGTATACGCTTAACCACGTACAG
>Ga0315320_10003144_pt1 | contig 13596 bp, 13 predicted proteins | sample M140m21515metaG_FD_203458 | JGI IMG/M metagenome (GOLD analysis project Ga0315320, IMG submission 203458) | Ammonia-oxidizing marine archaeal communities from Monterey Bay, California, United States - M1 40m 21515 | ecosystem: Environmental > Aquatic > Marine > Coastal | place: USA: California...
CGAGAGGGCCGACGAGTACGGATTAGATTGGCCGAGATGGCTAGAGGAGGGCGCAGCAGAGTTTCTCGCTCTCTACTTGGCCGACGAAAACGGGTGGTTGTCGTTCACGGAACGCATGGAGGAGGCACTTGACGGGGCTCTCGACTTGCGCACGAGGGTCCCAAATCTGACAATCGCCGACATCGCCGACGAACGACAGCTAGAGCGGGTGAACGACTACTGCGGTCTTTGCTTTGGCGTGCTCCAGTATGAAACCGGCCAGTGGGCGACAGCTTGGCTAGCGAGCAAAACGTCTGTCGACGAAGTGTTCCACGGGTTTTTCCCCCGAACGTACGAACATGGCATCGACCGGGCCTTCGAACTTTCCTTCGGCCTGTCGATCGACGAGTTCATGGTTGAGTTCGAAGACTTTCTGCAACTACCCCGCCCTCAGCAGCTGGCAATTCTACCGACTCCATAAGCATGAGTAATTTCGACTGAGCCGAGGAAATCGTTGTACGAAATGGGCCCAAAATGCAGCGGCGCATCCCTTCGCGACGCGTTACCTCTGAGGTAACGCGCACACTGTTTGAGGAGGAGTCGAATCGGTGCAGTCGGCTTCATTTTGCGGATGCGACAATGAAAGCAGCAATCTCCAGGTCGGCATCTTCACGGGTGGGCGATACAGGCATCGATCCTGTGACCTCCTCGGTGTGAACGAGGCGCTCTACCATCTGAGCTAATCGCCCGTACGAGACCGAAACTTATCAGTGCATTACGAATAACCACTTGTCAATCCGGCAGTTCAACACAGGCCACCCCCATGCCTTGTCGGTCTCGATGCGGTTCGGTGAGGCCCGGGCAAGTGCCATCGAACGGAATGAACGCACGAACTACCAGATCAGATTCGCTCGTACACAATACTTCGCGGGCATCGCCGTTGATCTGGATCTCAACGCAGTCACCCGTGCGAAGGATCCCGTCCGGCCCCACCTCATTGCCAACACCCCCAAACTGGGCCAACACCAAAATGCCTACCACGGCGAATGACCCAAACACCAACAACGATCGCCATGGCACACGCGCCGGGCGGTCCATGTAAGGGCGCACCGCATCCCACTGCTCATCTGTGCTCCTACTCGGGTGCCCGGTGCTGGTCCGACCTTGACTGCGCTTCGTTACGTCAAGCGAACGGTCATACAGTGCGCGACGACCCGGATCGATGAGGACTCGGTAGGCCTCATTAATAACAGACATGTCTCGACCGCCCGACACCGCTGATGAATTGGCGATGCGATCAGGGTGATGATCTCTCGCAAGGCGTCGATAGGCGACACGGACCGTGTCGTTGTCAGCATCGGACTCAATGCCGAGCACGTGATAGTGGGTTTGCACAGGCACTCGCTCCCGACGCTAACGGTCTCGGCGCAGCAGGGCGCATCGTGCCGCACTAAACGGTGGGGCGTTCAATCGACAATTGTGCGGAGCACCAACTGTGATTCGGTGCGGGCCACCACCTCATCGGCGCGCAACCATCGGACAAAGCGGTCAAGGCCGTCGGCACCAACACATTCCACGATGACCTTGTAGTCCGCAGATCCAGTGACGTACGCAGCAAACACCACTTCATCACGGGCCTCGACTCGGGCCTCAAAGGCGTCCGCGCCATCGCCTGGCACAAGACTCACGTCGACAATCGCGCGAACGGTGCGTCCAACCATTGCCGGATCAATGCGTGCCTCATAACCTTGGATCACACCTCGATGCTCGAGTCGACGAACACGCTCGGCCACCGACGTCGGCGCAAGATGCACGCGCTCACCGAGCTCCCGCCAACTGATCCGAGCCTCGCGACGTATCTCACGAAGGATTCGATCGTCAATACTGTCAAAAGGCAACGATGTCTCAGTCACGATGACATTATGACATGGATATCAGCCCGGAACGAGTGTGACTGAGAGCGCACAATTGAAAGCATGTCAACTACGGCTGCCACACCAGCGATCTCAACCGTCGGCGTTCCAACCGAAATTAAAACAGCGGAGCACCGCGTCGCTCTCACGCCAGACGGGGTGCGCGAGCTAGACGCCCGCGGCATCAAGGTCCACGTGCAGACCGGAGCAGGCATCGGCGCGTCAATCACCGACAACGATTACGCAGCAGCCGGCGCGAGCATTGTGCCGACCGCAGCCGACGCCTGGTCGCAAGAAATGGTGGTCAAAGTCAAAGAACCGAAAGCCGAAGAGTTCCAGTTTTTACGCAAGGACCTGACCTTGTTCACCTACCTCCACCTGGCGGCCTATCCAGCCGTCGCCGAGGCGTTGCTCGCATCAAAGACAACGAGCGTCGCATACGAAACGGTCCAACTCGCCAATGGGGCACTTCCTCTCCTGGCACCAATGAGCGAAGTAGCTGGACGACTGGCCCCTCAGATGGGCGCACATTTCCTCGAACGCCATAAAGGCGGACGCGGCGTCTTGATGGGTGGCGTTCCGGGCGTCAGCCCGGCCAAGGTCGTCGTGCTCGGCGCCGGCAACGTCGGCTGGAGCTCAGCCGTCATCGCCGCCGGCATGGAAGCCGAAGTCACCGTGCTCGACATGAACCTCGAGCGGCTGCGATACGTCGATCAGATTCACAAGGGCCGCATCTCCACACTCGCGTCCAATCAAGGCTCGGTCGAGCGCACCGTCATGGAGGCCGACCTCGTGATTGGCGCAGTCCTCGTCGCCGGCGGGCGAGCTCCCATCGTCGTCAGCAACGATCTCGTCAAACAAATGAAACCACGTGCTGTCATCGTCGACGTCGCCGTCGACCAAGGCGGATGTATTGCCACAACACGCGAAACCACCCACGACGACCCCGTCTACGAAGTGCACGGCGTTGTGCATTACGCCGTCGGCAACATGCCCGGCGCTGTCCCACGGACGAGCACCTACGCACTGACCAATGCAACGCTGCCATTCCAGCTTCAGGTCGCACTCCACGGCGCCGTCGAAGCCGGCCGACGCAACGCCGCTATCGGGCATGGCATCAACACCGTCAACGGTCAACACACCAATGCCATTGTGGCCGAGTCGCTAGACGCCACCGCCGTCAACGTCTTCGAGGCATGACCGCCAAGCACACCCGACTCTGAGCCCAATACCTCACACCGACCGTGCACTACCTAACATCCCGGTATGGGAATCACGCTGGTCGACCAACTCGACATTCCAACAGTCGATCCCGCGACTTTCGAGATGTCACACAACGAAGCGCTTACGTCAATGACGCGGCTTGCTGACGACACTTGGATCGCGAAAAGCCTTTTCGGCTACTCGATTCTGACCTACACAGACGCCACTTCAATCCTGCGTGACAAGCGATGGCACAACGCAGCATCGAAGATCCCCGAGATGCGCGGCATCACAGACCCAGAGCTCATCGGCAACTCCGACAAGCCGTCAATCCTCGCTGCCGAAGGCGACGCACATACGCGGTTGCGCCGCCTTGTCGCAAAAGCGTTCTCACCCCGGTCAGCCGACCGGCTTCGACCATTCATGCGCGAGGTGATGAACGGGCTCATCGATCCAGTTGCCCCGACCGGCTCCGCCGACATCGTGGCTGACATCACCGAGCCCTACCCAATTCCGATTATCTGCGAGTTGCTCGGCGCACCAAAGCAGGACTGGCAGCTGTTCTCACGATGGGCCGAGGACGTTCTTCGGATCTTCAACGGCACGGTGCTCGACGAACTTGACATCATCAAGAGGGCTCGCGCCGAGCTAACCGAGTACACGATCCAAATGATCGCCGATCGGCGCAACGATCCGCGGGAGGATCTACTCACCGACCTGATCGCTGCCGAAGAGGACGGCGACACGCTCGACACCGAAGAACTCGTAATGATGGTCAACGCTGTGATCATCGGCGGCACCGACACAACTCGCAATCAGCTCGGTTGCTCAGTGGCGCTCTTCGCTGAACATCCCAACCAGTGGAAGCTGCTCGCCGACGACCCCGAGCTCGCACCTCGTGCCATCGAAGAATCGATGCGTCACTTTGGCGCAATTCGGGGAACGGGTCGGTTTGCTAGCGAGGACATCGTCTATCGAGACATTCTTTTTCCAGCAGGCACCTTTGTGTTCCCGTCCATGGCCACCGGCAATCGCGACGAGTCGGTGTTCCCTAATGCCAACTCATTCGACATTCGCAAAGAGCCAGCAGGTAGCCCTCATCTGACCTTGGGGTCGGGCATTCACTACTGCCTCGGAGCGTGGCTAGCACGTGCCGAGCTCCAAGAAGCCCTCCCAATCCTCGCTCGCCGGATGCCAGACCTTGCTCTCGCCGATGGCGTGAAGTGGAAGCCACCAGGAACAGCCATCTTTGGTCCCGATCGCCTACCGGTTACCTTTACACCCACTACCTGATTCACTGACCCACCCGAATGATCAGAGACGCAGCCAGCACATTTCCGACTAGTCCTCTCGTTCTGGACGTTTGCGCTGCCGCTTGACCTCAGACCTTTCAGACTTTGCTTGCAAACGGCGCCGTTGTGAGCCGCTCGTTGGCCTTGTTGCCCGGCGGCTTCGCTGCACCTGAAGCGATCCCCGCAGTTTGGCAGCGAGCCGCTCTTCAGCAATCATGCGGTTCCTGAGTTGTGACCGCTCATCATCGGCAACCACGCGGACTTTTTCACCAAGCTTGCTGATCACGCGCTCACGTTGGGCTTCGGTGAAGGCCGACGACGTTGTGACATCAAACGTCAGCTCGACGCGCGTCGCTGCTTTGTTTGCGTGCTGGCCTCCTGGACCGCCCGAGGCACTGAAAGCGGTGACGAGTTCGTAGCGCGGGATGCGAACTGCATCAGTCACCACCAATCGATCATCCCCTTCGGCACCCATGGGACCAGTGTCGCATTGGTCACCGTCTTGAGGCCGGACTGACTGCGTAATCGTGAGCTCGCCTACGGTTGGAACATGGCGAAACTCAAGCTCGGATACAACACTGGATATTGGTCGGCTGGCCCGCCCAATGGCGCGCTCGAGGCAGTACAGGAGGCTGAGCGACTCGGGTTCAACTCGGTCTGGACCGCTGAGGCCTACGGCTCTGATGCCTTAACGCCGCTCGCCTGGTGGGGCGCCCAGACACAAAACATCCAGCTCGGCACCGCCATCATGCAGATGTCGGCGCGAACCCCGACGGCTGCAGCGATGGCCGCGATCACAATGGACCATCTGTCGGACGGCCGGTTCATTCTCGGCCTCGGCGCATCTGGACCACAGGTAGTCGAGGGCTGGTACGGCCAGCCCTACCCCCGCCCGCTCGAGCGCACCCGCGAGTACATCGACATCGTGCGGCAAGTATTCGCCCGAGAAGCCCCGGTCAAGTTCGACGGCAAGCACTACCAGTTACCAATCGACGGCGGAGCCAATCTCGGCAAGACGTTGAAGCCGACCGTCCATCCATTACGCAATGACATTCCGATCTATCTCGCTGCCGAGGGGCCAAAGAACGTTGCACTATCCGCGGAAATCGCTGACGGTTGGCTCCCCTTGTTCTTCTCGCCGAAAGACGATTCCTTCTACCGTGACCAACTGGACAAGGGATTCGCTGCGTCGGGCAACCCCGCCAAGAAAGACAACTTTGCCGTCACCGCCACCGTGTCGATCGTGCCCGGCGACAACGTGCAGGAATGCGCTGACATGATCCGGCCCTTCCTTGCCCTGTACGCCGGCGGCATGGGCGCCAAAGAAGCAAACTTCCACTACGAAGTGTTCGAGCGGATGGGCTATGGCGATGTGGCTGACAAAGTGCAAAACCTGTATCTAGAAGGCAAGAAGCAAGAGGCAGCTGCGTCGATTCCACTTGAAATGGTCGAAGATGTTGCACTCGTTGGCCCGGCAGGCAAAATCAAAGAGGAACTCACCAAATGGGAGGACAGCTGCATCACCGAACTCCTCCTCAGCGGTCCGGCAATGATGCTTCCCCAATACGCCGACATCATCCTCGGCTAAGACCCATAGCCTGGTCTTGATGGCACGCCACGACGTTCTCAACATCGAAGTTGACCGGGCGTCACACGTCGAAATCGAGTTCGAGGATGGCGTCATTGCCCGCTTCGAACTCGCACCACTCCGACTTGCTTGTCCTTGCGCCGAGTGCAACTCGCGGCGGCAGAAAGATGAGCCAGTGAGCAAGTCGGTGATGGAAGGCGGTCCCATCTCGATCACCAACGCTGAACTCGCGGGCAACTGGGGCCTAAGCCTCGACTGGTCAGACGGCCACTCGACCGGCATTTACGCATGGACCGTTCTGCGCCAATGGATGGACGAGCGCGAAGAAGTCAACAACGATCCAGCCAAGCGGAAGGTGTTCGGCAAGCCGGTCGACGGTCCGATCCGCCGCTCCGACTGACACTGGCGGACGAACGTGAACCAGTTATCGCAGCCCAAGGCTCTCTCGCCAACCTGCCCCGAGCCGATCAAGCACGGTTGGCTCCGCAACGACTGGCTCGAACTCTCTTTTCTGCATTGGCCCTACGATCCTGAGACGATCCAAGCGCTCCTCCCAGAAGGACTGACTGTTGACCTCCATGACGGCCAGGCATGGGTCTCGCTCGTGCCATTTCAAATGCGCCGCGCCGGCCCGACGTGGTTGCCACCAATCCCGTACGTGTCTAATTTTTCAGAGACCAACGTACGGACGTACGTCATCGACTCGGCAGGCAACCGGGCGGTGTGGTTCCTGTCCCTCGACTGCGTCCGGCTGCTCGTCGTCGCGTTCGCTCGTTGGACAATCGGTTTCCCGTACTTTTGGGCCGACATGGACGTCCAATTCACCGGACGCCGCCGCCGCTACATCACAACGAAGAGGCGCTGGCCACGCACCCCTGCCGCGTCAACAACAATCAGCATCGACGTCGGTGATCAGATCAAGGCAAATGACCTCGACCTGTTCCTTACCGCCCGCTGGGGCACAGTCGCGGCATCACTCGGTCGGCTGTGGTTCCACGCCGTCGATCACGAACCGTGGACCCTGCACGACGCCGCGATCGTTGAACTCAGCGATACGGCCATGACCGCACCCGGGCTGCCCTCTCCAGTCGGCGCCCCGCTCGTGCGGTGGGCGCAACCGGTTCATGCCCGCTTCGCACGGCCCGTACGCGTCTAATGGAACAGACCCAGGGACCCTGCCGCCTATCAGAGCAGAGATACCGGCAGCTCGACCACGCGAGCACGCAGCCATTCCCCAAGCGCCTTAGCCTGCGCGTCCTGCCGCGAAGATGCGGCGACGCCTTCCTCAAGAAGACCGTGTACCACGAAGTTGAGCGACCAGATCTTGGGGAAACGGTGCCGCTCGATCGACATGTTCGTCGTTTCGGGCAGGAGCCTGCGAAGACGATCGGTCGTCAGCTCGTTGTCAAGCCAGGCCCATGCCTCCTCGGACCTAGCGAAGATCCCGAGGTTTGCATTACCGCCCTTATCACCTGAGCGGGCTCCAAAAACCGTGCCGAGCGGGACCGGCCTCGTTCCAGATTTGCCTGAGGATGAGCTCGATGCGGGCAAGTCGATCTCAATCGGACTGCCCACTGGGGCGACCGAATCAACCTGCCTCGTATCGCTCCCTAAAATCGTAACGTACTGGGGAACTAGGTCGGACGGAACAGTCGCCGGCCGGTACACACCGAACGGCTGACCTGGCCCCGGGCTTCCCCCGAGGCCGTACATCCCAGGGATGCCGGCCAGCGCAGTGTGGACCATCGCATCCGAGAAGGGACGACCGACCTTGCGCTCGTCGGAGTCCTTCACGGTGAGGCGCCAAATCGCAGTCGCCTCCTCCTGTGTCGTCGGATCGGGCTTGTTGGTCGGGATAACACGGCTCGTGACCGACTCAAAATCGTCGGGGCCATGCGGGCATGCAGTCCAGAAGCTGGCCTGGGCGAAGTCGGCCTTCGCCTCGATATCAAGACCGGTGAGGGCCACCGTGAATGAATTACGAAACCCACCCAACTCGTTCATCGCTACCTTGAGCGTGGTGGGAGGGGCTTGGCCACGAACGCCCGATACCTGAACACGATCGGTCCCGAGCTGTTCGAGTTCAACACTGTCGAAGCGAGCCGTGACGTCAGGCCCAAGATACTCAGGACCGCCGATCTCGTACAGCAGTTGCGAGGTGACCGTGCCGACCGAGACTTGACCCCCAGTTCGGTCATGCTTACCGATAATTGACGAACCATCAGCGGCAACGTCGGCCCATGGGAATCCGAAAAGGGCGGTGCCATCAACTTCGTTGCGCCCGTCGATCTCGGTAAAGAAGGAATAGTTGCCGCCGGTGACCTGCGCGCTGCACTCGATGAGGTGGCCCGCAACAACTCCCCCAGCGAGTTGATCGAAGTCCGTTCGCTGCCAGCCGTGGTGCCACGCCGCCGGCCCGCATACCACGGCGGCGTCAGTGACGCGGCCGGTTATGACGATGTCGGCGCCAGCGGTCAGCGCTTCAACGATACCGAAACAGCCGAGGTACGCGTTGGCGCTCAGGCAGGCAGAGAGATCGCCAAGATCACCCGAAATGCCATCAGCGCCTGGAAACGGCTGCAGTGCTCCGACGGCGGCAAGTTCGGTGATGCGGCCGAGCAAATTGTCGCCGTTGACATATGCGATAGTCGGCGACAAGCCGAGCTTGTCGGCAACGTCTTTGACTGCCTCAGCGCACCCATCAGGATCGAGGCCACCGGCGTTCGAGACCACCTTGATGCCGCTGTCCAAACATGTCCCCATTACCTGTTCCATCTGACCGACAAACGTACGGGCGTAGCCCTGTCCGGGGCGCTTTGCGCGGATGCGACTCAGGATGAGCATCGTCAGTTCCGCCAGCCAGTCACCGGTGAGCACATCGATCGGACCACCGTCGACCATCTCGAGCGCACCACTCGGACGGTCCCCGAAAAACCCCGAACAATTGGCAATACGGATCGGATCGCTCACGAAATCTGCCCGCTCATTCCGTCACCTCAAGAGCGACGAGGAGGTCCCCTTGATCGACGCGATCACCCACGGCAAAGCGAACCTCGGACACGGTGGCTGCACTCACTGCAGTGATCTTGTGTTCCATCTTCATCGCCTCGACCACCATCAGCACATCGCCACCGGACACCGTTTGACCAGCCTCGACGTGCACGGCGATGACCGTCCCCGGTAGCGGGCACATCGGGCCGCCCCCCGCAACGTCGGTGGCGTGTTCGACGAAACGTGGCTGCAGGGTGAATGCGATCGCTCCGGCGGCGGACCGGCAGCGCACTGTGTGTCCGTCAGGCGTGACGTCAACCCCATGACGGACACCGTCAATTTCGATCACTTCGCGATCGTCGAAGCGGGCTAGCAATCGCACCGCGACTTGGCGGCGAGCGTCGTCCGGTACGGACCCATCATCGCCAGGAGTCGGCCACGGGCCCAGCAGAACGTTTGCCGCGGTGCGTGATTCGACAACATATTCGACGTGATGCTCGGTGACTCCGTCAGACCACACCTGACGTTGACCCAACGTTCGGAGGTTACGGAAGCCAGACGGGGCAAAGCCGTGGTGCGGATCGGTTTCACGATTCCGCCGCTCGGCGGCAAAGACAGCCCCGAGCAGCAAAGCAACTCGGTCGTCGCCCATCGGGCCTGCCGGCGTGAGGACCGCGGGGTGTTCGGCAAGATACGCCGTCGGCGTATCTGCAGCGAGAAAATCTGGTTCACAAAGTGTGGCAACAAGCATGTTGACGTTCGTGTCGACACCAGTGATCTGTGCGCTCCGGAGGGCTCGTGCAAGTTGACGCGCAGCATCGCGGCGGGTCGGCGCAGACGAGATGACCTTGGCCAGCAGCGAGTCATAGTTCGGTGAAACTTCGGCACCGGACCGGACGCCCGTGTCGGTGCGTACATCGTCAGATATTTCGAACGCTGCGATCAACCCTGTTGAAGGCATCCAGTTCGTGGTCGGGTTCTCGGCAACGATTCGAACCTCGATGGCGTGACCGCTGATGCAGACGTCGCTCTGGTCGACCGCAAGTGGCTCGCCTGCCGCGACGCGAAGCTGCATCTCCACGAGGTCGAACCCAGTGACGGCCTCCGTGACGGGATGTTCAACCTGAAGGCGGGTGTTGACCTCTAGGAAGTTGATCGTGTCTGTCCCGTCTCCGTTGTGGCCAACCAAAAACTCGACAGTTCCTGCGCCGACGTATCCGACTTGAGTGGCTAACGCGATGGCTCCGTCGCAGACAGCCTGCCGAGTGGCCTCGGAGATGCCGGACGACGGCGATTCCTCAATGACTTTCTGGTTGCGTCGCTGGATTGAGCACTCGCGTTCACCCATATGAACAACGTTGCCGTGCTGGTCGCCCATGATCTGAACTTCGATGTGTCGACCACGCTCGATATACGGCTCGATGAAGACCGCACCATCTCCAAAAGCAGCCTTCGCTTCGCGGCTTGCCGACGTAATTGATTCAGCGAGCAACGCTGCATCCGTGACAATGCGCATCCCTCGACCGCCACCGCCAGCAGCAGCCTTGACCAGCGCCGGCATGGGAACGCCATCGGGAGCAACGCCGTTCGCGATCTGCTCGTCAGAAATTTCCCAGATTGGCGTTGTCGGTACGTTCGCGTCCAGCGCAGCCCGCTTCGCGGCTACTTTGTCGCCCAGCAGCGTGATCTGTTCTGGGGTTGGCCCGACCCAGGTCAGTCCCGCCGCTTCGACCTCGCGAGCGAAATCGGCGTTCTCGGCAAGAAAGCCATAACCGGGGTGGATTGCGTCCGCGCCGGTCGCTTTCGCGGCCCCAATGATCGCATCGCCCCGCAGGTACGACTGGGCCGGTGTCTCGCCACCAAGCGAAACCGCTACATCCACACTGTCAACGTGCAAAGCATTCGCGTCAGGTTCGGAGTACACACCAACGGTACCGATCCCCAGTCGGTGTGCTGTTCGGGCAATACGTACCGCAATTTCGCCGCGGTTGGCGATGAGGAGTTTGTTGATCGGGCGCTGCGGTACCGTTTCGGTTCTCTCTGGTGCAGCCCACTGCATCTTTGAAGATTCCATCTCAGTGCCTCCAGACGCCGTAGCTCGTGGCGCCAACAACTTCGTTGCTGTGTGCAGCAGAAAGTGCTATGCCCAGTGCAGTCCGCGAATCAGCTGGGTGAATGATTCCGTCATCCCAGAGACGACCTGTCGAGAAGAGCGCCGTTGACTCCCGCTCGATTTGCGCCTCAAGCGCCGAGGTCTGGGCCTGCAAGGCCTCTTCGTCAACTTCAAGTCCTCGCCCAGCGGCGCTGTTACGAGCAACGATGTCCATCACCCCCGCCAACTGCTTCGGGCCCATCACGGCAATGCGATGGTTTGGCCAAGTGAAGATGAACCGGGGGTTGTAAGCCTTGCCGGCCATACCGTAGTTCCCTGCGCCGTAGCTCGCTCCGACCATGAGATTGAAATGCGGCACGGTCGAGTTGGACACAGCGTTGATGAGCTTGGCGCCGTTGCGAATGATGCCGCCCTGCTCGGCCTTCGAACCGACCATGAAGCCGGTGATGTTGTGGAGGAACACCAGCGGTGTGTTGGTTTTGTTGCACAACTGAATGAACTGCGCTCCCTTCTTCGCTTCCTCAGAAAACAGAATGCCGTTGTTGCCGAGCACGCCGACCGGGAAGCCCTGAATTGAGGCCCAGCCGCACACCAACTGTTCGCCGTAAAGCGGCTTGAACTCTTCAAATCGGCTGCCGTCGAGCAACCGCGCATAGATCTCTCGGATGTCAAAGGGAATACGGACATCTGCCGATGCGCATCCCAGTAGCTCAGCCGGGTCATAGATCGGCTCGTCGGCCGGCTCAGACGGGCCGGGGCCGAGCTTCTTCCACTGGAGGTGCTTGACAATTTGTCGGGTGATACGCAGCGCATCCATTTCATCGTGGGCGAGGAAGTCGGACAGGCCCGATGTGCGGGAGTGCATCTCAGCGCCGCCAAGGGATTCTTCGTCGACGATTTCATCGATTGCCATCTTGACGAGCGGCGGCCCCCCAAGGTAAGCGGTGCCTTTCTCCTTGACGAAGACCGTGTAATCGCTGGTCCCTGGTGTGTAGGCACCGCCGGCCGTATTGGGCCCAAACGCCATCGTTATGGTGGGGATGCCCATCTGCGAAAGCTGCGTGAGGTCACGAAAGCTCGCGCCGCCCTGAATGAACAGGTCAGCCTGACGCGGTAAGTCAGCACCAGCAGACTCATTGAGATTGATGACGGGCAAACGGTTCTGCTTGGCAATCTCGGTGAACCTCTGACTTTTCTTCCAGGTAGTGGGGTTAGCCGAACCGCCTCGCACGGTCATGTCGGTACCCGTGATGAGGCACTCGACGCCTTCGATCGTGCCGATGCCTGACGCGATGCCGACCCCAATCGGGTCCTCGGTACCCCAAGCCGCAAGTGGGCTGAGCTCAAGGAACGGGGTGTTGGGATCGAGGAGATTCTCGATGCGCTCGCGCACCAGCATCTTTCCTCGCTTACGGTGGCGGTCGACGTAGCGCTGGCCACCAATCGTGGGCACTCTCGCCATTTCGGCGGCGACCTCATCCCACATCTTCTGCATCTCGGCGAGATTCGCCCGATAGTCGTCTGACTTCGTGTCGAGTCGACTCTGAATCACACTACCGATGGCCATTATTTCTCATTCTCTTTGGCATCACACTGGGTTGCGACCTCGACGGTGATGGCTTGCTTGTCCAACTGACAGTAGCTACGGTACTACATAGTGTCAATTGGTACCCCGCCAAAACCGCTGCTCCCGCGGCGGACTGAAGAACGACTGGGGCCGCGCCATCGCGAGATTCTCGACCAGCTTGAAATGGTATTCCTCTCAGAGGGGTTTTCGTCCATCACGGTGACCCAGCTCGCCGCATCAGTCGGTTGCTCCCGACGCACACTTTACGAACTTGCACCATCGAAGGACGCGCTGGTCCTCATCGTCCTCGACCGGTTCCTCCACCGCGTCGGACGTTCCGCTCTGAACAACGTCGACCCCAATAAGTCCATCGCCGAACAAGTCCGCTCCTACATCAACGGCGCACTTGAACTCCAGCGGTTAACCGCAGCGTTCGCCGACGACCTGGCCGATGATCCCGCAGCGCGCCGACTCCTCGATCGCCACTTTCGCTATGTCATGTCAGTCAGCGAATCACTGATCGAACGCGGCATCGGAGCCGGTGAGTTTCGATCTGTCTCACCAGGAGTTGCGGCAGGCATGCTCGCAGGAAGCGGCCTTTACTTCAGCCAGCCCGGCATTCTCGACGATCTGGGCATGACCCGCGACGAAGCGAGCCACGAGATGACCGACATCGTTCTGCGATCACTGCTACACCCGACTATTCACTCACCGAAGCAACAGGCATCGAGCATTCAATGACTCCACTCACCTCACCAACCGCTGCGTCAGTTCGCGATGACCTCATCGCTGAGCAAGATGCCCTCGATGCCGTCGTTGGCGATCTTAACGACGAACTCTGGGCGCTCGACACTCCCAGCCCGCGCTGGACGATTGCAGACCAGATTGGGCACCTCACGTACTTCGACTGGACCGCAGCGCTCGCCATTACCGACCCTGAGCGATTCACC
>Ga0315320_10003145_pt1 | contig 13596 bp, 8 predicted proteins | sample M140m21515metaG_FD_203458 | JGI IMG/M metagenome (GOLD analysis project Ga0315320, IMG submission 203458) | Ammonia-oxidizing marine archaeal communities from Monterey Bay, California, United States - M1 40m 21515 | ecosystem: Environmental > Aquatic > Marine > Coastal | place: USA: California...
CCCAGTGGCCGGGCGGTGCCCCGGAGTCTCCCACGTCCTGATTGCGAGGATGAGCGCGGTGGCGGCGATATCCGCGATATCTCACGCGTCGACGCCAATCACCCGCGAGACCCGCGCGCGGCTTCGAGGGATGCTCCCCGCTCCAACGCGGGCGTGGTGGTCACATCGGAAGCTTCGCGCCAAGGAAAATTACAGCACGGCCATCGTGCTCCTCCCCGAGGCGGAGGAGTACTTCAGGGAGGTACACGACGACGACGGATTCCTCGAGGCCGCACCGTGCGATTTCTTCGAGCTCCTCGGGCTGGACTGCGACTGCGATGACAAGGAGGTCAAGGCTGCGTTCAAGAGGCTGGTGAAGACTACGCATCCCGACATCGTCGGCGCCGTCGCCGAACCACTCGCCGTCCTGCTCAATTCGGCGTACGCCACCCTGTCCAACGACGCCACGAGGGGCGCGTACCGTAAGGCTGTCGAGGGCGCGAGGAAAACCTTCGACGGCGGTTCTCAGTTCGACGGCGAGCCGGTGAGCCGGTGGCTCGGGTCGGATGGCGAAACCAAAGCCGTCTTCGTGGACGAGTCCGCGTGCATCGGCTGCCGCGCGTGCGTGGCGTGGGCGGGCGGGACGTTCGAGATGGTCGAGGACCAGAACGCGGGTAGGGCGAGGTGCACGCGCCAGTGGAACGACGACGAGGAGACGATGCAGATCGCGGTGGAGATGTGCCCGGTGGATTGCATATATTGGGTGAAACGGTCGCAACTCGCCATCTTGGAGTACGCCATGAAGGGATGCAAGCGGGAGGACATCGCGATCATGGCGCGCAGACGGAGCGGGAACATGGGCAGCGCGCCGTCGGGCCAGAACCCTTTCGCCAGGGCCGAGAGCATCCTCAAGTGGCGGCGCGAAGGGAAGCGTTTCATCGACGCGGCGGCTAAACAGGCGGGCGGGGTAGAGGGGGGGACGTATCGTGGGCACGACGAGGCGCTCGCGGGGGCGATCGCGTCGGCGTGGCTCGCGTTACCCGACGACGTGAGGGAGAAGGGATGGCCGACCTTCGCCCGGGACGGGGAGCCTCTGGAGCCCTTGGCTTCTTGACTATAACTAAGTTTTCAGCGCATCGACACTACCTACTCATCCTTCTTCGCCCTCGCCCGGAGCTGCGCGCGCTTCGTCTTGATCATCATCGACACCATCAGCCGGAAGAAGTTCACGAGCACCACCACCTGCGTGACCATCATCGGCGTCGACAGCACCGTGCTGATGAAGAACCCGCTCTCATCGAAGTAGTCCTGCTTCGAGAAGGAACGCCAGTGTCGCCCGCCCAACTCGTTCAGGGTCCTCGCCGAGAAGGCCACGAGCATGCACCACACGAACAGCACCGTCTGCGCCGTCTCACTCTTCCGCAGCGCCAGCGCGGCGATGAGGGTCAGGATCTCCATCGCCAGCACGCATCGGATCCACGACTCGGTCCAGTCGACGGCGTGGTAAAAACCCATCCACACCTCGTAACCTTTGCGCAGCGCATCGGGACCCACCGCCTCCCTCATGGCATCGCTGGACCGCCGCAACAGATCCTCGCCAACTTTCAGAAGGTCATCTTGCTGGTTCAGGAGCTCCTCCATGTTACAACCCTAAACCCCTCCGCGCCACGGGACTGACGAGAGCGGGGCCCGTGTAAGATCTTTTGTAGAGTCATCTCGACGCAATTTTTGGATTTGGCGCAGAGGCCTCGGCGCAGGCTGAGGGGGGAGCGGAGCGCACATGTCGTCCTACGCCGACCCAAAGGGTCTGGCTGATTCGGTCGATCGCGCGGCGGCGATCCTCCGCGCGGCCGCCGACGAGGTGCACGTCATCGACGAACCGTTCGTGCCCCTCCTCGGTGTCAACTTCGCTGGGCGCGTTGCCGTGTTCGTCTCGGGCCTGCCGTGGCTGCGCATCGTCGCCGTCCTGGTCACCGTCCTGTGCCTGCTCGCCGCGTGGGTGAAGTACAACCACGGCAAGCTCGTGGCGCGCTTCGACGCGTTCGTGACGAAGAAGGTGTTGACCAAGATGCGCGCGAAGCTGGCGTGCGACGTCCAGATCGATGCCGTCCGGGTCCGACCCGGCGCGACGCCCACGACGGCGACGGCGACGGTGGAGGGGTTCAGGATGGGCAACCCGCCCACGGGCGCGTTCAACGCCCCGTTCCTGGTGTCCATGGAACGGGTGACGGTGCGGTGTAACCCGCTGAGCCTGGCGGGTATAAGGGGCCGGGGTAACTTTGTCGTCGGATGGAACTTGGGCGAGGTGGAGCAAATCGCGGTGCACGGAGCCGTGGTGTACATCGACGAGGTGTTCGACAGGGATAAGGGGAAGAAGATACGTAACTTCCAGGGTATACGCAGGCAGACCGCGGCGCAGCTGGCGGACGAGATAAACAGGGAGGAGGAGGCGTTGGTGGCGGCGCAGGAGGAGAAGAGGCTCGCCGAGGAGGCAGCCGCGGTGCTCAAGGAGAAGAACATCGAGGTGAAGGAAACGTCATTCTTCTCGTCAGTCACCGACACCTTCAGTTCCGCTCAGGCGGAGATCGATAAGCAGCTCAAGGAGGTCACGGCGCAGGCGGCGGCGCTCCCCGGCAACATCAGCACCGGCATCCAGTCGGCGGGTGCGGATGTCACCAATAAACTAAACGCTCTCATCACGCTGTTGGAGCGGGTGAACCAGAAGCCCCCGGAGGAGACGGAGGCGGAGAAACGGAAGAAGCGAAAGTTGGTACTGAGCGTGGAACATTTGACGTTCACGGAGTGGAACATCAACATCCTGGCCGTGAGCGACAAAGCGTTCAAGTTCAAGTCTTGGCAGCTGGAGAAGTTCACGGGCAAGGTTGGCATGCTGGCCAGGGAGTGCGCCGCTGGCCTGCTCAACGAGATCATCAAGGACTTTCAGCAGGAGATTCTGGACTCGCTCACGAAGGATATCTCGGCGGTCGGGGAGGGGCTGCTATCCATCGGCGGCTCGGTGGTCGGCGGCGTGGCTGAGGGTGGGAACATGATCGTCGGGGGAGTGGGCGCCATCGGCCAAGGCATCGCAGACACCGGGCAGGCCATCGGGAAGGGGCTGTCGGATACGGGCGAGGCGGTCGCGGATGGACTGAACAAGACCACCTCGGCGGTCACCGGTTTCTTCGGGTTCAGTTCCGTCCCAGAGGAACCAAAGAAGGAAGAGGCGGCGGCGAAGAAGGATAGTTAGGCTCTTGTATTAGCCAACCTGCTATGACTATTTTGTCCCCTTTTTTGAAGGGATGCCTCTCATGGCGAAAAGCTCCTCGGACGCCACCTTCACCAGAAGGTTGAAGTCCGTCCCCACGTATTTCTCCCACATGCGTTTCCCGATATCGTTCCTTCTCCACTCCTGAGCCGGATACGCCGGCGACCCGAGACCGTGCAACACCCTCGCCACCGCCCTGGCGGACATGGCCCCCGCTCCGCCCGCCTTGCCGCCGCTTCGGGTGGTAAGTAACTCCCGGACGTCGTCGCGCAGCCTCTTAGGCTCCTCCTTGGACACGACGTCGGTCAGGTCGGGCACGTGGAACGTCCCGTCGCCGCCGAGGTACGCCTCGAGGCTTGTCCTCAGCGTCGCACCCTGGGACTCGTCGTCCTCGCAGTCCGCCGCGGCGATCAGCGCCCCGTAAACCGTGTCCAGCTTCTCAACCGAGGACGCCTCCACCTTGATGAGGTGGTCCGCGAGGGCGGCCGCGAGCTGGCGGAGGTCGGGCGGGGGATGGAGGATCTCGTACCCGACGGCGCGGTCCGTGAGCTCGTACGCAGCCTCTCCGTTGGCGCTGAGAGCCTGCAACTGCGCGCTGACCTCCTCCAAGCCGTCGTCCATCTGACGCGCAGCCTCCGCCACGGAGAACCTGTACGCTCCAGACTTGGGCTTGCCGCCGATCTGCAGCACGGCGGCGACGAGCGGGCACTGCGTCGCCAGCTGCTCGGGCGTCTTACCGTGGAACCTGAGCTCGCACGTGGCGCGCATGTCCGGCAGAACCCTGATGAGGTGCCCCCGGCCGTCGTCGTTAGGGTCCTCCTCCTGAGCCTCGACGGCCCCGGTCCCGTCCTCACTCGCCGTCGCCGCGCATCGTCGCGCAATCTCCGCGTCGTCCCAGAGCTCCAGGCAGGACAACACCGTCTCAATCACCTCGCCGCGCATGTCCAACTCCTTTTCGAGCTTCTGCACGATCAGGGCGCCCACGGTCTGTCGGCCCTCGGCGACTGCGTCCTTCTGCTTGCCCAGGAACACCTTCTCGAGGAGCTTGAGCACCGTGATCCTGTCCACGCCGTCGCTGAAGGACAGCGATCGTAGCCTGGTGAAGTCCTTGGGGTCGATGAACGACACGCACCGCGCCGGCTGTCCGTCCCTACCGGCGCGTCCCGCCTGCTGGATGTACGCCTCGGGTGACCTCGGGAGGCTGTAGTTGACCACGGCGCGGATGTCGGGCTTGTCGAGGCCCATGCCAAAGGCGACCGTCGCGACCACCACGCGCACGCTGCCGCCGAAGAACTGCGCCTGGGTCCTGACGCGATCCTTCGGTTGCTGCCCCGCGTGGTAAGCCTTGGCGACCACGCCCTTGGTCTGCAGGTACGAAGCCACCGTCTCCGCCTGGTTCTGAAACGCGGTGTACACGATGACCGACCCTTCGCTGTACCCCGGCTCCTTCGTCAGCATGTACAGCAGCGTGGGGTCCCTGGAGTTGCCCGGGACGCGCATGGCGGCGAGGGTCAGGTTCGGCCTGATCGTGTCGTTGCGATACGCTCCGTCCTTCGGGATGCACAGCTGAGACCTGAGATGGCGCTCGGTGCGCTCAGTCGCGGTGGCGGAGAGGGCCAGCACGGGACCGTGAAGCTGGAGCCTGGATCGCAAGATGCGTCCCAGGCGGTGGTACGCCGGACGGAAGTTGTGGGACCACTCGGACACGCAGTGCGCCTCGTCCACGACCGCCAGTGACACGCCCCCGGGCACACACCGCAGGTCGGACAGAAACCTCTCGTTGAGCAGCCTCTCCGGGGACACGAAGAGCACCTTGAGGCGCCCGGCTCGTAACTCGTCCAGGGTGCCGAACAGCTGCGCGGGGCTCTGATCGCTGCGAAGCGCGGCACCGGGTAACGCCGGGGGTAAGCCGCGGAGCTGATCGGTCATGAGCGCCAGCAGCGGCGACACCACCAGGGTGAGACCGGGAAGGAGCATCGCGGGGAGCTGATAAGTCAGCGACTTACCCGCGCCGGTGGGCAGGAGAGCCAGCGTGGACCCGCCTCGAAGCACCCGCTGGATCACCTCGAGCTGACCGGACCGGAAGTCCGAGTGGCCAAACACTCGTCGAAGGATGTCCACGAGCGCCTCCTCCGTCGGGTTCGCGCGCGCGGCGGCGCACGCGGCATCGAGCTCGGGGCTCGGCTTTTCGAGCTTCTCTCGCGCCTCAGCCGCGGCGATGGCAGCCGCGGACTGCTTCATGCCGGCCGCCTGATTGAGATGCTCCGCCTTCGCCTCCTCCATCGCCTTCTTTTTGTCCTCCTCGGTCACCTTCTTCGCCGCGTTCCGATCAGCCCAGTCGCCCTGCTGCCACACGGACTGGCCGTCCTCGGTGGGCTCCGGCACCGCCTTCCGTTGCCTCTCCTTGCTGTTCCAGTTGCTGTACCGTGAATTCTTGCCCGTCTTCTTGGCACCATTCTTGATCTTGCTCTTGTACGTGTTCCTCTTGTTCAGGTTCATCTTGACGAAGTTGCCGTGGGCGTTCTTGCTCCTCTTGGCGGGCTTCCTCTCGGGAACCGGAGCCTCGGGGGCCTCGTCACCGGCGCCGCGCCAGTCGGCAGACTCGAGGGGCTTGACGCGACTCGCGGTGCGCTTCTTCTCCTTCTTCGCGAGCTCAGCCTCGTACGCCGCGTTCCTCGCGGCGCTGTGAGCCTCCGCTCTCTCTCGGGCGGACATCTGTTTCGCCGACTCAGCCGCGGGTGCGTCGGCGGCCTCATCGGGCTTTGCGGCAGCGGGCTTTGCGGCGGCGGGCTTTGCGGGCTTGGGCTTTGCTGGAGCGGCAGCGCGGCGCCTTTTGGGCTTGGCCACGGCGATCGCGAACTCCTCCGAGTCGCTCATGCTGTAGTCTCCATCGCCATCGTCGGAATTTTCCTCGTTCTTTCTCTTCTCCGCCGCCATCCGCACGTTCCTCTTGGCCACAGCCTCCTCCCGTTTCTTTGCGGCTCGAGCGGCGGCTCTCTCCTCGGCGGCTGTCAAGTCCTCCCCGTCATCGTCAGCGGGCATCGATGGGTGCGTGCCGCGCTCCTCAGCCTCCATCATCGCCAACATCTCGTCCTCGTCGGGTTCACCGATCGAACGCTCGGGCGCCTTGCTCTTGGGTTTCACGTCGTAAACCGGCATGGGAGGCGCCTTCCGCTTCTCCTTGGGCGGCTTGGGCGGCTCGGGCATGACGACGGGCGCCTTCTTCTTCTCCTTACCGTCATCCTCCAGGAACGAGGACAGGGTCATCTCCGGCGCCCTCTTCGTACCGCCGCCTCCCGCCTTGGTCACCACCTCCGATCCGAGCACGCCGCGCCCGTCGCACAGCAGCGGTTCAAACGACGACGACTCAGCCGCGGCTTTGCGCCGATCCGCCATGCGGGCGAAGCCTCCCATCACCGGTCCCGATTTGTGCATCCCGGAGCCCGCGCGTGCGAGCGAGGGACCCGAAGATGCCGTCCCGCCCACCGGCTTGGACGCGACGCGGGGCGGGAGCTTGGCCTCGGGCTTTGCGATTGCCGAGGTTGACGGCGGCATCGCGGCTGCAGCCGGGAGCGTTGGGGCACCGGCCCGAGCCTCCGGAGGTCCGGGTTGCGACTGCGTAGGGCGGGAGCGGATCGCGGCCTTTTTCACGGGCGTCGCTTCCACACACTCATCGTCATCCTCGTCGTCGCTGCTATCGGCGGCGGGACGGCGCGCCGACGGCCTCGGGGCGTTCGACCCGACGTCCCTGAGGGGCGGAGCCGACGTTGTTGGCACCCGCGATTCTGGCGCGGAAGGCTTCGCCCCTCCTCGCGTTTGCGCCGCGTTCTCCTTCTCCAGGTCAGCCTTGAGGACCCGGTACTCCCGATACATGGCGTACACTTGCTTGTCGGCCCTCACCTCATCTCCCGTGGGCTTCCTGCCGTGCGCCTTCGCGAAGTCCGTCTCCCAGGTGTTGATCTTCACCTTGCAGTTTTCAACCTTCGCCCTGATCTCCCGCTCTCCCCCTAGGGATCCAGCACCCGCCCCTAGGGATCCAGCACCCGCCCCGGACGTCGACGGTACATCCGCGACGACACCCCCACTCCGATCCATGGCGTTCCTATGCGCCCCAAAGAATGAGAAGGACGCCCTTTCCGCCCGTCGACTGTGAAGAATTCAAAACTCAGTTTTGGCGGGCTAGGCACCCCACAGTCAGAAGAGCAGTCCGCCAGTGTTCGGGGCACGCGCCTTCAGCTCCGGAGGGGAGGACTTTGGAAGGATGAAGTTCAAATGCACGCTCAGCTCGATGGGGGTGACCTGGCTGGAGCGCTTCGTGCCCATCTTCGACAAGATGGGCAAGGAGCTCTCGGTGCTGTTCACCCCGGAGACGCTGCATCTCGTGCAGGGTGCCGCCGATTCGGGCGGTCTGGAGCTCCACGCGGATCTGCTCGTCAAGGAGGCGTTCGACGAGTACAAGATCGCGAGCAACAACGAGGATAAGATCGCGGTCAAGCTGGAAACGGCGACTCTGTACCGCGTGCTGAGGGGGCTCGTAGGGAGCGAGGCGACGCACATCGAGGTGAAGCTCATCAAGCGCGTCGTCCGCGAAGGGCTCTCGCTGCCGTTCCTGAACTTTGCCAGCACCGGCCTCGTCGATATCGCGCAGGATGTGCCGCTGGGAGGGCCGCTGAACAGCCGCGAGCTGTCGGATCTGGAGCGTATCGTGCAGGCGAACGTCGTGAACGTGCCTTACTGGCTCAACCTGGACAGGCACGCGACGGAGGGTGCCCACCAGGCGGCGGAGAGATTCAAGGCGGTCGGCCCACGGACGGAGCTCGCCACCACAAAGGCCGGGTCGCTCCACCTCGCCACCGCCAAGGGCGGGAGCGTGACCCTCGGGACGGAGTACAGGGGACTGGCCGTACTCCCAAACGCCGAGGACCAGTACGCACGGGGGGGAGTGGACGACGAGGACCTCAACCCGGCGGGCGCGGCGGAGCGGCTGGCGGAGGCGTGCGCGAGCGGGTCGGCGGCGTTGGTTGCGGTGAACACCAAACAGCTGTGGAAGGGTCTGCAGGGCGTGCACACCAACCCGAGCAACGCGATGATAGGCGTGGCGTCCAACCGCGGGCACATGGAGCTGGTGTTCAGGTACGATAGGCAGACGGTGAACGGACCGGACGCGGTGGGCTTGTTCGTCAGGGTCCCGGGTGAAATCGACGAGGACATGATCTTCGACTGACGATGAGGGCACACGAGTACTTAGAGAGTGGCGACGTTTCACGACTAGCTTAGAAATGAATTACACGCGCGGCGTATTAGGACACAACGATCACCTCCCCTGCGCGGTCCCCCTTCCAACCTCCCGGAGGAACTTCTCGATGGGGTCGTCCTTCTGCTGCTCGTTGGCCAGGAACGAGGCAATGGCAAACGCGTCGCCGCCGTCGGCGTCGTTCAGGCCCTGAATCTCAACCCCGTCCCCACCCGCGGCAGCCACCGCGGCACGATCCTCCGCCGCCTGGCGCGCCCTGGCTTTCGCCTCCGCCGCCTTGGCGAACTTTTTACCTTCGCCCTTGGGCTGGCTCGCCTCCTCAATCTCCTCGGCGATCTTGACGCCAGCCTCGCACTGGTCCATGTTGGTTCCGTCCGCAATCTCGTGGAACTTCTGCGCGTTGTTGAGGAACCACTTCGACGGCATTTTCTGACGGATGCGCCTCGATGAACTGGCGATGATGTCCATGGTGGTGCACCGCATGGAGTAGTGCTCGGTGGCGTCGGCCATCATGAACTGGTCGAGCGCCGACATCTCCCATTCCTCCAGCTTCTGCGACCCGAGGATGGAGTGGATCGTCTTGCACCCGACGCTCTGCAGCTTCATCTGCGTGTTGGCGCTCATATCGTCCGTGGCGACGTACGTGGGTAGCCCGTGACCCGACTTGGACTCGCGGCACATGTGGACGAACGGGTCGATGTTGATAGACGCCTGGTTCGCGGTGAACGACTTGAAAACCGGCATTCCCATCGTCGCCGCGTTGGACCTCGCGTGCACTACCCGGAAGTTCCTGTCCGACGCGCCGAACAAAAACTTGCGCACCTCGCTGGACAGAAGGTCTATGTGCTTCGAAGCCTGGAAGTCGAGCTCGGTGCCCGCCTCTTCGCATTCGGCGAACACGGCGGAGGCCACGCACGAAGGCTTCCCGCCTCTCTCCTTGATTATGTCAACCACGGACTGGTAGTCCTTCGCCGAGGTGAATGGGTCCGAGCGCACGGTCTCGTCACCGGGGGAGACGAAGGTGGTTCCGATGGTGTCCTGATCGCGCAGCGCGGTGATGCATCCGCGGTCGAGGTTGTGGGTGAGGAACGCGGCGCGGTCGTCCTTGGTCATGGCGCGCCACGTCCCGGGCTCGGGCTTGACGATTGCGTCGAAGGAGACGTACTCGTCCTCGCCGCCGCTCACCGCCCTGGTCTTGACGGGACCCACCACCAGCTCCGAGCCGGTCTCCCTCGCCATCTTGGCGTAACACTGCAGCGACCTGAGCTGCTGGGGCAAACCCTGCGACTCCCCCATCAGCGCGTACATCTTGGGCGTCACCTTCTCCTTGTTCTTCAGCAGATCGAGGCCGGGCAGAGGGCCCGCGTTGTGGGTGTACACGCCTAGCCCGATGAGCGCGGCGAACGCGAGGGACCCTAACGCGATCACCACGGGTCGCGAGGACCCGCGGGACCGCGGGCGGGTATCGTCCCCGCCCAGCAGAGGCGTCGCGGCCTCGACGTCCCTGTGCACCATTTGTGTGTGAGTAACAGGCGCGGCGCGGCAAAATGAAAAAAATGTAACCGATGAAAATTTCGGCCCTTGATTTCGCTTCTTTGCAACAGCGTATCAGTTAGAGTTTCGGGAGTTTTGCGTAAATGGTCACATGTGCACGGTGATGATTGTGTATTTACATGGCAAATCTAACTGCTGACCATGTCTCACAACGTAATTCGATACAAACCCCACAGCCAGCAGTCACATTTGCGGAGAGCCTTCCAAACGTCGTCCACCACAAAATCGCTCACACACGCCGGATAGCGTTCTCGGGATAGCGCCATGGGACTCGGAACGTGGCTCGATGTCGTGGACGACGTGATGATGCAGCGTTGGCACACGCGCCACCTGCCGACCGACCCCGCGAAGGTTCTCGGCCCCGACGTGAAGGGGAAGACCTTCATCGTCACGGGACCCACGAGCGGGATCGGCACGACGACCGCGGAGACGCTCGCGAGGGCCGGCGCGCGCGTGGTGCTCGCGTGCCGCACGGTGAAGCGCGGGCAGGCGCTGGTGGACTCGTGGAACTCTACGGAATCCGAGCCGCTCAACTGCGAGGTGATGCACCTGGACCTCGACTCGCTGGACTCCGTCAGGGCCTTCGCCTCATCCTTCCTGGCCAAGGACGAGCCGCTGCACTGTCTGCTGAACAACGCCGGCGTCTTCGACATGTCCGGGGCGTTCAACCGCACCAAGGACGGGCACGAGTCGCACTACGGCACAAACTTCCTGGCGCCCGCGCTCCTCGCGCTCCTGCTCATGCCCTCGCTCAAGAAGGCGGGCACAGCTTCGGCGCCCGCGAGGGTCGTGTTCGTGTGCAGCAAGCTCCACCAGTTCTGCCCGAGGCTCCGGCTGGACGACCTCGGGTTCGAGCGAAGGTCGTACGGCGCCAGGGCGGCGTACGCGCAGAGTAAGCTGGCGGAGATCCAGTTCACGCGGGAGCTCGAGCGCAGGCTCGGGGTGAAGGAGGGCGAGGGCGGAGCGGTGAGGGGCGGCTCCACGGTGCGGTGCTCGACGGTGCACCCGGGGAACATCGTCACTGGGGTGGTCAGGACGCTGCCGTACGTGGTCCAGGTGGCGTACAAGATATGCATGAGCCGCATCCTACTCACACCCAGCGAGGGTGCACGAGCTAGTTTGTACGCGGCGACGAGGGGGGAAGCGTTGGCAAACACGGGCCTGGCGCCGTATTTCACGTCTGAGTGCGTCGCAAAGCCGCCGAGCCCGCCGGCGCTCGACAACGACGCGGCGGCGAAGCTGTGGGACGTGACGCTCGCGACACTCGGACTGCCGAAAGACTTCAAGCCGTGACGATGAGTGATTTAGCAAAACTTTATTTGGTTATTGATAGTCTATTGACGCACCGCGGATGGCACTTTCAAACGCTCGCCGTCTCGCCTTTAGACGGCCATTTTCATTTCAATGCGCGGGCATGGGTCGTAGCCCACAATCTCGAAATCGCTGAACTCGAACGAGTCGATGTCCTTCTTCTCCGGGTTGATCTTGAGCGTCGGGAACGGCCTGGGCTCGTTCTCGAGCTGCGTGTAGAGGGGCTCGACGTGGTTGGAGTACACGTGGGTGTCCCCGCAGCAGTGCACGAAATCACCGGGCTTCAGTCCGCACACCTGCGCTATCATGCACGTGAGCAGGGAGTAGCTCGCGATGTTGAAGGGCACGCCGAGGCCCATGTCGCACGACCTCTGGTACATCTGGCACGACAGCTCACCGTTGGCGACGTAAAACTGGCAGAACATGTGGCACGGGGGCAGGGCCATCTCCTTGAGCGCCGCGGGGTTCCACGCGGTGAGCAGGATGCGCCTGTCGTTGGGGTTGTTCTTGATCTTGTCAATCACCTCCGCGAGCTGGTCCACGCCCTGACCGGTGTAGTCGGCGTGCATGTCCTTGTACTCGGCGCCGAAGTGGCGCCACTGGAAGCCGTACACCGGCCCGAGGTCGCCCTCCTCCCTGTGACCCAGGCCGACCGAGTCGAGGTACTCGCGGCTGCCGTTGCCGTCCCAAATGTGAATGTCCTTGTCCTGGAGTAACTTGGCGCTGGTGCAGCCCTTGACGAACCAGATGAGCTCCTCCGCGACGCCCCTCCAGAAGACGCGCTTGGTGGTGAGCAGCGGGAAGCTGCGGCGAAGGTCGAAACGCATCTGGCAGCCAAACTTGCTGATCGTGCCCGTTCCGGTGCGGTCACCCTTCACGTTGCCCTCCTCCATGATCTCCTTGATCAGGTCGAGGTACTGCATCTCCTCGTGCTTCACCCCTTTCGCCACGGCACCCGCGGGGAGCACCTTGGATCCGGGCTGGCGGAACTTGCCCGTGCCGGGGTCCACGCCGAAGTAGGTCAGGAACTGGACGGTGGCGCCGTCCTTCTCCCGCACGGGCTTGGCGGACGCGTACAGCTTGAACTTGGCGGGATCGATCGCCGGCAGGAACGCGTCGCACTTGTACTTCTCGGGCTCGTCCACGGGCGGGGTCACCTCGGTGAGGTGGAGGGCCTGGCAGTGCGGGGACTTCATCGCCTCGGCGTACACCTGCGCGCCGCCGATGACGAAGACCTTCTCGACGCCGGACTCGTGCTCGGACGAGGAGAGGAGCTCGAGCGCGGCGTCGAGGGAGGGGCGGAGGAAGACGCCCTCGGGGAGGACCTGCGGCTTACCGCCGCCGTTCACGGGCGCGGAGTTCTCCGAGCCAGCCTCCACGAGGGTGTCACCGCGGCTCAGCACCACGTTGACGCGGCCGGGCAGGGGTCGGAACTTGGCCGGGATGGACTCCCACGTCTTGCGGCCCATGACCACGGCGTTCTTGGTGCCGGGCTCGTTGACCTGGGCGGTGACAGCCTTGAAGTAGGCCATGTCCTTGGGGAGGTTCCAGGGAAGGCCACCCTGGTAGCCGATTCCCATCTCGCCCTTGGTGGCAGCCACCACCACCTGGAAGGGGCGAACCGTGGACGCTTCGCTCGCCATCGTGAAGTCGTTACTCGGAGAGGTGGAGAAGGATGAGGAGGAGCACAACACCTGGGAGGGCGTGTACTTGAGGACGCTGAAGAGCGAGTGACGCGGCTGCGAGAGCTGCGACGCGGTGACCGACCAACTGCGGCGAACGAGCGCTTGGAGACCACGAGCAATCGTGGTGCCGACGAAGGCTTTTTTTTAAACTTCGACGCTGGAAGAACAACGAGCGCTGTCCTTGACGTCGAGCCTGCGAAACGAGGGTGGAGGGTGCGGGATCTGCGCGCCTCTCGCCGTTTCGTTCGTATCGGAGCCTCGGAGCGCGGTGCCCGTGACTTTGTGTGGGCGCGTCAAGATCCAGGGCCAGTTTCAAACCATTTTGAAAAGATACCAGCCGATACCAGCTGTCGATACCAGCCCAAAAAAACCAAACCTGACCGTCGACTAAGTGTTAGGAGTCGACCGAGCAATCCCTAATTCCCACTCGATCGGAGCGCGTCGACTCGCTATGTTGAAGCCCGCGCCCCAATCTCTGCGTGAGCTCCCTCGGGGTCCGCCCGGGACCCTCCCACCGCCGCCCGGCGGCTTCGGCCTGCCCCCGCCGC
>Ga0315320_10003148_pt1 | contig 13593 bp, 15 predicted proteins | sample M140m21515metaG_FD_203458 | JGI IMG/M metagenome (GOLD analysis project Ga0315320, IMG submission 203458) | Ammonia-oxidizing marine archaeal communities from Monterey Bay, California, United States - M1 40m 21515 | ecosystem: Environmental > Aquatic > Marine > Coastal | place: USA: California...
ATTTTAAATGAAAAAGGAACATTATCTTTAAATGTTAGAGATTTGTTTGATTCTAGTGGAAGAATTAGTGAGGCCTTCAGAGAAACTTTTTATTCTGAATCTAAGTATCGCTGGAGTTCAAGAAGTTTTACACTAAATATGACTTACAGAATTAATCAAAAAAAGAAAAGATTCGACAGATCTCAACAATCGTTTCAAGGTGGTGGCGATGAATATGGCGGATAACAAACAAATAAATAAAATAAAATAAAATAAAAATTATGAAAGATTTCACTTTTAAGTATTACCCAATCATTATAGCATTTATTGCTATGTTATATTCAATTGGTTTAGGAATTTCGGGAGATTTTGAATCAGCTCAATATTCAGCTCACTGGCCTGGAACAATATTATTATTCGCAATTGCAATAAGACAAAGAAGAACATCATGAATATAGAAATGTTTATAGTAGGTGGTATTATTTGGATAGCATACATGTATTTTACATTATGGAACATTTGGTACAACTCAAAGTCTTCAAAAAAGAATGATAAAAAATAATTATACAATCTGATAATTTAAAAATGCAAAAAAGATTGCATTTACAATTAAAAGGTGAGTTGAATACGTGTATTCTTTTTTGGATATTTTAAATTGAAAAATAATATGGGTTAATATCCCTATTATAAACCACCCTACATAATTTTGAAGAGGAACAGTTGGAAGATCAAATATCCAAAAACCTAGTAATGGTGCGACAGGTTCCATTAATAAATCTAAAAGGACCATTAATATTGCCCCAATCAAAACTGATAAATACTTGTTTTTAGAAATTGAACAAGAAAATGAGCCTGTTATAAAGGTCAATATTATCCAATTAACACCAATCAAAACTGGAACTCCTAAAGTTTTAACTCCTAAATTATCCAAATAAACATATTCACCAAAGATAAACCCATAATTTACACCCAAAATTTCTGAAACCATTCCAATGATAAATATTAGAAAAATTGATTTAAGCTCAATTCTTTCAAGACGTTTTTGATTAATTAAAAGTAAAATAAAAGCAACTAAAAGGTTAACCCAGGTAAAGGATAAGAAAAATTCTTTGTCCCCAAATGAAATCCCAATCATTCCAGAAATATGAAACAACCATATTATAGATACAGAAATTTTAGAAATGACATTATTAGGAATTAATAAATTCATTTATTTTTAATTAATTGTGATACGATTTTAGCAGATAGCAAGCATAATGGAATACCTCCTCCGGGGTGAACACTTCCACCACAAAAATATAGATTTAATATTTCATTTGAAAAATTAGGGTGTCTTAAAAAAGCTGACATTAAATTATTACTAGAAGAACCATATAAAGAGCCCATATATGACTGAGTATTAGCTTGAATGGTTTTAGGAGTGTATATTTTCTCATATTCAATAAAATCTTCTAAATTGGTATTTAGCAATTTATTTATTTTCATTATAACATTGCTTTTAACATCATCAATCATACTATTCCAATCTTGACCAGAATCATTTGGAGAGTTAATCATTACAAACCAATTTTCGCAATTATTTGGAGCATCTCCTTTTACATCTTTTGATGTAATATTAACATAAATTGTTGGATCATTAGAAATAGTATTGTCTTCAAAAATTGATTCAAATTCTTTTTTATAGTTCTCAGAGAAAAAAATGTTATGTAAATCTAAATTTTTAAATTCCTTTTTAATACCCCAATAAAATATTAAAGCAGAACTTGATCTTTCTTGATTTAATGTCTTTTGGGGCTGATAATGATTCTTTAATAAATTTCTATAAGTTGGAACAATATCCATATTGGAAACAACAATTTCAGAATTATATGACTTTTCTTCGACCAAAACACCCACAGCTTTTTTATTATTTACTAATATTTTAGAGACATAGCTTTCGAATTTAAATTTCACTCCTTGTCTTAAAGCTAGATCATACAAAGATTTTGTTATGTTATTCATTCCTTTATCACAAACATAAGTTCCGTATTCTTGCTCTAGATGCTGAACCAAAGTCATCATACCTGGTGTTTTGTAAGGAGATGATCCGTTGTAGGTTGCAAAACGGTTAAAGAGCTGAACCAAATGAGGTTCTTTTAGTTCAGATTCATTAACCTCGTTAAGTGTCTTATTAATTTGAAATGAAAAAACATTAAAAAGACCTATTAATAAATCTTTAGAAAAATAAGTCTTTAATTTATGTAATGATTGTTCTAAAAACATACTTTTAGTCAAATCATATTTTCTTTTAGCTTTAAAAAGATAATTAGAAACTATTGATTCCTTTACTCCAAGAGATTGCTTAATTTCATTAATAAATTTAGATTTTTCAGAATATGCATTAAGCATGACTCCATCATCCCAAAAATACTTGCAGGATATCTCTTTTTTTTTGTAATTAAAATAATCCCTTGGATTTTCATTAAACAAAGCAAAAAGCTCATCAATAAAGTGTGGCATTGTAAGTAAAGAAGGTCCAGCATCAAATCTATAGGGACCTAAATCAAAACTTGTTAGTTTACCACCAGGGAAATTATTATTTTCAAAAACAGTGACATCATAATTCATTGACTTAAGTCTTAGCGCTACAGCGATACCGCCTATTCCAGAACCTATGATAATTGCTTTTTTCAATTTTAAAATACTTTAATTTGTTTATCAATAACCTCGAACCTAGCAAACAAGTCTTCTCTATACCAATTTCTTTGTCTTGTTTTTTTAACTATTTCAGCATGATTTTTATTTTTATATGCAAAATTAGTAACAGACTCAATATTATTCCATATACTAAAAGTAGCCTGTTGAATAAATGGAAGCTCACCAATACCTTTGAACCAAATAACTCCTGAAGCATTTTTTATAGCCTTAGAAGCTTTAGGGACAGATCTCCAAAATTCAAATAACTTTCTAAAATTTAGAGAAGCTCTCGTTATAATAGCGACTTTTTTTGATTTATTTAATGGAATATTATCACCTTTAAAAGGATTCAATCCATCCCATTTACCATGACTAAGAATTGGATTCAAAAAATAATCCTCTCTTGAAAAAGCTTTTTTTGAGATAAGCAATGAGTGATCACTTCTGTTTATAAAATCATCTGCACTAATTCTATCTTTAAAAACACATAATATTGAATAAGTACCAAAATCGGGATAAAGACTAAATCCTGCGCCGGCTCCTGTACCTAATAACTTAAAAAAAATAAGGCCAGGAACTTTGTTTAGTAGGTCAAAAGCTAAATACATTTGCTTAAAAGCCCAAAATTTATTTGTTCTATATTTAAAAAAGGAAATAGTTGTAACCACTAATTTTAATTAATATAAAATATTGTAGGTAAGTTAATTTTTTTTAGAATTGTTCTTTTTTGCATCTCTGATTTCTCTTAATCTTTCCAATAACGCTCCACCAACCCAGTAAGGAATAACAAAGGTTAATAAAAATATCATTAGCCAAAAACCAATTGTAAGTATAGTTGCAAAAGCCAAAAACCCTAAATATTGATCAAATTCAAACATATTATCAAGAATAAGTTACAAAGATATAATCTTTAATAATCTTAAACAATTAATAATAAAAAAATAATTGAACTAAAATTCGTAAATTTGTACTCTAATTTTACATATAATAAATATGGAATATAGGATAGAAAAAGACACTTTGGGTGAAGTGAAAGTACCCTCAAATAATCTGTGGGGAGCACAAACAGAGAGGTCAAGAAACAATTTCAAAATTGGTCAATCAGCATCAATGCCAAAAGAAATAATTCATGCTTTTTCATATTTGAAAAAAGCTGCCGCGATTGTAAATCATGAGTCAGAAATATTAGTTACAGAAAAAAAGGACTTGATATCTTTAGTTTGTGATGAAATTTTAGATGGTGTTCACGACAATCAATTTCCTTTAGTTGTATGGCAAACAGGATCTGGGACACAAACAAATATGAATGTAAATGAAGTGATATCAAACAGATCTCATCAATTGCAAGGAAAAAAATTGGGTGAAGGAGAAGTGTTTGTAAAACCCAATGATGATGTAAACAAATCACAATCTTCTAATGACACCTTTCCAACAGCGATAAGTATATCTACATACAAACTAATAATTGATAGAACAATTCCAGCGCTGGAAAATTTAAGAGATGAGTTTAATAATAAAAGCTCAGAGTTTAAAAACATTATAAAAATTGGCAGAACTCATCTAATGGATGCTACTCCCCTGACTCTTGGTCAAGAGTTTTCAGCATATGTTTCTCAGTTAGATCATGGAGTTAAAGCTTTAAAAGAATCTTTAGGACATTTAAGTGAGTTGGCACTTGGTGGAACCGCAGTAGGTACTGGTTTAAATACCCCTAATGGCTATTCTAAGAGAGTTGCTTCAGTTATATCAGATCTAACTAAACTACCTTTTATTAGTGCTCCTAATAAATTTGAAGCTTTAGCTGCAAATGATGCTATTGTTAAAACTCACGGAGCCTTAAAAGGAATTTCTATAACTCTTAACAAAATTGGTAATGACATAAGGTTTCTTGCATCTGGACCAAGAAGTGGTATTGGGGAAATTTTACTGCCAGCAAATGAACCTGGAAGTTCTATCATGCCTGGAAAAGTGAATCCAACTCAGTGTGAGGCACTTACTATGGTTTGTGCTCAAGTTATTGGTAATGACACTTCAATTTCATTTGGAGCTACTCAAGGACATTTTCAACTAAACGTTTTTAAACCTATGATGGCATCAAATCTTATTGAATCTTGTAAATTACTTGCTGATGCTTGTGATAGTTTTAATAAGAACTGCTTAAAGGGGATAAAAGCTAATAAAAAAGTAATTGAGGAAAAATTAAATAATTCTCTTATGTTGGTAACAGCATTAAATCCAAAAATCGGATATTATAAAGCAGCTGAAATTGCCAATAAGGCACATGAAAATGGAACTTCACTTAAAGAAGAGGCTATTAAATTAGGGTATTTGTCATCTGAACAATACGATGAATGGGTAAAACCAGAAAACATGATTTAAAAAAATAAAAATGTCTCGTATTCTTTTAATAAACATAAAAAAACTTCTACAAATAAGAAGTATTGAAACAACTTATGTTTCTGGAAAGAAAATGAGTAAAATTCCATGCATTGAATCCGCATATTTGTTAATAAATAATAATATTATTGAAGAGTTTGGAGAAATGAAAAACTCTCCAAAAGATTTAAAGAAATTTAGTGTTATTGATTGTAAAGATAAAATGGTTTTACCTTCTTGGTGTGACTCTCATTCTCATATTGTTTTTTCAGGAAACAGATCCAATGAATTTATCGACAGAATCAAGGGTTTAAGTTATAATCAAATTGCAGAGAATGGTGGAGGTATATTAAACTCAGTTGATATTCTAAGAAATACAAATAAAGAAGATTTATTAAAGCAGTCTTTAACTAGGGTTAAAGAAGTTATTAGTCTGGGAACAGGAGCAATAGAAATTAAATCAGGATATGGTTTAAACATGGAGTCAGAAAATAAAATGCTCGAAGTAATTTCTGAGATTAAAAAACAAAATGACATTATAGTTAAATCAACTTTTTTGGGTGCTCACGCTTTTCCAAGAGAATTTATAAATAATAAAAATGAATATATCGATCTTATTGTTAATAGAATGATACCTGAATATAATGAAGCAAGTTTAATAGATTTTATAGATGTATTTTGTGAAAAAGGCTATTTTGATATAGACCAATCGGAATGCGTTTTATCCAAAGCTCAAGAACTTGGGATAAAGGCTAAAATTCATGTCAATCAATTTAATTCATTAGGGGGAATTGAGTTAGCTTTAAAATATGACGCACTTTCAGTAGACCATTTAGAGGTACTTACAGAAGAGGATTTAAGTAAACTTAAAAAAGGTTCAACTATGCCTGTTGCACTGCCAACTTGTTCTTATTTTTTAGGAATTAATTATGCTCCTAGTAGAAAAATAATTGATAGTGGTTTACCACTAGCTATTGCTAGTGATTATAACCCTGGATCCTCGCCTAGTGGTAATATGAATTTTGTAGTAAGTACAGCATGTATAAAGATGAAGTTAACTGCAGAGGAAGCTATAAATGCAGCTACAATAAATGGAGCATATGCAATGGGTATAAGTGATAAAGTTGGGAGTATTACAAAAGGAAAAATTGCTAATTTAATCATAACCAAAGATATAAATTCGATAAACGAAATTCCCTATTCGTTTGGAAGTGGAAAAATAAGTAAAGTTATTTTAGCAGGTAAGATAATTAATTAAGCTGTTTCTCAACTAATTCTATAATTTCACCCTCAATTTTATTGGTAGCATTGACGATCATCTTGCCTTTTTTCAGAATAGTTGAAACAAAATCTTTGTCATTTAATTCTTTGCAATTAATTTTAACATTTAAATATGCACCCATAACTGCTGTTCGAATACAAATAGCAGCTACACCAGCATCTGAAATTGAATTTGGGTTACCTAATTCTGTCATACATTTAATGCTTTCTAAACAAGCAAATGATGTTTCCATAATTTTAAATGGAACTTCAATTGCATACTTAGTTGCTGATTCTAAAGCGGCAGATCGATTTAATTTTTGTTCAATAGTAACCATTGGTAATGAAACAGCTGACATTATACCATTAAATGCTTTAGTATCTTCATCTACAAGATTTACCAAAATATTTTGAAATTCTAAGCTTTGCTCTCCCCATTTCGAATAAAATTCCCACTTATCATCCCATCCTCTTTTATTTGCTGATAAGTTAGCAACCATAGTAGATAGAGCTGCACCAAGTGCGCCAGTATAAGCAGAAATAGAACCTCCTCCAGGAGCAGGTGATTCACTAGATGTTTTATTAGCAAAATCAATTAATGTCATATTAGCTAATGAGTGATTCTCATTTTTTAAAGCATATTCGATTATACGTTCATCTTGTCTAAAAGGGTGTAATTCATTCAAACCTAATGTTTTAACAGCTATTTGAATGATATCTTTTTCGGGAATAGCTAGGGATCTACTTTGTTTTTTTAAAAAATATTTACCTGCATCAATTAGAACTTTTTTGGGAACTAAACCTATTAACTCAGAACCAGTTACCCTTAGACCTCTAGCTGTAGCTCTTTCGCAAGTTTTTTCAAACACATCATGTAAACTTGTCACATTAATATTAGTCAAATTATAAGATATTTGTGCTATTCCGTATTCCTCAATATACCAACCAATACCTTTTAAGTTTTTAAATAATCCTGGTTGTCTTATAGGATTACCATTACTGTCCTTAATTATTTTTCCAGAAATTTTATCACCCTCACGTTTAATTCTACCCGCTTCTCTAAGGTCAAAAGCTATCGCATTAGCTCTTCTTGACGAGGTAGAATTTAAATTAACATTGTAAGCAATTAAAAAATCGCGAGCTGAAATTGCTGTAGCTCCAGATTTGAATACACTTTCATTAAAATTGTTTGGACCATAATCTGGCATCCATTCTTTAGTAGTGATTTTCTTTGATAAACCTTCATATTCTCCAGATCTACAATTCGATAAATTAATACGCTTTTGTTCTTTAGCCGCCTTTTCATAACAATAAACTGGAATATTTAAATCATTTCCTACTTTTTCACTTAATTTATGAGCATATTCAACAGTCTCATCCATTGAAATATTAGAAATAGGTATTAAAGGGCATACATCAACAGCACCCATTCTAGGGTGTTCTCCTTTGTGAAGACTCATATTAATAAGTTCTTGAGCCTTTTGTATTAATAAAAAAGCAGATTTTATAACTTTTTCAGGTTCACCTACAAAAGTGATGACTGTTCTATTTGTTGCTTTTCCAAGGTCTACGTTCAATAATTTAACTCCATCGACAGTTTCTACAACATTAACAATTTTATCAATTATAACTTTATTTCTACCCTCTGAAATATTAGGAACACATTCAATTAATTGCATAGTATTTTTTATAAAATAAATATATTAATATTAAATTTAATTATTCAAATAATACAGCTATTAATGAAAATCAGCTTTAAAAATTTTAAATCCGGGTATTCAAATAAATTTTACGATTTAAATATTGAATGGTTAGAAAAATATTTTCACGTTGAAGACCATGACAGAGATGTATTAAGCAATCCTGAAAAGTATATAATTAATAAAGGTGGAATTATTTTATTTGCTGAGTTTAACGGTCATGTAGTAGGTACAGTAGCCTTAATGCCAACAAAAAACAAAGACACCTATGAATTAACTAAAATGGCCGTAAATCTAAATTATAGGGATAAAAAAATTGGACAAAAACTATTAGTAAAAATTATATCAATTGCTGAAAAAATGAGTTTTAAAAAGATAATATTATATTCAAACAGGAAGTTGAAGAATGCTATACACTTGTATTTAAAATATAATTTTAACGAAATTAATCTAGAGGAAAATTGCCCTTATGATAGAGCGGATATAAAAATGGAATTATTTATCTAATTAATTTTCTATACTTGATTCTTGTAGGTAAAACTTCTTTACCTAATCTTTTCTTTTTATTTTCTTCATATTCACTGTAAGCGCCTTCAAAGAAATATACTTCAGAATTTCCTTCAAATGCAAGTATATGAGTACAAACCCTGTCTAAAAACCACCTATCATGACTAATAACTACAGCACATCCTGCAAAACTTTCTAAACCTTCTTCTAATGCTCTTAAAGTATTTACATCTAAATCATTAGTTGGTTCGTCTAAAAGTAGAACATTGCCTTCCTCTTTAAGTGTCATTGCTAAATGGAGCCTATTCCTTTCTCCACCAGATAATAATTTAACTTTTTTATTTTGTTCACTTCCACTAAAATTAAATCTGCTTAAATAAGCTCTGGAATTTACTTGCCTATTACCCATCATAATTAGTTCTTGACAATCAGAAAAATTTTCCCAAATACTTTTTTCAAGATCAATGTTTGTATGGGATTGATCAACATAAGCGATTTTTGCAGTTTCCCCTATAATAAACTCACCTTTATCTGGGTTAAGTTCTTTCATAATCATTTTAAATATTGTAGTTTTTCCAGCACCATTTGGACCTATAATACCTACAATACCAGCTTGTGGTAAGTTAAATTCAAGATTATCATAAAGTAATTTTTCATCAAAAGCCTTGCTTACGTTAATAGAGCTAATAACATTTGTTCCTAATCTAGGGCCATTTGGTATAAATATCTCTAACTTTTCATCAAGTTGTTTTGGATCTTGGTTTAATAACTTATCATAATTACTTAACCTTGCTTTTTGTTTTGTATGTCTTCCTTTTGCTCCTTGTCTAACCCAATCTAATTCTCTTTCTAGTATCTTTTGCCTTTTAGATGCAGTTTTACTTTCTTGAGCTAATCTTGTAGATTTTTGATCTAACCAAGAAGAATAATTCCCTTTCCATGGAATACCTTCACCTCTATCTAATTCTAAAATCCATCCAGCAACATTATCTAAAAAATATCTATCGTGAGTTACGGCAATAACAGTCCCTTTATACCTTGCTAAATGCTGCTCTAACCAGTCAACTGATTCGGCATCTAAATGGTTCGTAGGTTCATCTAACAATAACACATCGGGTTCTTGTAATAGCAATCTACACAAAGCTACTCTCCTTCTTTCACCACCAGATAAGTTTTTAATTTTCTTATCAGAACTTGGTGTTCTTAATGCATCCATTGCAATTTCTAATTTAGTGTCTAATTCCCAGGCATTAGATGCATCAATCATGTCTTGTAATACCGATTGTCTATCCATTAGCTTCTGCATTTTATCTGCATTGGAGTATACTTCTTCTAAACCAAATTGATCGTTAATCGCATTATATTCATCTAAAATTGCAACAGTTTCCCCTACTCCTTCTTTAACAATTTCTAATACAGTTTTATCATCATCAAGAATTGGTTCTTGTTCAAGCATTCCAACTGAGTAGTCTTGTAGAAATGTTATATCACCTTGAAAGTTCTTATCAATTCCAGCAATAATCTTTAATAAAGTAGATTTACCAGATCCATTTAAACCTAGAATACCAATTTTAGCTCCGTAAAAGAAACTTAAATAAATATTATTTAATACTGGTTTGCTTTCACCTGAAAACGTCTTGGTTAAACCAGACATTGAGAATATTATTTTTTTGTCATCACTCATTAAACCCTGCCTTTAAGAGCATAGAAAACCCATGCATTTGCAAAAAATCCTACACCAACAGAGACAAAACCCCAACCAGCAACTTCATTATATTTGAAAGCTCCAAGACCAACAAGTACTAAGCCTATAATTATCATTATAAAAGTTGCCCAACCAAGGACTGTGTTTTTATTCATCATTTTCATATTAAACTATGATTTATTTCTTTTATTTCTTTTATTTCTTTTTTTCCTTTTTTCTTTTTTTTCACTCTCAAAATCCAACTCAATGTATTTAGAAACTTCATCAGAAGTTAAAATACTGTTGAGAGATTTTACAAATTCAAATTCATTTAATTTAAGTTTACTTTGTCTAACATCTCTGGTATAATCTTCATTTTCTACAATTTTATTATAATTTTCCATTTTGTCAATAAGTAAACCTTTTAATATTTGCATTTCGAATTCATCCAAAATAAATTCATCTTTACATTTAGGTAAAACTTTATCTAATTCTTTATATATATCTAAAGTTGATACATATGTAGAATTATTAAATTTAGGCATTGGAGAGTATCCTCTTTGACCACGTTGGATATTATTAAGTTGTTGTGAATGCGAATGGATTGAAAGTAAATAAAAACAAATCAAAAGTGAATACCTTTTCATAAAAAAATTTTTGCTAAACTAGTAAAATTATTGCTTATTAAGAACAGTTTTATATTATCTATTTTAGAAATTTTATTAGATATTAATTTTAAAAGTGTAATGAATGTAATCAATATCATTTTCTTTTAACTGACTTTTTAGAATTAAATTTTGTATTGAACCTATCAATTTTATTTGAATCAGTATATATAAATTTATTAATAAAATAAATCTGCTTTGGTTTTTCCAATTTATTTAAATTAATAAAAACATCTTGTTTTAATTTAAATTCTTTAGATTCTATTATTAACACAACTTTCTCACCTAATTTATTATCTTTTATTGATGATATAAAAAAATTGTAAGGAATGAATTTTGATATTTTTCTTTCAATATTTTCAGGGTTTAGTTTAACTCCACCAGAATTAATAACATTATCTATTCTCCCAACTAGATAAAACTCATTGTTTGAAAATATTTTAACTAAATCATTGGTAAATATTTTATTTTTAGATAGTAACGGAGCATCTATTATTAGACAGTTATTTTTATTTAATGAAACAGAAACTCCTTTCAGAGTTTTAAATACATTTGTATTTTTCCTGTTTTTGGTAACTTTATTAATTGCTATATGAGTTAGTGTTTCTGTCATTCCATAAGATTCGTAATAAGTATCTATTTGTGATAAGATATTGGATCTTAGCGTGTTTGAAACATGTCCGCCGCCAACAAGGAGTTTATTTATAAATCTAAGCTTATTTACTGAATTAAATGCTTGCATTGGAGTCATAGCTGAAAAATAATAATTTTGATCAATAAAATCTGAAGGGTTAGAAGTTGCTCTGTTTAGTTGAAGATTTAATCCAATAACCATAGCTCTTAATAACATCATTTTACCAGCAATAAAGTTCATTGGTAAAAAAGAAATAGCTGAATACCCAGGTTTCAGATTAAAGTAATCTTTAGTTAGGTTGACTGAGTTCAAAAGTGAGGCTTTTTCAAGCTTTATAACTTTAGGCTCACCAGTTGATCCTGATGTCTTACATAGGATAAAAGATTCTTGATTAAAAACTTCTAAAATAAAATTAGAGAGATCAATTAAATCAATATTATTATTTTCGATATTTTTTAATGAAAACTTTAATAATTCTTCTCTAGTATAACAGTTAGAATTTAATTTAAAATTTTTATTAATAGTAATCATAATTACAAATATACAATACGTTAAATTTATAAATATTTTAACTCTGTGTATAATTATTATAAATATATTTGAATCATATTATTTTAAATTAAATTTATTAAAATAGATGATTAAAAAATCTCTCCTTACAATATTAATTCTAGTAAAGACTTTCAGCTATGCTCAATTTCACAAGACATATAAATGGTCTGAAAATGCTGTTAATCTACAACAAACTGATTCTAGCTTTCAAGAATCATCGATAGGTCTTTCAAATAAATATATTGTTGAATTTAAAGAATCAAATGACAGTTTAGACAATTCATATGAAAAATTCCTTACCAGACATGCAATTATAAAAATACTAGATGAAGATGGGGCTAAATATCATAAAATTATATACATACCTATGTATAATTCAGATTATTTAGTTGATTTAAAGTTAAGAACAATTGATAGTTCTGGAACTGTGGTCAATTTAGAAAATTCAAATCTAACAGAGCTTGACAATAAAGAATTTAATAAGAATTTTAAAATTTATCAATTACCTGAATTACAAAAAAATTCAACTCTTGAATATATTTACACCACTAAAGAAAGAAATGAAATTCATGGCAGCCAGATACTACAAGAAGAGTATTTTAACACTAAAACAGAATTTATTTTAATCCCAAATAATTTTAAGTCAAAAGTTAAGTCTTACAACACTAATGAAGTTTTTAATTTAGGTTTAATTAACAATATTAAGGCTAAGAAAATTACAATTAATAATTTAAAAGCTATAGATAATGAAGAGTATTCAACAATTCAAGCCAATAGAGTCAACATTAGTTATCAATGCTATTTAGCAGATAAAGTAACTCCACAAAATGAATTTTGGAAAAATATAACTAATAGCATACACACCATAGCATTTCCAAAAAAATTCTCTAAAGAATTAATTGAGCTTAATCAACTAATTTTTAATGATCTTAAACAAACTAAATCAAATCTTGGACATAAAGACAAAAATCTTTATACATTTAAGAAAATTAATTTAATTGATAATTATATTAAAAATAATTTCATAGTTCAAGATAACAGTACTGCTGAGTTCTCTCGTTTAGATTATATTTTAAAAAACAAAAAAGGTAGTAATATTGGAATAGTTCAACTATACTCTAGTCTTTTATTGTATAATAATATAGATTACGAACTATTAATAACTTCCAATAGATATTTCAATAAATTTGATCCAGACTTTTTTAATCCTGATAATTTAAGAGAAATTTTATTTTATTTACCTGAGATAAAAAAATATATTGTCCCTGACAGAAGCGAATATAGAGTTGGTGAAGCCCCATTTAATGTTTTAGGTAATTATGGAATTTATATTGATAAAAATAAAGACTATTATTTCAGTACAATAATTGAAGATGATAAAAGATTTAGCACTATTAATAGAGAAATAAATGTTGAATTTAAAAAAATGAAAGAAGTAGTAATTAATGAAACTCAAAAATTTACAGGTCATTGGGCAATTACTAATAGAGCTATGTTGAATTTATCAAATAATCTCAATTCAAAAGAGTTAATGGATTATTTAACTATTTCAGGTTTAAA
>Ga0315320_10003149_pt1 | contig 13589 bp, 13 predicted proteins | sample M140m21515metaG_FD_203458 | JGI IMG/M metagenome (GOLD analysis project Ga0315320, IMG submission 203458) | Ammonia-oxidizing marine archaeal communities from Monterey Bay, California, United States - M1 40m 21515 | ecosystem: Environmental > Aquatic > Marine > Coastal | place: USA: California...
CCCCTACATGTTTCTTTGCGAAAAACCTACTGAGTTATTCGGCCTCCCTGCCATAAGCCTAAGCAGTTATCAAGTCACGACTTTGTTGTTTGCTAGAATATTCAAGAATATCCTTGAAAACACTCAAGACATACCAGATAAAATAAGGAAAGACCCAGAAGCTCTTATTGAATTCTCAAATTCCTCAGATAGTAGAGAGAAAGCTAAAGAGCACTTAAGTAAAGAGGGAGCCAGCACTGTCTTCGGAGCCACAGAGCAGGACTATTCAGAATTAGGGGTGTCGCAGTCAGACTTAACTGGAGCAAAGTCTCTGCATCAAGCAGCAAAAGAAAAGGGCGGATCATTAAACATGCAAGATTTGATGAACATGAGTTAAATTTTATTTTTTAAAATTTATATTTTTATTATAAAGCCAAGCGTTTTGTTTCTGCAATGGATCTAGGTTTTGATTATACACTGTAATATTATTTGCTTTGCCTAGGTATGCCATCCAATAACTAAAGCTTCCAGCAGAAAGTATCAGGTTGTCAAATTGTGTTGCAAATAAAATAGTGTTAATTGGATCGTTTTGATAAATTGTGAGATCGTATTTTTTTATCAATTCTGTGAGTGGGGGATGGTTAATAGTGTCAGAAGTTATATAAACATTGTCATATAATTCACGAAAAGAAATTAGTTCTTTTTCGATGTAATTCATTGAGCAATACGTTCGACTTACTTTATTTTTAAGCAAAGTATCTCCCAGTCTACATGAAATAAAAACATCATTGACATTAGGGCTAAAACTTAATTCAGGCAGTTTATATAAATTTAAAATTTCTTTTCTATAATTAACTAGCAATTTTTCGTGCTGAAAATACCCAGTTAAATGGTAACCTGTACTAGGTTTTTGACCATCGAGACACTTAAAATATTCGACATCATTAAGTTTTATTATTTTTTCATTCTCAAGCCCATTTAAAGGTTGAATTTTAAATACATCTCCAAAATCAACTTCAATATCAGTTAGATCGCTTGAGCTTGTTTTATACAGAAAAGTGTTATTATATTTTATATTAGGAACTGTTTTTAATTCCAAACCAGTCTTTTTGGCTAAGACATATGCAGCCGCATATTGTATTAGGTTGTTTCCCAGCCTTCCCGCATATTTAACTGTAATCATAATTTACCAGGCAGCCCTTTGAGGTCTAAAACATCAGAGCAGATAAATTTACCATCAATCTTATTTGTGTCAAAATTATTCTTGTAGAGGTTTAAGCATTTTCCCCATATAAATTCTGAAGCGCCAAAGGGGCAAGGGCGATCAAAAAACGTTTTATATAATTTTCTGATATTTGATTTCATTTGCAGCACCCTATCTTTGTCGTCAAGCAATTTACATACTTGCTCGTGAATATGATCCATTGTTTGTGTTCGAATATCAAAACGCAAAAAATAATCATCGACATTTTTAATAATATTTTCCCAGCCAAAATCGTTCATGCTTGAAATCATTACAGGTATACATCCCGCTCTAATTACATCGTAGAAACTACTTGCCCACGGACGATCTCCACGTAGAATATATACTATATCTTTACAACACAATTCTTTCATATAATAATCAAATTGTTCGGGTGTGGACTGATTCTTATATATATTGAGTTTAAAAGCCTCGATATTAAATCTCAAATCATCGATGTTTTTATAAAAATTGTAAATTTCTTTTCGTGAGAAATGGGTGTCTAATGAGCCTTTCCAGAAAACTTTATTATGAAAAACATTATTTTTTGGCAACCTGTCCTTGGTCCAATAAAGTTGTGGTTTTTTTAAATTTTCAAAATGTGTAGGTCCACCGAACACAGGTATTATATTATTTTTTTTATGAAAATCATAATTAGAAAACATTATATTTTTTATTTGATGATAAGGCAGATCTATACAATTATCTACATTGTAGTTTTTCCTTAGGTTTAAACCCTCTCTCACTCTCATTCCTTGAAAGCGAATGTCTATTACATGATTCGGATTATTGTGATAGAAATTTAAATTGTCGATGTATTCAGACCAGCCCAACCCTGAGAATACCAAGTCTGCTTCATCTTGATTTTTTAATGATTTTACAAACTCAATGTCTTCGTAAAATAAATCTTCAACATAGCTTTTATCTAACCCATTAATTATCGAAATCTTCACAAGACACTTTACCCTCCAAATTTGTAACCGAAACACTCGATGTCTTTAGCGTATCGTTCCGCAACAATCTCACGAGTTTCGTCGTCATAGTATTCAGTATAGTGTTTGTGTTTTGATTTATTTTTGTGTGGAAGTTGTTGTTGAGGGATTCCAATTTTGTCGCAGATTGTATTAAAGTCTTCTTGGAGGGTTTCCATCTTGCCAATAAAATTAACATGATTTTTTTGAGCAACAAAGTAGGATTGTGGCAATATATGATAGCCAATAATTCCATTGTCATGAAATGGATAGTTTAAGTTTGGAAAATTAACTTGTAAACCTGTTTCGTTATTTGCCATTTCTTTATAAATTTTTTCTGTTCCTAAATCCATAAATTCACAAACTTTATTAAAAAAACATTTAAAGCTCATAGAATTGTGAATAGACTCAAAAAAGTGATATACAGATACAATTTTGCTATAAGGATTACGAGAAAAGGTAAAAGTATAATAGTCAGGATACTCCTCAATAATATTAAATAACTCTTTATTTCTGTAACATTTATTTCTCTTTGCCCAACGACTCCCGAATGAATCTGAAGCATGTTGAAATAAGGTGTTTTCAATCGTTGTCCCACCTGCTTTGGGTATATGTATAAAAATAAATTTATGCTTGTGACTTATCATTATAAATGTAACCTTTGAATTCATTACGAAGGACTTTAAGCTTATTTTCAGTTCCAACCCCTGTGAGAGGAAGGTGCACCACTTTACTACCTTTGACCATTTTCCCTCTATGAATAAGACTTCTAGATATGCCCAATACCTTAAGTTGATATTTATGTAAGTCTAAAACAAAAGAATGTCCATCAACAGTTTTATCGATTTTTTTGTTTATTGAATATAAGAATTCATTAAACCTTCGTTGATCATTTCCCTCCTTAAATGAGTAATACTGGCCAATAAAATCTAAAATGAAAGATCGACAAGATTTAGAAAATCCCATCCACCCAGTACAGATGGTCATTCCCCACTTTTTCCTTACCGAAGCAGGATAAGCATTTGGATTATGTACGGTGGATACATGAGCATTATATGAATCATTAAAGATATCTTCCAAAGGATCTTCTAACCAAATCGCATCTATATCAGAATAAATAACATAATCATACTGGTCAAGCAACTGTTCAAGTATATTAAATCTAACTAAACCAAATTGTGTAAAATCAAAGTCATCTTGAGATAACTCACCGTAAAAATCACATTTTATATTTTTGTCTGTTAAGTAATCAAAACTTTTTTTATCTGTACAATATACTGTATAATCAAGATCTAACTTCTGCATGTAACGAGACCAATATTCGGCCATGTCAACATATTTAAAATTTGTATAACCAAATATTTTATAATTCATTATCAATATTCTCCAAATTTGTAACCGAAACACTCGATGTCTTTAGCGTATCGTTCCGCAACAATTTCACGAGTTTCGTCGTCATAGTATTCGGTGTAGTGTTTTTTAAACCCTAGGGAGTCTTTGGCTTGAATTTGTTTCAGTCTCAAAAGTGGATCTATTGTTAAACCTGTTTTTTCTTTAATTAATTCTATAGTTTTTTTTCTATTATTAAATTCGCCTACATGATTAAGGTCGCTTCTATTAATGTAGTCACAACATGTAACTCCATGTTCCCAAGATATAGGCTGATAATGATCAAGGAAGTGTTTCAAGGATTTACCCGCAAGACAACCTATCTTGCGAAATGCGAGAGATTTATATAAAGATATGACTATGTCGTATGGATTTCGTGTCATAGAGAACTTAAAATAATCATTCCACTTCTTTTCACCAATGGATTGATGCAATTGTAATGCATTAGAATGTTTTTCAATCCCCTTATATCTTGACATGTGATTTTCCATAAAACTCTCAATCGACGTTCCAGAAGTTCTAGGGATATGAACAAAAATAATTTTATTAAAATCGTCTATCATCTCATGTTTTTATATAGTCAATTATTTTTTCGTGATGCTGCATGTTGATAATTATGTTTTAATATGTTATTAATATTACGCATGAATTCTTTCCATTCTTGTTTTGTCTTACTACATAAAGCTTTAACTTCTTTTATTATTATCGATATTCTTTCGTCTCTATTTTGTATTTCGTCATAACTTTCATCAATATAAGGGTGGAATGTTTTAAAACCGTCTTGTTTTAACAATTTTAATGTTTGGTAATTACCTGCAAGAATAAATGGATGTTTCATCCAAAAACATTTATAAGTTTTTTCTGTATAACGATTTGATCGATTTGACATTTCAGTTTCCTGCACTAATGAAAAGCAAGAGTGTTTGTAAAATTCACTATTAATTTCTTGCCAGCACGATTTAATACCCTTTTTGGCCTTATCGTAATCAATAACTTCTGGTAACTTAGGTAAGCTTAAATTATATTTTCCGCTTAAGGAGCCGCAGGACCACAAGCAATCCTTTAATAAATCTTCTTTAAAAAGTCTCGATAGCATATGTAATTTATCCAACTTTGGATGCCCGCATAAATATGTAAAACTGTATTTATATTTTTCGTAGACTGGCGGCATAATGTTCCCGAACAAATCCCAACAGAAATTTTTGTAAAAAATTGTTTTTCCATCTGACATTTTTTCATTCATTGTGTTAAAAATGCAAGGTCGTTGGTATTTTTTAGAATATTCTGTTATTAATTTAGATAGTAAATCTTTTGTATACCAAGAGTGATCCTCAAAAGAACTATCTAATGTAATTAAATTTTCCTCAATAGTTAAATCAAAAACTATCTTTTGAGCCAGAACCCTTTTGGTTTTATTTTCGTTTAGTTTTTGCATGTTTAATAGTTAATTATAGTAAACTGCACAAACAAAAAATCCATCATGAAGATGGATTTTTATAGGTTTAACTTTTTAAATTAATATTTCTTTTTCTTTGCGGCTGTATGAGTATAGCCCATCTTTTTCATTTTTACATGATCTTCGTAGGTTTTTGCGTCATAAGCTTTTCCTGTTTTGGGATCATACATTTTATGAGGCTTAAAGTTATTCTTATCTAATTCTTCGGCTTTAGATTTTTCTTTTGGCTTTTGGGCTTTTTTAATTTGCTTTTCTGAAGGAGCTCCTTTATCGCCCTTTTTCCTCATTTTTTCTCCAGACCCATCTTTTATTCTTTTTCTTTTGTTATGTATGTTGTCCCAAAGCCCGCGTTTCGCTTCAGCTTCTGTAGCTTCAGACTTTTCACCTTGTTTTTTGAGTATAGCCTCTTGAATCGGTTTAGGTAAAGTTTTTTGTTTTTCCGTTAAGCCTGCTTGTCCTTTTTGATAAAGAGTACCTTTCATTTTCTTGTACTGCATTGCACAAGCTGCATAAGTTTTATCTTGATCCATGCCAGCTGTATTAATTAAATCTCCGTCATAAGAAGCACAATGCTTCATGAATGCTTTTTCCATATAGTCGCCCGCAGCTTCTGATTCGTCTAGGTATAAAAGAAGTTCTTTTTCAACATTTTCTCCTGAACCTTGAACTTTTGTTCCAGCTCTCCATTGTTTACAAGACCAGTAACGAGCTTTTGTTTTTGGGCCTGGATTGTCACAATTATGCCTAGCTCTGAACGACTTCCTTCTAGCTGGATCGTCTCGCTTAATTTCCATATTGGGGTCTCCGAAATTTACTTTTACTACATTCCCTTTTTCATTCTTTACATAAACGGAGAACTTTTTAGGACCCCCAGAAGTTCTAAAAGGCTTATTTAATTTTTTCCCTTTGTTTTTTTCTGAAGCCCATGACTCCATGGATATCAAATCACCTTCTTGGTCATCACAGTCACAGACCAAATCGCGTTCACGTATCTCTTTCGAAAAATCTAATATTATTTTTTTGTTCATAGTATGCGTAAATTATTAATTTTGCGCCGAAGCATCAGTTCCAGCGACTTGCCTTGGACCGCCTTTGTTTATATTATAGCTTTGTAAGAGTGAAAGTAAAGTTTCTTCAGCTTCTTTTGAATAAACCGAATATTGTTTTGATGCTGTAACTTTTTCTGATGGAGTTGAAAGCATAGCTCTCCTCCTAATCACACTATCACCATCCCTCAACTCCGTCCAATCTGAGGTTACTACAGAACCAGCACTAACACTAGAGCTATCAGGAGTAACCCCCATAAGGACTTTTCTTCCTAATTTTGAATAATAATCCCTCAAGAATATTTGTCTATATATAGATTTTTCAGAATCACCCATCCCTGGGTATTCTCCACTGTAACAAGAATGAATTAGTACATTCAATTCCCCAACATTGTGTTGCAACCATCCTGAGATGAAATTTGAATTTATTAAGTTCGAGTCTTCGTCGAAATCATACTTGTATATCCCCGAAGCAAGATTCCCTATTTCATTAACTGTAGGGTTGAAATTATAAGAGCTAGCCATAGAGCTTTTTTATTTACTTGCCATTAAGTATGTCTAAAACTTCTTTCGCTAGTTTTGATTTGGGATCTATAACAGGGCTGTCTGAAGATGTGTCGTATTTATTTTGACCGTCTGTAGTTCCGAATTTAACTTTGAATTCTCTTCTGATTTTGTTTTTTAAAGAAGTCTTGTTTCCAGATGGAAATATGCTAGCCTTAACAGCTAACTCTTGCATTTGCCTTAAATTCATACCTTGGAGCTCTGACTCTAAATCATCAAAAGAATTTGTGCCGAAAGGGTTGTTTGGAACAGAAAGCAAATCTTCTACGCTTTTCGCTTTAATCTGCTTTTCGTCTACTGTTTCAAACTTACCAGTAATATATTCCATTTCAACCTTCTTTTTTCTTCTAGTTACTTTTGTTTTAGTAGCCTTAGAGGTCTTTGTTTTTGGTGCTGTTGTTATTTTTCTTTGACGGGCCATAATTTTAATTCCTTTTTCGAGAGCTGTTTTAATTCATTACACATTTATAGTAACTCCTAGAAACAAAAAATCCACCCGAAAGGTGGATTTTTTGAAAAGAAGTGATTTTGAACTCCCTGTTATTGGACAGATAATCCAAGAATCGCGCTGTCATTAATGACACATCTGCCTTCTTCAAGTTCAGCATAATAACCGATCTTTTTAGAACGACCAACATATTGATCATCAGCAGAAACCGTCATAGTGGTTCCAGATTCAGCATCAACAGCAACCGCACGAAGCATTGCTTCACGAGAACGGTCTAGAGCTATAGCAAAATCTTGGTCTCCATGACCAGAGATAAGCTTGCTAGCGACCTGTTGGTACTTTGCCTTAGGCCCAAGCTCATAGATTTCCATAATGGAAATACCGAAGAATTCAGGAAGTCCACCTTGACTAAAAGCTTGCTTGCGTCTTTCATCGGTATCAGCGATGAAGTTACTACCTCCAGACGTACTAACCGAATTGTATGCAAAGCTTCTTAAACTTTCAACAACCTCAGGAGAGCAAATTAAGTCAGTAATTCCACGGCTACGATCAGGAGTTCCACCAGACCATGAAGGATTGTTCCTTTTGGCCTTCGTAAGGAGAGCATTGAAGTCATCCATGGTTACGCCAGCGCCAGCAGTTCGTGTAAGAAGCTTGGCTTCGTTGTCTGCGATAGTGCCTAAGATCAACCCAGCAGAAGTATTCTCTTGTTGGATTAAGATTTCTTGAGCCAATCTAGTCATGGACTTACTAACAACATCAAGGCGAGAGCGGGAAGCATAACGCTTATCAAAATCAATAGCACTTTCGAGCCTGTAAGTAGTAAGCTTCAACTCGCTATGAGTTGGAGTTACATGATTCGAAGGTAATCCTCCAGGAGCATTACTGCTATATACCTTGATGTAATCTTCGTCAGTTACATCGTAGTAAAGGTCCAAAGGGATACTTGGATTATCGTCAGCAGCGAATTGAAAGGGAGAAAACAGATTGCTCAATGTTGGAGCATTGTCAACTACTTCAGCTAGTACTGGTCCGATAAATTCGGCTAGAGCTTGTTGGGCTTCATACGCTACAGCTCTATCACGGGAGGCCATTGCCTTTACCAGTTCAATCTGCTCGTCGGTTCTTTTAAGTGTAATATTCATTGTGTTTTATAAACCTTGTTAGTATTAATGATTAGCAATTTATTAGCAATTGAGTTGGATAAGATAATAGTTGCCTGACAAACCATCGGCTTGCATTCCAGCTGTATAATTTCCTCCTCTACTTCCAGATCCAATTACTTTTCCAATTGGGTTTTTATCACCTGCTGCGGCTTCAATAAACTGTCCAGCTTTAGCGGCTAATCTACTTCCGACTTTTATTTCATTTGAAACCGTAGGGGTGGCTATAGCTGTATCAGCTACTGTAATTAAACCTCTAGTAAGAACTGGAACTGTTTGTCCAGAAAGAACAGCTTGAAGTTCGTCCTTCTTTACATTGTTAAAAAGCAACTGCTCGTTGTTTTCGTCAATAGCAAGGGTTTGGTTCAAGGTAACACCAAGAGCGCTTCCAGATGTAGCTGGTTTGAGCTTGAGCGGGTTTTCTGGGTAAGGGTTGCGGCCAACTGGGGAGTTGTAACTATTCATGAAAGCACTGTTTTGAGTGCCAACATTAATAACTCCTTCGTTTAAGTTTCCGTTCTCCACTTGTACCAGAACTCCGTCTGCGTTAAGTCCATCGACATCAGGTTTTGTCGTTAGGAGTTGTAGCCCATCACACCTAAGTGCGAAAAGGTTAACAACGTCGTTTTCGTCGTATTGTCTAAAAGGTAATAGTCTATGTGCCATGATTCTTAGTATTTAATTGTTATAGATTCTTTAGAGAAAGCATTTTTGAATTGATCTTTAAGGGAAACTTCTTTATCTATCGAGTCTCCGTTATTTGATGTAATTTCTTCGTTAGCCTCTACATTTTCGAGGACTTCTTCGACTTCTTCGCTAGAAGAGGTTTCTTCTACTTGTTCGGAAGCATTAATAGGATTTTCGGAAGAAGTTAGTCTTTTTTGAATTTCAGCTTCTAGTTTTTCAGCAAAAACTTTTTCTTGCTCTTCTAGATTTTTTTTGCTTTTATGACTAAACAATACTTTCATCTTTTCAGAAAACGAAGCAAAACTCTCGTCTGTTTCATCTAGCTTGTTTAAGTCTTCTACTAAAATTGATCTATCTTGATCGGACAATTCGTATTCCGAATCAATAGAGTCCATTCTATCATTGAAGATCTGAAGTTTTCTAGATTCAGCTACATCAGCTTCTATCTTAGAAAGTTTGTCTTGCGATTCCGCCAAGTTAGCTTCTAGATCAGAAATCTTTTGTTCGGATTCAGCTTTAGCTTCTTCCGCTTGAAGTTTTTGTTTTTCGGTTTCGGCTTTTTCCTGCACGTAAATGTCGCTCTTTTCCTTGATGGCATCAGTGACAACTTTTACTATATTAGCAACAGCTTCTTCCGAGAACTTATCAGAAGCAGATGCTTCGATAGTTTCTTTGAGTTCGTTAATTATTTCTTTAATTTCCATTTTCTGTATGTCTGAATTTAGTTTGGCGTTGTCTGAAATTACAGCTTGTTTTGCATTATGTGAAGGTTTTTTTTTGTTTTTTATTATTTTTTTTAAAAAATCCTCTGTATTTACTTCTATTTTTTCCACACCTTCAGAGGGGTTTTCTAGGGTTTCAACCTTTTCTTCCTGGTCTTTTTTTTTATTTTCTAGTTTAATTAACCCTGATACATTAGCCGCAGGATTCGTTGTGAAACCTATTCCTAAAGGATATACATCACCCGAAACAAGTCTGTAAATTTCAGTACCATCATTCATCAACCCATCTCCATCAAATGCTTTCAAGTATTTTTTTAATTCATTTATATGCTTTTGGTCTGAAATTATTTCCGCTTCTTCTAAGTTTTTACTACCCACAGCTATCAAAAAATCATTGAAGCCTATTTCCCAGCTAGCAGAAATTGCATTATATAATGAGTTGTTTGCGTCTGTAGATTTTTCTATTAAATCTGCAAAGTCAGGATTTACTGTTTTGTATATAACAGATGATAGTGCTATATTAAAAGGCTCTAAAGAGTTTATATCTTCTTTGTCTAAAATATTATTAGATCCATATGTTGAGAAACCAGAGGACACAACATGACCAACAACTTTTTCTTTTTTATGTTCTATGTTAGTAGGCTTATGAGTAAAATAGGAACTTACAGCTTTTGCTGTGTCTGTAGATATTCCATCATGATTTTTATTAAAAACGTTTACTACCGCAGCATTAAAAGCTACTGCGATTAAATCTACATTAGCATCAAGATCCATTTCTTCTGGAAGTAGGGATCTTAAGCTTTCTAGAGAAGCTTTGGATAAATCTAACTGATCCTTCGGAATATTTGAGGATGCCGTGATTTCATTAGCAAAGCTTGTTTTGTATTTATATGGTATCGCCATACTTTATGTATACACTAACTACGTTCTTTTTGAGAATGATATAAAAGTGCGGCTGGATATAATTCAAGTTGATGAGAACCAGATATTTCGGTAATTTCTTTTAGCACAGATAAGTTTTCTATTTTTTCCGCATCTTTAATGCATGCGTTCGCTGATCTTTTCCATATTTTTTTATCTTTAGACATAACTATAGACTCGCACAGGTTCTGACATATTTTTAGCTGATTATCATTTAATTCTTTTGTTACATATTTCTTTTTTAATGTAGCTTCTATATAAGATCTAAAATCTTCAACTTTATATACAATTTCTTGTATTTCTTTTCTGGAATATAATTCAGACGCATTTACACTTCTTGGTATTCCCGTTGTCCCTTTAGGTCTCCCAACTGGCCTTCCGCTGCTTTTTGGTCCAGAAGTCCCGCCCTCATCTTTAGTAGACACGGTATCTACTTCTCCATCACCATCAACATCAATCATAGGAATTCCGCCTACTAAAGGATTATACATACCCTCTTTTCTTTTCTCTAAATATCTTTCTTGAGCTGACTCTATATCTCCTGTATCAGGATAGATCCCCGTTTTAATTGTCTCGATACCTTGTTGAGGGGTCAGTATTCCCATTTCTATTAATCGAGTTACAACTCTTTGCAATTGAACTTCATCTTTTATATCTATCTCTTCGAATTTTGCTGTTGGGTATTTTTTAAATCCCATAGCTTTACAAACCATTTTGATTTGAGGCTGTAAGAAGTTATGAACGAATGATTGTCTAGCTTCTTTTAATCTTTCCAAGAATATCTCAGCTTTAACTTGGGTATTTTTATATTTTTCATCTCCTACGATTACATTTTGAAGCCCTTGTCTTATATCTTCGTTTACTATTTGATATTTTTCTGGGCCGATAACCTTGCCTATATCTGGCAATATAAATTCTGCCTTGGTTGTATAATCTGCGACTAGAACCCTGCCCACACTTTCATTTTGGAAAAGGGACTGCATGGCTTCTAGGTTATTGGGATTTACCCCTCCTTTGTCTGGGTCTGTACCCATGGTAATTAATAGTATTACATTTTCAATAGTTCTGCTTATAGCCTGATCTACTTTTTTCAATTCGATCTTCCAGTTAATATCATCCAAAACTGGAAACCCGAATGGTATTGCGAAAGGTTCATAATCTTGTTTTTTATAAAAAGCATGGCAAAGTTTTGACGGATCAAGATCCATAGAAACACCATCCATAGACCAACCCCCTTCTTTTATTTTTTTCTTAACCTCTTCTGGCAGCCCGTCAAATATTTGTTTATCTTCTTCTGTTTTCGGGTTTTGGAGTCTTTCTAATTCATATTCTGACAATATTTTTTTATAAATATTATTGTTATATGAAGTGCTTCTTGATGCAATTATGTCGTATGGATTTAATAATATATATCTTATTGGGAGCTGGTTTGGTTTTAAGAAATTCTCAGAGCCATATACTTTATTTAGTCTAGAGAAATCTTCTACAGAAAATTTTCCATCTAACCTGTAAAGAAAAACATTTCCACTTCTATAATATTCTCTAAAAAATTGATCTTTTAAATTCCATAAATTTATTTTAGAAAACCATTTCTCAATAAATACTCTTGATGACTCATTACCCCCATCAACATATATTGGAGAATTTGCTAGTTCAGCCATTATGTCAATAGCATTTCTGAATATAGGAACATTCGCATATGCTTTTTGACAAAGCTCTATAGTATCTCTTACGTTTACACCTTCGGATGAAACTTGATAAGGCAAAAGCCCTTGTCTTATATTGGAGTATCTACTTGTTTTTGTAGAGCTTGATATGCTATTTCTTCTTCTTGAAGTCGTTCCTGTTCCACCACTTGATACTGACGCATTGGAGACATAATAACTTTCCCCTGCAGATGTTGGATTAAAACCAATATCTTTTGATATTGGCTTGTCTGTTTTTGAGTCAAACTTATTCCAGTACGAAGCTTTTTTTGTATATTTTCTTTTCATGGCTATACAATATAGTACACCATGCCAAGAAAAAGTCTAAAGTTAACTTTGCACTTTCAAAGTTAACTTTGAATGAGGTAATCGACGAAAAGCGAAAGTTAATCAATATAATTTTCTTTGAAAGAATCGGCGTGGTATAATTTTCGTACTTTATTCCAATCTACATTTTTAAATTTTTCTTCGTATTTTTTTTCTAATAACTCTTGGGTTACATCTTGCCATTTATCCACAATTAAGAACGGCAAGCCATAGGAAGATAAATCATGATATACTGGATGATTAGTTACCACAGGAATAATTCCCATTAAATGTGACTCTTGCAATTTTGGAGTTTGTATCCCCGCCCCTAAAGGGCACAGAAAATATTTATAGTTAGATATTGTATTGTAATATTCTGTTGGTTTACAATTTATTAAATCAACTACATTTTGTTTTTTTAAAAAATTTAATAAATCGCGCCTGTCTTTTATAGATTTACTTAAACATGGCCATTTACTGCCAAAGCCACTTGCTGCTAGTTTCTTTCTTGGATTATCCTGATTGTTTATTACCTTTAGTGTGTCTTTTAATCCATTCCTGATCAAATATGCATGTGTGGCTCCCATTGGCAAAGACTTAACATATTCACAATTAATATCTTTAGCTTCGTAATATATCTTATTAAATTTATCTTTTATTTTGTCAATCCAACCTATATTGCGTGATAATCGAATATCGCTCCCAAAAACAAAAAGTTTATTATATTTTTTTGTGATTTCGCCTGACAACGACTCTAGGCAACTAGGATTACATAAAACATTTCCCTTTAAATTTTCATTAAATTTAATTCCTGTTTTGTCAATTATTATTTCAAATAAATTGTGGAATTCTGGGCGGGTTTTCAAAAGATCAAATTTCTCCGATTCGGAACCTTTTGCTTGGAGTGTTTCTTCTCTCCAATCTTTTGATTTTATATAATTTTTAGGATCATACCTGTATCCAATTATATCATGAGCCCCATTAAACT
>Ga0315320_10003150_pt1 | contig 13586 bp, 9 predicted proteins | sample M140m21515metaG_FD_203458 | JGI IMG/M metagenome (GOLD analysis project Ga0315320, IMG submission 203458) | Ammonia-oxidizing marine archaeal communities from Monterey Bay, California, United States - M1 40m 21515 | ecosystem: Environmental > Aquatic > Marine > Coastal | place: USA: California...
TGTGGACTAGTATACATCTAACAAATGGAACAACTAACAGTTGTTTCCTTCCTCCTATTCATAAAATTGAAGTAGAAGATATACTCAACAATCCTAAAGGGTTACATAATACTCCGCAGAAAAAAGAACAACGTGCTATGATGCTCAATGGCGAACAGCCAGACGGATGTAGTTACTGTTGGAATATCGAAAAGATGGATAGATCATTTAACAGTGATAGACACTATCGCAGTAGTGAACCTTGGGCACAAGCTGGTTGGGATGATGTACTAGAAAAGGGTGCTGATGGAGACATTGAGCCTCGCTTTATGGAAGTTAATTTTAATCATGCATGTAACTTAGCATGTAGTTATTGTAGTCCACATCTAAGTTCAAAGTGGGCAGAAGATATTGAAGCAAACGGTCCTTATGATACTATTGTTCCTCATAATAGTATTGACTATTTTAAACAAATCAAACAATACCCTATTCCAAATCGTGAACATAATCCATATGTAGAAGCGTTTTGGGAATGGTGGCCTGAACTATATCCAAAACTACAAAACTTCCGTATGACAGGCGGCGAGCCTCTCATGGATAAAAATACGTTCCGTGTATTAGACTATGTAATTGATAACGGTCGTCCAGATCTTGAAATGGCAGTTACTACTAACGCAAGCGTTCCAGATAAACTGTGGAATAAGTTTGTAGACAAAGTAAGTTTTATTAGCGAGTACAATAAACTAAAAAGGTTTCGTGCGTTTGTTAGTGTAGATGGTTGGGGAGATCAAGCAGAGTATATGCGTCATGGACTGGATTTTGACCGTATGTGGAATAACGTAAATAACTATCTAACCAGAGTGGATGAAGGTCTAGTTACGTTTATTGTTACATTTAATATGCTTAGTTTGCCAAGTATTAAGAAGTTACTTGAAGGCATACTAGAACTACAGCGTATACATAATGTAACCAAGAGCAGACGTGATGAAGACGGAAACATTGTAGTATATGGACACCATAAAGTTTTTATTGATACTCCAATGCTACGTTATCCACTATGGCAAAGTTTACAACTAACACCAAAGGAACACTGGCATTATGCAGACGAAGCACTAGAATTTATGAAAGCAAACCAAGACAAACATCGTGAAAGTCGTTGGGTAGGATTTAAACCTCACCAAATTGAACGTTTTGATCGCAGTATTGAATTTATGAAGCAAGGATTTGATACTGAAGAACAACGTCAAGAAGCTGAAGAAAATTTTGTAAGGTTTTTTGATGATCATGATAGAAGAAGAGACACAAGTGTACTAGCAACATTCCCTGAATTTGCAACACAATACCATGAATGGAAAGACAAATACGATGTATAAAAATATTGAATATGCTGATGAACGAGAAAATATGAAAAAAGTATATGGTTGCGACACCATGTGTACTGCTAAATTTCTTACAAGCACTCTGTATTTGCAAAGCGGACATACACACAGTTGTTATCATCCGTTGCCACACAAAATTCCACTAGAAGAGATTAAAGATAATCCTAGTGCACTTCACAATACTAAACACAAGATTGAACGCCGTAAACAGATGCTTAACGGTGAACGTCCAGAAGAATGTAACTACTGTTGGCGTGTAGAAGACATTGACGAATCGCAACTAAGTGATCGTGTTATCAAGAGTAAAAACGAACTACTACTTACACCAGACGCACATGAGCATATTTTAGAAAACGGCTGGGACCACAACTATAGACCTACATACTTGGAAATTAGTTTTGGTAACGAATGTAATATGAAATGTGCTTACTGCCATCCTAAAGCAAGTAGTGCTTGGATGAAAGAAATGGCGTTAGAGGGAGCATTTCCAGATGCACCTCATTTACAAGTACTTGAGGATAAAATTTATCCAGAAGACGATAATCCGTATGTTGATGCGTTCTGGAAATGGTGGCCATATTTACGTAAGACACTTAAAGTAATTCGTGTCACTGGCGGCGAACCACTACTGCAACAAAACGTTTGGAAGTTTTTAAGTAAGCTACAGCAAACTGGCGAGTGTAGTGAGATGGTTTTACAAATTAATACTAACCTTAATGTTAAAAATAAGTTAGTAGGCAGAATGTGTGATATGGTCAACCAGCTACTTAAAGAGAAAAAAATTAAACGTTTCCAAATCTTTAGTAGTGTTGAAAGTTGGGGAGAACGTGCTACATATGCCAGGAATGGTTTAAATTTAGAGTTGTTTGAACAAAACGTTGAAACAATTATGAATAAGATGGGACATCATCATGTAGACGACTTTAATGGTATCCAGATTATGAACACATATAACATTATGTGTGTAACAAGTTATATTAACTTTCTTGAAAAGATCTTAGAATGGCGCCGCAAGTATCAAAATGGATTACAGTATCCTAAAATTATGTTTGATATACCGCATTGTACTGAACCAAATCATTGGACATTAATTGGACTTCCAGATGATTACAGTGAATATGTATCACTAACTACAGACTTTATGGAGCGTTGGAAATGGAAAGCTAACTGGCATAAGTACCCACAAGAAGAACATGACCAAATGTATCACATGTATTTTAGTGAAGAAGAATTACGTGCTTGGAACAGAGTTGAAAGTATGTGGAAAAATATATGTGAACGTAGAGCTAAAGTACAAACTGATGCATATCTCGAACCAAGAGAAATAGACGATGCCAGACGCAATTGGTATTTGTTTATCAAATCCACTGATGAAAGACGAGGAACTAATTTTAAAGAAACGTTCCCTGAGATGTCAGAGTATTACGATCTATGTGCTACATTATATGATATATCTGAGATGGAATACAATCGTAAATGCAAGGACGAGCTTTTAAAAGATGAACCAATGGACTTTCATTGGGATGACGACTTTGTTTGGCATCATCCAGGACTTGCAAAAGCATTGATTAACTGGAGAAAGATTAGAAACATACCTACTCAAATGTTTTCAAACGATGAGTTAGTTGGTGCATTTGGTAATTTTGAAGGAACTGATAATGAAGAACAGTGAATACCTACTTAAAGACAGTAAGTTTTTTTGTATGGCACCTTGGGTTACTATGCACTTTTGGCCAAGTGGCCAAGCGTTTCCATGTTGTGTAATACTTCCTGAAGGCAATAACCTTAGTGAAGAATACATGGGTAACCTAAACAGCAGTAGCATTGGTGAGCTTTGGAATACTGAACAAATGCGAGAACTTCGTCGTAATATGATTGCTGACAAGCCTAGCAAGAGTTGTAGACGTTGCTATCAACAGGAAAAAGATGCTGATATACACACGCTACGTAAAAGTTTAAACGATGACTTTGGTGATATGTTTGATCGTGTTAAAGACACACATGAAGACGGATCACATGATGACCCACGCTTTTATTATTGGGATGTAAGATTCAATAACTTGTGTAACTTACGCTGTTTAAGTTGTGGTCCACAGTTTAGTAGTAGTTGGATTAACGATGCTAAAACGGCATGGAATTATGAAGAGCCTGCGTTGTTAGAGTTACCTAAAACATTCTGGGACGATGCACTGCCTGCAATAAAAGAAGTACGCCACGCATACTTTGCTGGAGGGGAACCATTAATTACCGCAGAGCACTACAAAATGTTAGACACTTGGTTAGAGAGTGGTAATACAGACGTGAGTATCAGTTATACAACTAACTTTACTAAAACACATTTGGGTAAAAAGAGAGTATTCGATTATTGGAATAAGTTTAAAAATGTAAACGTTGGTGCTAGTTTAGACGACAATTGGGAACGTGCAGAGTATCTACGTAAAGATACTATTTGGACAGACATTGTAAAAAATAGACGTGAAATGCTAGCCGAGTGTCCTAATACTCCATTTTTTATTAGTAGTACTATTAGTGCTTACAACGTCTGGCATTGGCCAGACTTCCATCGTGAATGGATTGAAGAAGGATTGGTAGATATTAATAGTTTAAACTTGACAATCTTAACACATCCTGAGAGACTAAGTATACAAGTACTGCCAAAAGACTATAAACTTCAAGTAACCAAAAAATGGGAAAAACATATTGAGTATATTCAGCGGTTGCGCAAAGAGCAAAACCCAGATTGGCAAAATGATACAACTAATTTTGAAGGTATAATCAAGTTTATGTGGGCAGACGACACTTTTGACAATAAGTTCAATGAGTTTTTATGGACAACAAAAGAATTTGATAATATTAGAAGCAACGATGCATATGCAGTGTATCCAGAGTTAGAACAACTTAAACAATATGAGATAATGCCAGATGACCCAAGATACAAAATCGCTTAGTAACCAATACCAACTACATGATAGTAAAACATTCTGTATGGCGCCATGGATACATATGCATGTATGGCCAAACGGTCGTGCATTTCCTTGTTGTTTAGCAGAACATAATGAGGGTAATGATTATGGGAATACTAATACTCATACTCTTGAGCAGTTATGGAATAGTGATTTAGCTAAAACATTACGTACTAATATGTTAAATGATAAGCCAACTAGTGCATGCACTCGTTGTTATGAGCTTGAATCAGATAGTAACACATACACACTTCGTAAGAATATGAACAATCGTTTTGCACACCACTTCTGGCGCACTGAACATACAAAACCAGATGGTCAATATGATGATATTAATCTTACTTACATGGACTTCCGCTTTAGTAACTTATGTAATATGAGTTGTCGAAGTTGTAGTCCAACATTTAGTACTAGTTGGTTTGATGATTTTGTTAAAGAGTTTGGCAGTGTACCTAAAGATATAGCAGAGCAAAAATTTATACAACTTAAAAATAAACCAGGCTTCTTAGAAGAACTACGTCCTTACTTGGACACAGTAGAAGAAGTATATTGGGCAGGTGGTGAACCATTAGTAACTGATATGCACTGGGAGATCATGAATCACTGGATTGAAACTGGTCATGCACAGAATGTTAGTGTATTGTACACAACAAACTTTAGCCAACTTACATATAAAAAACAACATGTATTTGATCTGTGGAAACAATTTAAAAAAGTTAAAGTAAGTGCTAGTTTAGATGCAATGGGCGCACATGGTGAGTATATACGTAAAGGTACTATCTGGGCAGACATTGAAGCAAACAGACAAGCAATGTTGGACGATCCAGAATTATCACATGTTGAGTTTGACTTATGCCCTACACTTAGTTTAATGAACGTATTACACTTTCCAGACTTCCACGAAGATTGGGTTAACAAGGGATTTATACCGCCAGGTGAAATAAGATTAAATAACTTGTTAGATCCAAAATTCTTGAGTATGCAAGCATTACCAAATGATTACAAAATACAAGTTACTAAACGTTGGGAAGAACATCTTGAATGGTTATCAACAAGAGAAGATTTTATAACAGACCATTGGCCTGCTAGTCAATATGTTGACAGTGCCAGAGGGTTATTAAACTTTATGAATACAACAGACCGGACTAGTGAATTGCCAAGTACAATTAAAGAATTTGAGAGATGGGATAAATGGAGAGATGAAAGTTGGTTAGAAGCATTGCCAGAATTATCATGTATTGGAGAGTATCGTGAGTAGTAGTACCTATTGTTTATTTCCTTTCACTAATTTAAATAGTAACACTGAAGGTAGTGTAAAGCTATGCTGTAGTATCAATGAAAATATTCACGCAACTGATGCAGATAATAATGAACTAAACTTCGGAACGCATGACGTTGAAGAAATTTGGAATAGTCAGTATATGATAGATGTACGTAGACAAATGCTTAAAGGTCAAAGACCAAAAGCATGTGACGTATGTTGGAAACTAGAAGATAGCGGAATACAAAGTTCAAGACAAAGCGCATTTGGAGAACTCAAAGAGTGGGCAATGCCAAAAGAATATCAATCTGTAAACCCTCCATTACCACAAAGTTTAGAATTGCGTTTAGGTAACTTTTGTAATTTAAGATGCAACAGTTGTTGGGCATTAAGTAGTGATCGAGTTGCAGATGAACGCAGACGTATCCAACTTAAAGATGACGATATGCCACTGTGGCTTAGAAAAGAATGGGATCATGAACTACACTTAGAAAACCAAGCAAATTGGAGATGGTGGGAGAGCGACCAGTTTGTTGAAAGTATTAAAAAACTTGCGCCCAAACTTAAACGTTTATATCTTACTGGTGGAGAACCAACGTTAATCAAACGCAATATTGAAATTATGCAAATGATACTGGACGCTGGTAATACAGATTGTTATATTGCACTTACAACAAACCTAACACAATGGAACGAAATATTTTACAATACTATGTCACGATTTAATCATGGTGAGATCCAGATTAGTATAGACCACGTATATGACAAAAATGAGTATATACGATATCCAACTAAGTGGGAAAGCATAGAAAAAAATATTATTCGTATATATGACAAATTTCCACAGACTTGGAAGATTAAACATTATACAGTATTCCAAACTTACAATTATGATGCTATACCTGATGTACTTGATTGGGCACATAATCATCGTAGTTGGTACGATGATAAAGAAAAAAATAGACTTTACATTTGGAGTCCAATAATGTTAGATAGTCCTAGTTATCTAGATGTTAGAATTATACAGCCTGACGTTAAAGCAAAAACAATTGAAAAACTAAAAGCATACAAACCTAGTCATAATGTACCAAACATTTGGTGGGAACATGGCGTTGGACAAGCTATCAAACGACTAGAAGACAATTCACTAAGTGAAGAATATTGTGCTGAAAAACGACAGCAATTTAGAGAGTTTAGTGATACGATGGATAGGCAACGTGGAACACAGTGGTACACTACCTTTCATAATCTGGCATTTGAGGTGTTAACATAATGGCTGATGAAGAACAAGGCGTAGCATGGTTTCGATTACAGGGCAAAGAACGAAGAGATCCACCTACTAGAGAAGAAGGTACTTACTTAGAAGATCGCAGTACTGCTACACAGAAGATTATGGAAAAATGGAGCAAAGGACCACAAAAAGGTCTAGCGCCTGTTGACATTGAATATAACATTAATAGACAAACAAAATTGTGTTTAATCATGTGTCCAGAATGGGATCCTGGCTTTCCGCATTATGGTATTGCTAAACTAGCAGGTGTAACAAACACTGCTGGCTTTGATACTAAGTGCTTTGACTTAAATGTTGAAGCTCATGATGCATATCTAACAGCAATGAGAAATAATGAACCTTGGGACATACATTATAATCCATGGGATGGACCAAGAGACTGGCACTGGATTGGAGAACAATACTGGGAAGAATTACACACATATGTAAAACCTATCCTGGATCGTTGTATTGATCAAATTGTAGAGTTTGCTCCAGACTTTTTAGGTGCAAGTCTTTATTACTGTAATGAAGAACCTACAGACTATATCATTAAGGAAGTTAAAAAACGGCTTCCTGATATTAAAATTATTGTGGGCGGACCAAGTACACACTATAGTTACTTTGAACCAAAAGAAATATATGACTTTGTTGTTAATGGCGAGGGCGAACGTCCGCTACTAAACATCTTAATGCAACATGAAGGCAAACTTTTAATTGAAGGTGAAAGGGTTGGTAAAACAACTATCTTGCGTCAAGCAGAAAACGAGCGAGTAAGTTTAAATGACTTGCCTTATCCTGATTATAGTAATATGCCAATGGACAAGTATGCTTTTCCAAATGGAGCATTACTTGCTATTAGTAGAGGTTGTATTGCTAAATGTACATTCTGTGAAGAGACACACTATTACAAATACAGACAGCGTACAAGTGTTAGTACATTAGATGAAGTAATACATATGCACAAAACATATGGTACAAACGTATTTTATTTTGTTGACAGTTTAGTAAATGGCAATCTAAATGAGTTACGTGCTTTTGCTGAAGGTGTAATTGCTAGTGGTATAAAAATACACTGGAGTGGTTACGCTAGATGTGATGGTCGTATGGATTTAGAATATATGCAAGTTCTGCGTAATAGTGGTTGTGAAGCTCTAAACTACGGTACAGAAAGCGGTGCACAAGAAGTATTAGATGCTATGGATAAAAAAGTTACAATTCCTGAAATGGAAGCTAACTTTCGTGATGGTAAAAAAGTAGGCATTGGTGCTATGACTAATTGGATTGTAGGATATCCAAATGAAAACGGTCGGATGCTTGAAGACAGTATGACATTCTTATGGCGCCAACGTAACCAAGGACTGTTAAACATTGGGCAAGGTACAGGATTTAATGTTGGTGTTGACACTATTGTTGGTCAAAACTTTGACAAATTTAATTTAAAACAATGGTACTATTACGATCATTGGATTACTAAAGACGATAAAATGAGTATTGCACATAAACTAATACGTATGAAAACCTTTAGTATCTTTACTGACTTTTTACTTAGTGAGGAATCGATTGGCAAGCCCACACGGCACAATCTACGTGAACGTCATTATACTATTGAGTGGAATGATCCAGAGAGACAACAGGAAATTGAATATCCTGACAAAGACACTGACTATAATATAATTAAACCTGGTATAAGTAATTTTGCAGATAGTTTGGTAAACGAGATTTGGCCCTTTTTACATGTAGTTTGGAAAACTAGAGGTGGATATAAATTTACCTTAAAGTTTAATTACGAATGGGAATTAGAAGAATGGGGCGCACGTAATGCGGCACCATTATACGCAGATTATAAATTTGAAATTGATGATGCGGGCAATTGGTCTGCAGACTTTGATTGGGACTATAGACAAACACATACTGATTATGTATACCAAGATCACGAATACCCAGATGAAAACGGAAACATAATAAGTGATCCAGACACAGTTGGACCAGTGTATACAGTAATGAACTTCTTTAGTAATAACAGTAATGCCGCTACCCGTGCTAGAAAACTAGCGTGGAAGGGAGATGAAAACTTTAAAAATCACGACCCTTGGAATGCATTTGACCCAGAGTGGTTCAACAAAGTTAAACAAGATTTTAAAGTTGGCCGATATGTTGATTATAGTTTTAAGTATGATTGGCAAGGCAAAGGAAAATGGGATGAGTGACCTAATAAGAATTGAGCAGGGTGGAGACCCTTTCGTTAACATTACATGGCAAGTAAGTAACTTATGTAACTTTCGTTGTACATACTGTAATGAGTCCAATTGGAACGGAAGTAACCTTAACTTGGATATCGAAGCTATTAAAGCAGGACTAACTAAACTGATTGACTATGAACTCAGTAGGGGTTATACTAGACTTAAAGTGTTCTTTAGCGGTGGCGAACCATGTTATTGGAAGCCACTAGTGCCTGTAATGGAACATATATTAGCAAGTGGAATGACTGAAGTCAAGTTTGCTGTTAATACAAACCTTAGTAGTAAACGAGCATGGTGGGAAAAGAATGTACATTACTTTGATGATGTTGTTGCTAGTTACCACCCTGAGTTTGTTGACAGTGATCACTATATGGAAATTTATAAGTTTTTAAGTGACCGTGTTAATTACTTGTGTGGACGTATGATGATGCATGAGCCTACCTGGGACGAAGTTATCGACTTTAGTAACAGACTAAAAACAGAGATGAGCGAACACAACTGGCGTGTAGAGTATGTGCCTATCTTTGAAGAGCTTAGTCACACAACACGACCGTACAATTACAAAAACCCAGAGCACAAGGAGTTTTTAGAGAAAACTAACTTGGAACAGGACATTAAATACAACGTACCAGCAAAAGCAGATGGTATGGGTAGTATGGAAGTATATGCTGACGGATCTGAACAACCTATTAATTGTAATAGATTGGTAGCAGAAAGTAAAAACTTCTTCAAAGGGTGGAAATGTTTGATACCAATGGAGAGTATCTTTATTAACTGTGAAGGACATATTGACATGGGTAGCTGTGGTGTTATGCCACGAGTAGGTAACTTGTATGATCCAGAACTAGAGTTAGACTTACCAACAAGTGTAATTTGTCCTAAGACACATTGTCATTGTGGCACAGACATTTACATTACAAAATACAAGGATAGAAATTATGAACCATCTAATCAACTTAGCACATAATTATTTTACAGCTTGGAATACCAATGATGTAGAACAACTAAAGCCAATGTTTCATGAAGATATTGTTCTAATTGACTGGGATGTCAGTGTTGCAGGTTTTGATAAGGTTGTACTAACTAATCAAAATATCTTTAAAGCAGTACCTGGTATACGTGTAGAGATACTTAATATGTTAACTGATGACAATGTTGTAATTGCACAGTTAATTGTTCACATCAGTGAGTCTGAAGCTATTGACGTAGTAGATGTTTTAACATTTACAGATAATAAAATAAGTGCCATTAAGGCATACAAGGGATAAAATGGATACCAAAACATACTGTGTGTTACCTTACAATCATTTAAGTATAGACCCAACTGGACAAATTCGTCCATGCTGTAATTATAACTTCCATGCTGACAACTATCCTGGTGTGGCTAAAGGTTGGGAATTTAAAAATATTATAGATTGTACTGATGGATTGCTTGATGCGGTACCACATCGTGAACTACGTAAAGATATCGAGTCAGGCAAAAAGCACGACTTTTGTAACCGTTGTTGGATAGTTGAAGATGGCGGAGGATTTAGTTACAGACAAAGTTGGAACCAATGGTTTGATGCTACAGATGAATCTAAATTCCGTACAGACATTAATATTGAGTACTTGGAACTTACACTAGGAAACAAATGTAACATTCAGTGTAGAATGTGTAACCCTTGGTCAAGCAGTATGTGGGCTGATGATATGGTTAACAATCCTGAAATTAATTTTTGGAAAGCAGACATGTCTGAGATTAATTTTGAATGGTATGACCATCCTAACTTTGATAGAATATTTGAAGAAATTATACCTACACTAAAGCACTTAAACATGCTAGGCGGAGAGCCACTATTTGTTCCCAAGTATTACGAATTATTACAACGTATAATTGATAGCGGACGAGCACCGGAAGTTAGTCTACAATTTAATACAAATATGTTAGCAGTACAAGATAAAGTATTTGACTTATGGAAACATTTTAAGCAAATTAATATTAACATGAGTTGTGACGGTGTCAATGGAGTTAATGAGTATGTACGTTGGCCTGGCAAATGGAGTAAGTGGGAACGCAACCTACAAAAAGTAATTAATTGGTCAAAACAAATGGAACCAGGTAAGTGGATACTACAAGTACACAGCACAATGAGTAGTTTAACCTGGTTAGATTTGGGTAATTTGTACGAGTATACACAAACACTGGATATAGAAATTAAACTTCCTTATCTTATACAAGTAAATCAACCTGCATACATGGATGCTATACATTTACCAGATGCTATTAAACAAAAAGGCTATGACGCCGCTGTTTCTGTTTTAAATAGCAGTAGTGCACCAGAGTGGGAAAAAGCAAACAACCAAGCATTATTAGATCATGTCATGAATCAAGATAGAGATCCTGCTAAGTGGGAACAATTTATAGAGCATACCAATAAACTTGACAGAGTAAGAAAACAAACTATACTTGATGTTATACCAGAATACAAGGACTATTGGAAAACTTAATGGCAGTATTACATCCTGATTCAACTGCAACACATGCGTTGGATATCGACTTCACGTTAAATTTAATAAAAGATAGTAGTAGACAAGAAATACTAGTAATTGGAACTCCGTATGGAACCCAGCCTGATAAACAAGTGGGTGACGTTGTTGTACCATATAATCAAGTAGAATATTTTGAAAACTTCTCAACAAATTTTGCACATATATTACCTGATATACATAGCGGCAAAACTAAGGCAGTTTTCTTATTTTGTGATGCTTGGAATACGTGCAATGAACACGAACAACATTTGCAATTTAACGGTAATTTTTTAACAATAGATATATACAATATACTATACAAGGTTGTAACTGACCTTAACATTAAACACAACAGCGTGTTTGCTACACCTAGCAGTATAAAAAATTTAAAGCAACATGATGATTGGCCTGCGATTTATTATACTGAATCATTCAATCGTTATTTTGGATTTGAAGGTGTATTTGGACCGTATTCTAGAAAAACTACCCCAACAAACAAATACTTTTGGCTTAATCGACGTAGTAGAGCTCATCGTATATATGCATTACATGAAGCATTTCGTTTAGGTATGATGAAAGACGCACTTTATACATTTCATAATTTTGATGAAGGTAATTTAGACAGTGGGCATTTTTTCCATGTGCTAAGACAATACTTGCCAGCTGAACAAATTGATATAGACTTTTTAAATCATACTCGTAACGATCTAGACCCAGATTATGATGTTAGTACTGATGCACAGTGTGAGCCTGAACTATTGCAACTTCAAAAGCTAAGTCAGTCTTGTTCGTTAGAAATAGTAAGTGAATTTAATTGCAGTAATAATAAACCGTTCTTAACTGAAAAGATAGGTCGTAGTATAGTAATGAAGAATCCATTCATTATACTTGGAGATGCAGGATCACTAGAAGAATTACGTAGTCTTGGATTTCGTACGTTTAGTAAATGGATTGACGAATCATACGATACAGTCTTAGATGTAAAAACACGAATTGATACAGCACTAAGTGCTGCACAAGATTGTGATCTAATGACATATGATGAAGAATTATACGAAACTTTAGACTATAATTATAACTTATACTTCTCAGAATTTCGTGAACAACAAACAACCACATTGAGGAACATATTTCAATGAATCCTATGATAGCTGATCCAAAAAAAGGAAACCAGTATGAGTATCCCGAAGCTGATATGGATATCTGGCATGACTCAGTGTGGGTAAACCGTCAACAACAAATATTCTTTGTGCCTATATGGCGTAATGGCAACTCAGAGTTTATGCTATTAGCAGAGCAGTTTGGATACACATTAGAAAAGCATTTTGATCTTACTGGGTACACAGGATATGCATTTGTTAGACATCCCAGTAAAAGATTAGCTGGACAAATATGGAGAGCAATGCAAAATCAAAACTTTAGTTTTGAACAGTGTGTTAATTATATCATGCAAGGCGAACTGTTTAAAGATCCTCACTTTAGAACACAACAAAGTTTCTTGCAAAACTATGATGTTCAATACCTAATTGACTTAGACGATATGCAACCTACTGGACATCAACATATCGACGCAGTGATCAGTTATATGCAAACGCCCAAAGCAATTGTTAAAAGTGCAATTGATCAATATCAACGCCAAGAGATTCAAAAGAGATTAGATAACACTCAAGTACTCAGCATGTACCAACAAGATTGTAATCTATTAATTCCAACAGTTGGCATAGTAGGCGTAGGCAAAATTGGATCTATACTATATCAAGCACTAACAGAAAAAGGCGTTAAAGTCAAGAGATATGATGTAAAAAAAGAATACGACAGTCTTGACAGTATTAAAAAATGTGACATAATATGGCTGTGTGTTGATACACCAACAGTTGACGGTGAGAAAGATTTTGACTATACTAATTTACAGTTAGCACTAGATAACTTTTCCAATAAGAGTGTTATTGTTGGATGTACAGTAGCACCTGGTACATGTGC
>Ga0315320_10003154_pt1 | contig 13566 bp, 10 predicted proteins | sample M140m21515metaG_FD_203458 | JGI IMG/M metagenome (GOLD analysis project Ga0315320, IMG submission 203458) | Ammonia-oxidizing marine archaeal communities from Monterey Bay, California, United States - M1 40m 21515 | ecosystem: Environmental > Aquatic > Marine > Coastal | place: USA: California...
ATCTCTGATAAGGCAGGATAAAGGGGCGACATACCAGCGTTATTGATCAAGACATCGATCCGGCCAAAGTGTGCAATCACCTCATCAACCATCACGCCCAAGTCGTCCCAATCCCCAACATGAGTCGCCCGAACAAACACCTCTGAGCCGTAAGCTTCAACCAGCGCGGCCCGGGTTTGCTCACAGCTCTCTAGTTTTCGACTGACAATCGCCAATTTGGCGCCTTCTGCCGCAAACCCTTCCGCCATAGCGCGGCCAAGGCCTCGACTACCACCGGTGATCAATACTACTTTGTCTTTAAATTGCTCTCCCATCACGCGACTCCTATCATCATCTGATCAAACCATTCTCGTCTAACATTCCTACAACCCCAATGCCCTTGCTTGCCACGCGTTAAGGACTCGTCTCGTCTTCAAAGACGACCGTCACACTCGCGGCAGCAGCACTTGCCTGCAGCCGAGCACCGGCTATATCGTCCGCTTGCGCAAGCGCAACGCCTAATCGCCGATGGCCATCAATGGATGGTTTGCCGAACAATCGCACTTCCGTATTCGGCGTCTGTAGGGCCTCTGCGAGTCCAAAAAACGAAATGGCAGAAGACTGCCCGTCAGCCAGAATGACGGCTGAAGCGCTGGGCCCCAACTGCTCGATCATAGGAATGGGCAATCCTAGAACCGCTCGGACATGCAGTGCAAATTCCGATAAATTTTGCGAAATCAGCGTCACGAGGCCGGTATCGTGGGGTCTTGGTGAGACTTCGCTAAATATCACCTCATCGCCCTTTACGAACAACTCAACGCCAAACAGACCGAAGCCGCCAAGTCGGTCTGTAATCACACGGGCAATGGCCTCCGCTTTGCCTCTTGCCCGCTCTGACATTGCCTGCGGTTGCCAGGACTCTCGGTAGTCGCCGGCTTCCTGCCGATGACCGATCGGCTCACAAAAACTCGTGCCATCTCGATGCCGGACCGTCAGCAGGGTTATTTCATAGTCAAAATCGACGAAGCCTTCAATAATGACCCGGCCCTTACCACTCCTGCCCGCGGACTGCGCGTGCCCCCAGGCAGGATCAATATCAGACTCGGATCGCAGAATAGACTGTCCCTTACCCGATGAAGACATCACCGGCTTCACAAAGCAAGGAAACCCCACGGTTTGGACTGCCTCTCGACAGGCGACTAGGTCATCCGCAAAAGCGTAACTTGAAGTTGGCAAGCCCAAGGTTTTTGATGCCAGCGTTCTAATGCCTTCGCGATTCATGGTCAACTGCGTTGCGTTCGCCGTTGGAATCACTCGAAAACCCGCTTGCTCCAACGATGCAAGGGTTGCGGTGTCGAGTGCCTCAATCTCCGGAATAATGAGATCCGGTTGTTCTTGCTCAATGATTGCGCGTAATGCATTCCCATCAAGCATATTGACCGTGTAAGCACGATGCGCCACCTGCATTGCCGGCGCATTGTCATAGCGATCCAACGCGATCACTTCAACACCGTAGCGTTGAAACTCAATCGCCACTTCCTTCCCCAACTCCCCGCTGCCGCAAAGCAGTATTTTAGTCGCTGTTTTTGTAGTGGCTGTGCCAATTTTTTCCAATGGATTCTTCTCCTATCGTGTCTCGTTCCGACGTTTTAAGGCGGCTTCACCCAGGTGTGCTGCCGGCGTCCTGCCGCAAGCATAACAAAAAGACACTGCCCGCCAGCGCGCCAAATCCGCCGGCCACCAAAAACGGGATGTGATAACTGAGATGCACACCCACCAACCAGCCTAACACGCCTGGACCTGCGGCAACCCCGGCGACGCTTGCCAAGTTCGCCCAAGCGAACAGCCGGCTATAATCGAGCAAGCCGTATCGTTCAGCAATGATCAAAGGTTGCAACATGAGCAAATTACCGACCGTAATCCCCAGCAGCGCAAGGCCTAAACAGATTAAGACTGCTGATTGCGCAAGCCCCAAAAGCCCTAAAGCCGCGGCCTGCAGAAACATCATGACGGCCGTAAAGCCGAACATCGGCACCCTTTCTAACAAAAAGCCACCCGCTAAACGGCCAATAACGCTTGCGAGCGGCAAGATCATCATCATCAGACTTACCGAGTCACTGTCCACACGCTCCGTGATCAAGCCATATTGATGGGCGATCCCGCCCACCTGAGACAGCATTACAAAGCTGTAGGCTAGATTTAACCAGAGAAAGAAAGGGTCTCGAATCGCTTTGTCGAACGACACCCCAACTGGCGCGTTTGGGCGCGCTTGCCAGGCGTCGCCATCGGGCATCAGTTTTAATTCAGCTGGCGCGGAACGGAGTAGCCACAGCGCGACCGGGACAACCCCCAACAAATACAAGATGGCTTGAAAACTTGCAGCTTGAGGCAGGCCAAAGGTTGAGACCCAGTACGCCGAAAAGGGCGTGATGAGCATGCCCCCAACTGACAACCCGGTCGATGCGATCGACAGGGCTCGGGCGCGGTGCACGACAAACCATCTTGAGATCAGGGTGGTTGCCGGCAACAACCCCGAGGCACTAAAACCCAAACCAAACAGAGCGTAGACCGCATACAACTCCCACAACGCCGTAATTTGACCAATCCAGTGCAAACCGATGGCGGCCAGCACAGCCCCACTCACAACAATTAGGCGAACGTCGTAGCGATCTAAGAGCGGCGCGATACCCAAGCCTGCGATCCCGCTCACTAAGAAGAACACTGACACTGCGGAGGATGCGGCGGTAATCGAATAACGATCAGAGTCAGCCAGCGCTTGAATAAACACCGCGTGATTGTAAAAGCCAAGCCCCGAACTGAATGCTAGGATGACAAACAATCCCGCGACCAGCCGCCATCCATAGAACATGCTGCATTACCCTCGTTTTGCTGAACTGTAGCACAGCATTTTAGGACCTCATGACAAACCCCTGGATTGTGATAGGCTTAGCCGCTTTTTTCTTGGGGATTTACTATCTACCGTTGGGTGATTTTATTCGGTGTGTGGAGCTGTTATGCGGCCTTTGGGTTAACCGCAACGAGCCTTGCGCCACTCGTGCCGTTAATCGAAGCCGATCTATCGATTTCGCATACCGCCATGGGCAGCATCATGGGTGCCTGGCAGTTGACTTACATCGCGTTTGCGATCCCAGGCGGCATCCTCCTCGACAAAATCGGGTCTCGTTTTGCGCTCACAACAGGCGTTCTGATCATTGCCTGCTCGGCCATGTTACGGGGGCTGAGTGACGACTATTTCAGTATGCTCCTTGCGGTCATGCTATTCGGCGTGGGCGGGCCCATCGTCTCGGCGGGCGCGCCAAAAATCATTACGCGTTGGTTCCAAGGATCCGACCGGGGCCTTGCCATGGGCATCTACATGACAGGCCCAGCCATTGGCGGCGTCATTTCCTTAACCCTCACCCATTCTGTTCTGCTCCCCTTGCTGGGATCTTGGCAAAACCTGATGTTCTTAAATGCCGGTATCGCACTTTTGGTTGCCCTGCTCTGGTTCGTCATCGCCAGTCGGTCCAGTATGCGCTCGGCTGAGGCCTTAACGCGATCCGCCCACGACAAACAACCGCTTTTAATTGGCTCGCTCTTAAAACAACCTGCTGTGCAACTGGTCCTGATCATGAGTGTCGGCGTGTTTATGGTGAATCATGGCCTAAACAATTGGCTACCATCCATATTGCAAACCAGTGGGATGACCCTGATTGAGGCGGGTTATTGGGCGGCTATCCCAACCGTCATCGGAATACTCGGCTCGCTCACCATTCCACGACTTGCCACCCCTGGTCGGCGATTCGAGATCCTTCTGGGTCTAGGTCTGGCGGCAGCCATCGCGACCATCCTATTGCAATTCACCCATCCAGCACTGCAAACCAGCGGCTTAATTTTACAAGGCCTTGCACGCTCCAGCCTGATGACGGTTCTAATTTTAACTCTCGTCGAGCTGCCCGGTATTGGCGACAAATACGCTGGCATGGCCAGTGGTTTATTCTTTTCAGCGGCCGAGGTCGGCGGCGTGATGGGACCGATTGCACTAGGGGTGCTCTATGATATCTCGGGCAATTTTAGTTTCGCGTTAACCCTTTTAACGGTTATCAGCGTGGGCCTGGCACTAGCGACCTTGCGTCTAAAGCGCTTGGCACAGATCCAGTAGGGCTCGAGCGACGCGCCTAAACGTCTATCGAATTGGATTACCAACATTGAAGATGCCACCGTCATAGGCTCGTCCCGCCACGCGTTCAGCATCCGGTGGGAATAGCGCGCGTTTTTGCCTGAAGTACTCGGCTCGATGATCCCCTTCACTGGCTTTGGCATAGGTTGCATAGACCGCGCGGCGCGACTGCAGGCTCTGATTGACGCCGGAGCGATGGGGTAAAAAACTACTGAAAATCACAATATCGCCTGGCTCTGTTTCAATCGATTGCCAGGTTAAAGATTCGACAACCTGATCGGTGAGGGTACGATCGGCGTTCATCGGTAAGATTTCCTCGCAGTGCTCGACCCGGGCGATCTCAAGACAGCCGTTACGCTCATTGCCAGCATCTAAACTCATCATCGCGGTTAAATGCGCGCTCTGACCAAACAAGTCAAAGGCCGGCGCATCTTGGTGGGCCGCAAAGCCTTGGCCACCCGCCAGTTTTAGATTGATTTTTTCTTTAAACAAGATGCCTGACGCCTCGAGGCATTGCGCCACCCAGCCCATCATCTTATTGCCGGTCAACACTTCTCGCAGGCGAGGCGCATCGTCTAAAAAATGCTCCACCCGGCAGCACTGCTGGCCTTCCCCACTCGCCTCAAAATACGTCATCCAGCGTTGTGGCCCTTGGCTTGCGATCATTGCCTGCAATTCATTCAGCCACAAAGCCGTAAAGCTTGCGTCAAAGGCCTGGGGGATCACTAGGTACCCGCTTCGCTTAAATTCGGCGATTTGATTACCCGTTAATTGTGTCGAATTTAGATCGGCCTGAATCTGCGGCCTGTACGCCTCGAACTCGGGGACCGTTGCACTCGGCGCTTTCGCAAGCTCATCCCAATGCCGAACGCGTAGCGCCAATTCAAAGATGGGATCGGCTTCAAAAGCTTGCATCTCTGGAAGCGTCATAGCCCCACCTTGAAAGTGCAAGGTTTGTTGACTGGCCTGACTGAGCCCCGCCCTGTAGGTTTCTGACCGTGCGACCTGATAGCGTTTCGCATCGACATGGCGCTGCACCAAAACGCTTACCTTTGCTGAAAAACCCAGGCTTGCCAAAAAGTGTGCGCCCAGCACTTCATGCGCTCGCGTACCGAATCCTGCCATCGAGTCTTGCTTTGGGTACTGCAAATGGCCCACGTCATGCAGCAGCGCGGCCAGCACCGCAGCCTTGGGCGCACCCGAGGCCCGCGCCTGAGCGGCGGCTTGTAAGGCGTGTTCGCGTTGACTCACCGGCTCCCCAATATAGTCTTGATCGCCCTGCTTGTCATACAGCGCTTTGAGTTGATCAAAGCTGTCCATCACTGCGCCTGAGCAAGGTCGATCGAGTCCCTCAACACGAACTTCTGAACCTTGCCGGTTGCGTTTCGCGGTAAGGCATCAGTATAGATCACATATTTCGGCTGTTTAAATCGCGCGAGCCGGTCGCGGGTATGCCGTCTAAGCTGATCCGCATCCAGCGCCGCGCCGTCCTGCAGCGCAACCACAGCGCAGCCGGCCTCGCCCCACTGCTCATCCGCGACGCCAATGACCGCGACTTCTCGGATCTCTTTTAATTCATACAAAATGTTCTCGACCTCAGCCGGATAAACATTTTCACCGCCTGAGATATACATGTCCTTCAGCCGGTCTTCGATCGTGATATAGCCATCTTCATCGCGACTTGCGATGTCGCCCGTACGGAGCCAGCCGTCGACAAACGTCTCCGCATTGGCATCTGGACGTCGCCAATATCCTGGCGTGACAACCGGGCCGCGACACCACAGTTCGCCCGCTTCCCCAGGCGCTGCCTCCCCGCCATCTTCTCTAACAATTTTAATTTCAGTATGTCGTAACGCTTTTCCGGCAGACCCAACCCGCGCAGGCACATCGTCGTAACCTAGGATGCAGCAGCTCGCCATGTTTTCTGTCATGCCATACCCCTCCTGAATCACGACCCCGCGCTCGTACCACCAATTCACAAGGGCGGCCGGAACGGCTTCAGCACCGGCAATGCAGACCCTTAAGGAATCAAACGTGGCATCGCGATTTTTAGGGTGATCCCGCAGGGCATTGAAAATCGCCGGCACTCCCAGGAAGTGCGTAATCCCCAGTTCAGGATTTGAAAACGCGTCAAGCGCCGCACCCGGATCAAAGGTACGCATAATGATGGCCGTTCCGCCAAAGAATAATGCAGGACAGGTGAACACTTGTAAGCCGCCGATGTGAAACAACGGCATGACCGTCAAACCCACCATATCGCTGTTGCAATGCATACTGCTGGCATTGATTTGCGCCCAGACCATCATCCCATGGGTAATGATGACCCCTTTAGGCAGCCCCGTTGTGCCCGAGGAATACATCAACATGCACTGCGCATCCGGCGTCAGCGAGACCATCTCGAGCGTCGGCGCCAAATCCGTTATTGCAGACTCGAATGCCGAGGGCCCGCCTTGGCCTTGAGTTTCAATGATGTGTGGAACCTGCACCGTCAACGCGTCAACGGTTTGGCTGAGCTCCTGGTCATAAATCATCACCATCGGCTCTGCGTTGCCGATAATATAATCCAGCTCCGGCGCGGTGAGCCGAAAATTTAAAGCAAGATGCACCGCGCCCAAACGCCAAGTCGCAAAAACAATGTCCAGCGTGTCCATTGAATTCAGCGCCAAGACGCCAACCCGATCACCGGGCCCCACGCCCAAACTTGACAGCCAGGTCGCCACCCGCCCCACGCGTTCATGCGCCTCGGCGTAGCTCTGCCGCCGACCTGAGGGCAACTCAATCAACGCCGTCTGATTGGGCTTAAGCCCAGCGTTATAACCAAGCCAATCAACAACCATGCCCTGTTGTTCATTCGAATTTGTCATCTATGCGCTCCTTGATAATGTCATTGGAAAGCCCTACCAGGCCTACGGCGGCATTCCCGTTACGTTTTTGTATCGAGGGCCGTCGCCCTCAACGGCGACGCGATTAAAGCCCATTGACGGTTACAGCCGACCGGTCTTTTTCTTGGAAATAGAGTACGCTACTTCGATAACAGTTAGAACACAGGCCATAAGAAATGTTACACCCGCTCGCGCCCGTCGAGATTAACTATGTCAGCCCTGATGGCACCCGTGAGTCGCATCCGACCGCCCTCTTGGATGGCCGAGCAGTCTTATCGACCCTTGATTTTGCCGCAACCGGATTTACCCTACAGCGCAATATCGTCAGCAATCCCGCTTGGACGGACTCGAACTGGATCAATCAAACCCACCGTCGCGATATGCGTAAATTAGCGATGCAGTTTAGTCACTGCGATGAGGCCATCGTGTATCCAGGGATCGTCCGCGGTCCAACCTCTTTAGTTGATCATGATGATCATTTACCGATTCAGGTCGCCCATTCCGACTTCACCGATGACTATCGTCCGATGGTATTGAACCCATCTCGAGCTTACGCAAAATTCTTAAGCCCATTGCTTGCCGAGGCGGGCAGCTCCTACGCACGACTCAATGCTGCCAAACGGATTTTAGTGTTGCAATTCTGGCGCAACACGGGCGCCATCAACTCGGATTTGCCGCTGGCCATCGCCGACGCAAGCTCGGTGCCTTATTCGGCGCTCCATCGCGAAACGGTTACACAATACGGCGGCGATACCCTCGAGTTTGAAACGTTTCTCGTCAAGCCCCCCCCAAGCCCGAATGCTTATCGCTGGCACCACTTCGCCAAAATGCAGCATGACGAAGTGCTCATCTTCAGAACCTATGACAGCCAGCTCGAAGAAGCCGGGCAGCCCTATTGGACCCCGCACTGCGCCTTCGTAAACCCCGACCCCGAGGCAAGCGCCCAGGCGCGACAAAGCCTTGAAATGCGCGTCTTGTGTTTGTTCGACCGCTAACGGGTATTCCGCGGCTCCTAGACTGTATCGGCCTTGAGCGCTTCGCATGCTGAGCCGGACGCTCAGACCGATCCCCTTTATCGAATACTAAAAAGTGCCTTACAATGGCCCTGCGCGCGCCGGGTGATCCGCGTCCAAAACTCTCGAGATAACAGGCCTAATATGTTGCCCGATCAAGTCTTGTCTCAGCTCAAAGCCATCGTTGGGCCTAGTCATGTGCGACTCGAATCAGAGGATTTACAACGCTTCGGGGTCGACCGCACGGCCCTTTGGCAACCCAACCCCTGCGCGGTCGTTCTGCCGAGCACGGTGACGATGGTGCAAGAAATTGTGCGTCTGGCCAACGAATGCAACGTCGCCATCGTGCCATCAGGCGGTCGAACCGGTCTGAGTGGTGGCGCCGTAGCCAAAGAAGGCGAGCTCATCATTGCGCTGGACCGGATGAACGCCGTGATTGATTTCAACGCCATTGATCGCGCCCTAACCGTTGGCGCTGGCATGATTACGGCCGAAGTTCAGGCCTTTGCGGCAAGTCATGACCTACTCTACCCCGTCGATTTTGCGGCCGCCGGATCAAGTCAAATCGGCGGCAATATTGCAACCAATGCCGGCGGCATCAATGTTATTCGCTACGGCATGACCCGAGACTGGGTCATCGGCTTAAAAGTGGTCACCGGCAACGGCGATATTTTGGATCTCAATCAGGGACTGGTAAAAAACAATACGGGCTATGACTTCCGGCATCTTTTTATCGGATCCGAAGGCACCCTTGGTCTCATTTGCGAGGCGACGTTGCAGCTGACTCGGCCGCAAGCTGACACAACGGTAATGGTTCTGGGGATCGAAACCTTTGCCGCCATCGTTGAGGTCCTGCAAGTCTTCAAAACCAAAATCGAATTGACCGCCTTTGAGTTTTTCTCCCAAACCGCACTAGATAAAGTGATCAAGCACCAAGGTCATCCGGCGCCTTTTGCAACCCAGGCGCCCTACTACGCCCTCGTTGAGTTTGAGACCAGCCCGCAGGTCACTAGCGTTGCGCTGGCCTTGTTTGAGCAGTGCGCAGCCCAAGGCTGGGTGCTGGATGGCGTTGTCAGTCAAAGTCTCGCTCAGACGCGCGCGCTCTGGCGACTCCGAGAGGATATTTCAGAGACGCTTTGGCACTGGCAACCCTATAAGAACGATATCTCAGTGCGGGTTTCCAAGATGCCTGACTTCCTAGCAGAGGTCGATCAACTGGTTGCTGCACGCTATCCTGATTTTGAAATCGTTTGGTACGGCCACATTGGTGACGGCAATTTGCACCTGAATATTCTAAAGCCCCAAGACCTGACCCAGCCCGAATTTTTTGAGCGCTGCGGCGCAGTGAGCCTTGAGATCGGTGAACTCTTAGCCCGATATGACGGCAGCATTAGCGCAGAACATGGCGTCGGCCTTCTAAAGAAATCGTTGCTGCCCTACTCGCGCTCACCGGTCGAAATTGCCTTGATGCGCTCGATCAAGACAACCTTTGATCCAAAGTCGATTTTAAATCCCGGCAAAGTCTTCGATTCTTAAGCTTGACGCTCGGGGCACGTTCACGCGCGATGTCTTCTTTTGCGCTTTGCTCAAACGCCCTCAGATCAATCCAGCGTTCAGGACTTAGTCGGCGCATTTTGGCAGCCCGCTTAATAAGCGGTCCGTTACCCCTTAATTCGGTTCTCAAAAACCGTCGGTCCGATTCAACTTTTTGCCGGGTATTTTTAAAAAAAAAATTATTTCAATGCCTTAGATCGAAAACCTGACTATACAACTCCGTTTGTATCGGTCTGTACTGGGATCTCGCAAAACAAGTCCAACACAATGGCTTGGGATACGGCTTCATTGCGATGACCACCGGCACACCAAGAGGGCATGACCATCGAATAAAGTCCGCTCCCGCCGGCCACCAATACCAAAATCTGGCTTGGTTCTTTAAAGCAATGTCGAACCGCACCCGCCTTCAGCCGACCGGCAAAGCCAGGATTCACTGCGGCAAGGGCTTCGGTTGTGTGTACGCATCGATCATACAAAGCCGCGCAAATATCGGCGCGAGCCAGACCTGCGCCTGCCAAAATGCTCGCATGTTCTGGATTCAGCACCACCACCGCGGCGCCCCCCGTCAACGCCGCATTGTTGGTTGCCAAATTCGCCAAACCGATTGCGAGCACATTTAGCAACCGCTCGTGATCATCCCCGGCGTCGGCATCCCCGGAGTACATCACCGAATGCGGCGCTTCGGCGCCCACAACCGTCACCACACTGTCTTCGGCGCTAAACCCCCTCGACACATGCAGCGGCTCAAAGGGACTGGACGCCTCGTCTTCTGCAAGACAATAACTAAATTTCCCAGGATGCCCCAGGAGCGCCATGTCCGAGATACCGGGCCGCGCGCCACCGATATTCATCATTGCGAGCCGGACGGCGCGCCCGATACTCGCGTTTGCCCGAAACCCTGGCCCCAACGCGCCAAATCCGGAGGCAATGCCGCCACATGCGGCCCGTGCTGGGCCATTCACCAAAATCAAAGGCGCTGTACAATGCGTCGTGGCTTGCATTTCCGTTAAATCGAAAGCCGGGTTTAAGATGGCCTCAATAGCTGCAATCACGACCGGCATATAGTCTGGCAAACATCCCGCCATCACCGCCGCCACCGCAATTTTTTCAATCGTCGCCGAACCGCCCGCAGGGCCCATATCACCCAGCGTCAGCTCGGCGGCTTGACCGGTCGCCAGCACCATCCTTGCAACGCGCTCATCGGTTGGAATCACAACTGGGAGCCCATCGGTTAAACCCTGGGCATGGAGCTGCTCGAGCGCTTCTGCCTCATTCTCAGCGAAAAGCTTGCCCGTCATGCGCTTAACGCCTTAATCATGTCATCAACCAGGTCCTCAGCCACTGCTTGCATGCGAGCCTGCCCGGTGCCCGCAATCGGATGCGGTAACTGCAGTCTTGGCAAATCCGGCATGCCAAAAGATTCCGCGACAAAATCCCCTTGTGGCCAAAACGCGTCGGTCACCAGCGCAAGCGCTGGTAAACCCTGCTTTGCTGCCTCAATGCCGTCACGCACGGTGCCGGTAGTGCAGCTGCCTCAGTGCCCGTAGGCCGCAATCAATCCATCGCAACCGTTGACCATTTCAGCAACCAGTTCAGCTGGCGCCGTGATCGAGGCGTTGCCTTTATCGAAGCGTTTGATCACGAGGCGCGGGCAACGGCTTAGCAACGCGTTCTCAACGGCATCTAAAAAGTTAACCGAGTCCGGAAACCCGTTGGCTAGTAGTGCCAAGGTTGCGGCGGAGGACGCCCCTAGGTTCAAGGACAAGTCATAGGGCATCGCGGGGGTTCTTCGGACGCCTTCCGGACTATGGTATTCAATCATCATCGCGCTCTTCAATAGGGGCTTCACCCCATCATGCCACTCAGATCTTAATATTCCCAGATCAACCTTAAACGCCCTTTTTTCAGAAGCCGCGCGATAGCTCGCCCGCGCCTTCGGCCCCGCGACTTGTCGCCTCTATGTCACGGAAATCATCCTCCGCCGTGTCGTCACCAGACAAGGCATCGGGCGGTTCCTGTACTGGCGCAGTCGTTACTTCAGAGCTCGGCGTTTCGCGCAGGCCGAGCGACTTCTTATCCACATGACCGGTTTTTCGGTAGCGCTCAAACCAAGCCAAAGAATGCCCAACCTTGCTCAACAGACGCGACGGCCGGCCCGCGATCCCATGACTGCTACCGGGCAGGCGCACCATCGCCGCATCAACACCTTTGAGTTTCAGGGCCTGATAAAACTGCTCGGTCTCAGAAATAGGTGTTCGCCGGTCTTCTTCGCCGGTCAGCAGCATGGTGGGTGTCACCACATTCGCCATCAGCGACAAGGGCGAGCGTTGCCAATATTCCGCAAACTGCTCCCAGGGCGGACCCGAAAACTGATGATTGATTTGATACACGTAAGAGTCAGCAGTCAGGGTTTTACTAATCCAGTTGATCACCGGTTTTGCGGCGACGGCGGCATTAAACCGGTCGGTTAAACCAATGGCATAGGCTGCGGCAATCCCGCCCGCAGAGCCACCGCTCACAAAGAGGTTCTGCGGATCCACAAACCCTTTATTGATCATATGGTCAACGCCTGACATGTGGTCGCGAAAATCTTCTCGACTGGCATATTTGCCCTGTAACAAGCGCGCGAAGGCTTCGCCGTAAGAGGTGCTTCCACGATAATTATCGAAAAAAACAATGTAGCCGCTGGCAGCCATCAACTGCATTTCAGCAGAAAAGAATTTACCGTAAGCCAGATGCGGGCCGCCATGGACTTCCAGGATCATTGGGTATTGCTGACTGGGGTCAAAGTCCGGTGGGGTTAAGTAAAAACCATGAATCTCCGTGCCATCAAAATCTGACGCATAGGTGACTTCCTGCACGGCCCCAAGCGACTTACTACCCAGCAAATCCTCATTTAAGTGGGTGACTTGCCGCAGTTTGCCTGCTTGGATAATCGCAAGGTCTGCTGGGCGGTCTGGCCCGGCAAAGGTCACGGCATGGGTACCCGATTGGTAATCAAACTGGCCGCTCAAGTAGGGCCGGCCCAGCGTCGTGCCACCCACCGCATCGGTCAACACCTTTAATTTGCCCTTTAAATTCAGTTCAGCGAGTTTTCGCTGGCCGCGCTCATCGTACAAGATAGAGACCTTTTGGTCTTGACTGGACCAGCTCGCCGCTTCAATCGAGATATCCAAGGTTTCTCCTAGAGGACGGCGCTCACCATTGTTCAAACTTTGCCGCCACAACCGACTGGGCCGATAGGTCGCGCGCTGACTAGACTGCGTCAAATACAGCAGCTGCGTCCCGTCCTGAGACAACTCGGGTGCATATTCGCGACCCGAAAAATCCGTTAACTGCGTTAACGCCCGCGATCCGACTGCTACTGAATACAAATCGCTCTCAAAGGTCTGCAGGGCCCAATTTGGGTCACGATTCGACGAAAAGATGAGGTCGTGACCGTCTGGCTGCCAAATCAGGGGTCCGTTATTTTGAAAATCGCCAACCGTCAACTGCGTCGATGTGCCGCCCTCCGCGGGCACGACAAACACATGCGCATAGGACGGCGCGACAATGCCGCGACCATCAAATTGATAGCGGACGCTTTCAATGACTCGAGCAGATGCTGCCCATTTAGCGCCCTTTGGCCGCTTAGGCGCTTTGTAAAGCGGGGCTTCTGTTTCGGCAACAACACTCCGAGTGAAGGCAAGCGTTTCATCATCTGGCGAGAAAGCAAGCCAACCTGGCGCCGTTGGCAAATCAACAATGAGTGCCGAGCGGCCATATTCCAAATCCAACATTCGAATTTGATGGCGCCGCCGGTTCGCGGTGGTATAAGCGACTTTTGTGCCTTTATGATTCCAGGTGGGCCAACCATAACTGCCAAAGTCTGCTAACAAAGGCTTGTGTTCATCCGTTTTTAAGTCAACTAGCCAGAGGGACGCGCGGGATGCATCCCGCATCACATCGAAACTTCGGC